>ERZ791920.551-NODE-551-length-33024-cov-4.430253_pt1 | contig 33024 bp, 24 predicted proteins | sample MGYA00510136_ERZ791920 | MGnify/ENA primary metagenome ERZ791920 (study PRJEB30046, sample SAMN00792066) | human gut metagenome | study: EMG produced TPA metagenomics assembly of the A metagenome-wide association study of gut microbiota in type 2...
GGATTCGGGACTTGCACCCGCTAGAAACGTGCGCCGCCGGGCGCACTTTAAAAAATAGTGAAAGACTCCCCGCGGGGAATCTTTCACCTTACTTTTACATTCCTTCCAGTTCTTCCACCTCACCGGCAATCATGATTCTCGTTCCGGAATCCATAGACTGAATCAGCATTCTCACATAGGACTGGGCAAGCTGAATCCCGCAGAAAGACTTATTCTTTGCGCCGGATTGCTGGCAGTTGACCACAAGAGCCGGGTATCCTTCAGAACCTTCCTCCGGTTTCAGGATCATGCCAAAGTTTGAGAACGCTCGCATCTCCTCCAGATTCACATACTGGTTCGACAACAAGCCAGACGGCTTCTTTGCGGTGATAACACCGAATCCATCCGCTTCCGGATCTGTGATCCAGTAATCGTCCGATGTCAGTTTATGATACGGGACAAGACTTCCCGGATCATTTTCGTTTCCAAAGGTGCTCTCCAGGCGGTAAACGCCGTAAATATCGGAATCTTCTCCCTGTGCGCCGGAAATATAACAGTTGACAGAGAAATTCTCCTGCCAAACCCCGTTTTCCGTTCTGGAGAGGTAGAGCATTCTCGAATTCCCCGGCAGCTGTTTTCTTTTCACTTTTACAACTTTATCGCTGGAACCATTTCCTGTATTTGTCTTTACCGTGTCGGTATCATCTTCTATATTATTTATGATCAGAACCAGGCTGTTCACATCATCTGCGATTCCCATCTTGTCGATCCAGCGTCCCTTGTCCTGCTGAGTCTTCCATCCAAGATCCACCGCAACCTCGTCATCTGCCGTCTGTGTCTCCAATGTGATTGTATCTACCTGGGTAGTTTTTGCCGCACCAAACACCGTTCCGCCGGAAATTCCGATCGCCGCTGTCAGCGCAAGAAATATCGCATATAAGCGTTTTCGCATGCAAAAATCTCCTTTTAAAATCAAATTCCGCACATAGGTCAAAAAGACCCACGCTTATATGTATAGTACCATACTTTACACCGCTTGTCACCGAAAAATGCATACTGACGAAGTTTTGCCACAAAAATCCCCCGGTCAGCCGCATTTCTGCTGCCGGCCGGGGAACTTCTTATATCTTTAGTCTGCAGGTGCTGCCGCGCCCTGCCTTCTCTTTACTTCAAATACTTATCAAACCACTCCATCATCTCCGTCATTCTGCGGATTCTGTGTTTCGGTTTACCGCTTCTTGAGAGTTCGTGGTTCTCGCCATGGAAGAGGCACATGCGGGCTTCAACGCCGAAGTATTTTAACGCGGAGAACATCTGGATCGCGTCGCCCATCCAGCAGCGGTAGTCTTCATCTGACTGGATAAAGAGGGTCGGAGTTTTCGCCATGTTCGCGTATTTGAGCGGTGAGTGCTGCCACATCTTCTCCTGGCTGTTCCACGGATCTGCCTTGATCTGATCCATATTGAAGTAATAGCCAATATCGGTGGTCATGCACTTGGATACCCAGTTGGAGATACTTCTCTGGGAGCAGGCCGCCGCAAATCTGGTGGTGTTTCCGATCACCCAGTTTGTCATGAAACCACCGTAGCTTCCGCCCATAACGCCCAGGTGCTTCTCATCAACCTGCGGATAGCGCTTCAATACCTCATCTGTGAGTGCCATGCAGCATTCAAAGTCGATTCCGCCGTGCTTTCCGGTAATGTCAGCGAACTCATTTCCGCGTCCGTCGCTTCCTAACGGGTTTGTAAAGAATACAAAGTATCCGGCATTCGCGAATACCTCACTCTCGTGGAAGAAGGTCGGTCCAAAGGTTGCCCGCGGGCCGCCATGGATCGTTAAGATACCAGGATATGTCTTATTCGGGTCGAAGTTCACCGGTTTGATCACATAGCCGTCCAGCTCCAGATCTTTATATGTAAAGGTAAACTCCTCAACCGGGCAAACACTTCTCTCCGCCATCACCGCATCGTTAAAGGAAGTGAGTTTCGTCTCCTCTTTTCCGTCAAAGGCGTAGCACTCGGTGAGTCCCATATCACGCATGCCTGTAAAGTAAATGGTATCGCCGGACTTCGCCAGTGTGTGGACGCTTCCCTGGCGGTCCAGGATCGTCTCCATATGTCCCTTGGCATCAAAGGTGCGGATCACACTCTGTTTTCTTAATGTAGCGATAAAGTAGATCTTATCCTCGTCATGAACTGCGGAGACACCGTCCGCGAACTTGCAGTCACAGCAGATGGAGTTGTGGACGCTGTCATCGTAATCGGAAAGAAGCTCCACTTTGCCGTCCTCTACTGTATACAGCTTGTCATTCTCGTTGAAACCGTATTCCTTCATGTAGGAACCGAAGAAGGTCACTTTTCCTTTCAGGATGCACGCGTAGTCGATGCTCATGTCCTTCTGCTCCACAAGCGTCTCAAGCTCACCTGTGGAGACCGTATACTGCTTTAATCCCTGGTAAACATCCTTCTTGTCGGTATAAAGACTGGAAACATAGAGGATTGTATCGTCTCCCTCTACCCAGGAAGCCTCAACATTCTCATAATCCGGAGTCACGATCTCGCAGGAGCCGCTTTCCAGATCATAGACCGCCAGTCTCGTTCTCTTCTTATTTACAATGCCCTGACCATTTGCCCAGAACGGAAGCTCGTCGAATACCTCGTAGTCCTTCTCTTCCTTCCAGGCCTTGAGAGCGGCCTTTTTCTCCTCGCCCTCTTCCATATGAGAGAGATCCGGCTTATTGTAATCATATTTTACCGTGAGGACAAGTTTATTTCCGGCCTTTTTCATCTTCACTGCCTTATACGGAACAGCGAAAGCAAGCTGTGCTTCACCGCCGTGGATATTTAAGGTATAGAAGCAGGTCCAGTCTTCCTCATTCTTCGCTTTTTCCTGATAAGCCTTCTCACGGTCCGCAATAAAGAGGACAGTTTCGGAATCCATCCAGATAAACGTGCGCTCTTTCTTTCCGCTCGTCAGTCTGGACGTTTTCTTTGTCTCCATATCATAGAGCCATAAGCAGGACTCATAGCAGTTGTCCTTCTCGTTGGCATCCACCACCGCCATCACCGCGTGCTTTCCATCCGGTGCCGGGGTAAAGATCGTGGGATAATGATAATTTGTAAAGTCTCTGATATCGATCTGTTTCATGGTTCCAGGTCCTCTCTTTCCTTTTTATATATGTAGTTTTATCGCAGGATCATTTCCCTGTCAAATTTATTATACTTGCAAAAGAAGCTGCCCTCACAGCCCTGCACAGCATCCACTGCATCCATTTCTGTCGGCATTTCCTATTACACAAAATACCCCCGCCAGAATACCGGCGGGGGCATACGAATGTCTCCTTATTTGCCTTCCGTCAGATGGCATGCCACGAAATGATTCGGTTCGATCTCGCGGAGTACCGGTTCCTCGCTTCTGCAGCGGTCTGTCGCATACGGACAGCGGGCAGCAAAACGGCAGCCTGGCTTCGGGTTGATCGGGGAAGTGATCTCACCCTTTAAGATGATACGCTCTCTCTTCTTTTTCAGGCTTGGTACCGGAATTGCAGAGAGCAAAGCTTGTGTATACGGATGAGTCGGCTTATCGAAAAGCTGCTCAGACGGAGCTTTCTCGATGAGCTGTCCAAGATACATAACCGCGATATCATCCGCAAAGTGGTTGACAACGGAAAGGTCGTGTGTGATGAAGATATAGGTCAATCCCATCTGTTCCTGAAGATCCTGCATCAGGTTTAAGATCTGTGCCTGAATGGATACGTCAAGGGCAGAAACCGGCTCGTCGCATACAATAAGCTTCGGTTTCATCGCAAGCGCTCTCGCGATACCGATACGCTGGCGGCGGCCGCCGTCAAGCTCATGCGGGTATGTATTGATCAGGCGGTCTGCAAGACCTACGACCTGCATCAGCTCACGCACACGGTCCATACGGGCTTTCGGGTCCGTAATGAGCTTCTGGAGCTTTAACGGCTCAGCAATGATCTCACTGACTGTCTTTCTCGGGTCAAGGGACGCGTACGGGTCCTGGAAGATCAACTGCATGTCACGTCTTAAGAGACGGAGTTCATTTTTATTCTTTTTACATACATCCTCACCGTCGAAGATGACCTCACCGGAGGTCGGCTCGATGAGACGTAAGATCGAACGTCCTGTGGTGGACTTACCGCATCCGGACTCACCTACGATACCGAGGGTCTTTCCACGTTCCAGAGTGAAGTTCACGTCATCGACCGCATGGAGCAGTCCCTTTGGAGTGTTGAAATATTTTTTCAGGTGTTTTACTTCAAGGATCGTATCTGCCATTACTGCTCACTCCTTTCAATGGAAAATCCCGGCTCTTCGTAGCGGACGCAGCGCACATAATGCGTATCGCTCGCCCACTTCTTTTCCGGTCTGTCTTTTTTGCACGCTTCTGTGCAGTACTTACATCTCGGGGAGAACGGGCAGCCTTTCGGAAGGTTTGTCGGATCCGGCATCAGGCCCGGAATCGGCTGAAGTCTCGCCTTGCGGTCCTCAATGTTCGGAAGAGAACCGAAAAGACCTTCTGTGTATGGGTGCATGGTATGGTTGAAGATATCTTCCAGAGTTCCATGCTCAACGATCTGTCCAGCATATACAACGGAGACCTCATCACAGACCTCTGCGATAATTCCCAGATCATGGGTGATCATGATCATCGCGGATCCAAATTTCTTTCTTAAATCCTTCATCGTCTCGAGAACCTGTGCCTGAATTGTCACATCGAGAGCGGTTGTCGGCTCATCGGCAAGAAGGAGCTTCGGGTTGCAGGCAAGAGCCATAGCGATAACGACACGCTGCTTCATACCACCGGAGAACTGGTGCGGATACTCGCCGAAACGTTCTCTCGGGATACCTACCACTTCCAGCATATCGCCGGCTTTCTGTTCAGCCTCTTTCTCACTGATCTTATCATGGAGCTTGATAACCTCGGCGATCTGGTCACCGACGGTGAGCACCGGGTTTAAGGATGTCATCGGATCCTGGAAGATCATGGAAACGGTATTTCCACGGATCGCCTCCAGCTCCTTCTGCGGCATATTTAAGATATCTTTTCCGTCAAGAAAGATGGAACCGTTTTTAATAACTCCCGGCGGGTCCGGAACGAGACGCAGGATCGAAAGAGCGGTTGTTGTCTTTCCGGATCCGGTCTCTCCTACCAGTCCTAATGTTTTTCCGTGCTCTAACTGGATATCGATGCCGTTTACCGCCTCTACAACGCCGTCATCGGTCTCATAATGGATCACAAGATCCTTAATATCAAGAATTAAGTTTTTGTTATCTTCCAATATTTTGTCCTCCCTACTTCTTCAGTTTCGGGTCTAACGCATCACGAAGACCATCGCCTAACAGGTTCAGGGAAAGGATCGTAATGATGATCGCAATACCCGGGAATACGGTCAGGTGCGGAGCGTTTCTTAAGTAAGCACGTCCGCCGGAAAGCATTGCGCCCCACTCCGGTGTCGGAGCCTTTACGCCGAGGCCCAGGAAGCTTAAGCCGGATGTAGAAAGAATCGCGGATGCAACCTTTAATGATACCTGAACGATGATCGGTGCCATACAGTTCGGGAGAATATGGGAGGAAATGATCTCGAAGTTGTTTGCTCCGATACATTTCGCCGCCTCTACGAATTCCTGATCCTTTACGGTAAGGACGGAAGCCCGGACGATTCGCGCGTAGCCAGGCACGGAAGAGATCGCGATGGCGAGCATTAAGTTGAAGATGCTCGGCCCAAGTGCGGATACGATCGTGATGGAAAGAAGAAGGCTCGGCACTGCAAGGAAGATATCCATGATACGCATGATCACGTTATCGATCTTTCCGCCGTAGAAGCCTGCGATCGCTCCTAAGGATCCACCGATCAGAAGTGCGATGGATACAGCTACAACGCCGACACTCAGGGATACTCTTGATCCGTGAACGAGACGTGCCAGAATATCGCGTCCGAACTCATCTGTTCCGAGCCAGTGAGCTGCGCTCGGAGTCTGGAGACGGATGGCTGTGTTCTGTTTGATAACAACGGTATTGTAATCGAACAGGAAATCCGCAAAAATGGAGATCAACACGAGGAAAACGACGATCCCAAGTCCGATCATTGCCATTTTATTCTTTTTCAAGCGGCGCCAGATCTCTTTAAACTGGCCGCGCTTCTTTACAGTCGCGCCGGATGCCGCTTCCTGATTCTTTGATGTTCCCATACGCTTTCCTCCTTATTTTTTCTTATACTGCGCTTTGATACGCGGGTCAATGAAAGCGTAGAGAATGTCCACGCAAAGGTTTACGATACTGAAGGTAATGGTCATCATGATAACGCCACCAAGGACTAACGGGGCATCTTTACTCTTGATGGAGTCTACCAGGAGACGGCCAACGCCAGGCCATGCAAATACGGTCTCGGTAAGAGTCGCGCCGCCAAGAAGGGAACCGAACTGAAGTCCGATAACGGTAACGACCGGGATCAGTGCATTCTTTAATGCGTGTTTCCGGATTACCATTTTCTCCGGCACACCCTTCGCTCTCGCGGTACGGATATAATCCTGACGGATGACCTCAAGCATGGAGGAACGCGTCATACGGCAGATCAGCGCTGCGTCGCCGGTACCAAGGGTGATCGCCGGCATAATGTAATTCTTCCAGGATCCCATACCGCCGGATGGAAGCCATCCAAGGTTTAAGGAGAATACGATAATGAGCATCAGGCCCAGCCAGAAGTTTGGCGTCGCGACACCCAATAGGGCGGCGACCATACCCACATTATCGATCATACTGTACTGCCTCGTGGCACTGATGATACCGATCGGAAGTGCGATGGCTACTGCTACCAGGATTGACCAGAACGCAAGCTTTGCTGTATTCGGGAATGCAGCCATGATCGTCGGGAAAACATCACGTTTTGTCTTGTAGGATTTACCCATATCGCCGTGAAGAAGGTTCAGCATATATTTTCCGTACTGAACGATAACCGGCTGGTCAAGTCCGAGGTCTTTTCTTGTCGCTTCGATCGTCTCTGCGTCTGCCGACTCACCTGCGATCATCGCTGCTGTATCACCTGGCGAAAGGCTTAAGATGAAATAAACCATGAATGTCACGCCGATCAATACCGGGATCAGCATCGCAAGTCTCTTTAACACATATTTGCTCATGCACACCATCCAATCTACCGCATCCCGCGGCTGTTTTTTTGTGTTTCCGAAACCCGTCTGTCGGGCCGAAGTTCCGGATCCTTGTCTCAGGGTTTCTGGAATGTTTTCCGGGCTTTCACCGGATTCTGGAAATAGGTACGGATCCCTTTCGTGATCCGTACCCTGTCTTTGCATGGACTCTGTCCTTTTTGGGGATCAGATATTATTTTTCGTAATGGCAGTTGCCAAGGTAATGCTGTGCGCCTTTGTGAAGCTTGAAGCCCTTTAAGTCTGCGCGGACACCGACGTTATCGTATTTGTAGTATAACGGGCACCACGGGGAGATCTCGTGGAGACGATCCTGAAGCTCCTTGTAGAGTCCCATACGCTTGGTATCGTCGCTTTCCTTCTGAGCAGCGATGATGAGCTCATCGACCTTCTCATCTGTTAAGAATGCACGGTTACCGGTCGCACCATGGTTCTCGGAGTAGAATAACTGGTAGGTACTTCCATCTGCGTCGAAGCTTGTGTTGGACCAGCCGAGGATGAACATCTCGTGATCACCTGCGTTTAAGGAATCAAGGAATGCGCCCCACTCATATGTAGAAATATCAACGGTGATTCCAACTTCAGCGAGCTGTGCCTGAACGATCTGTGCGGAACGTGTACGAACGTCACCATTTACATAGAGACTGCACTCAAATCCATTCGGATAACCTGCTTCCGCAAGGAGCTCTTTTGCCTTTTCCGGATCATACGGGTAAGCTTCTTCTTCTTCAGACCAACCAGGAATTGTGGAGTTGATGTAGCTGTTTGCTACTGTTCCGCGGCCCTCAACGATCGTATCAACGAAGGTCTGCTTATCCAGTGCGTAGTTGATTGCCTGACGGACTCTCTCATCGGAGAACTTCTCTTTCGTTGTATTCATTCCGAGATACTCAATGGAAGAAGACGGCTGGGAGAGAAGCGTAACATCAGAGTTTGCTTCCACGTTCGCACAGTCTGTCGGGTCAACGTTCCATACAAGATCGACTTCTCCTGCCTCAAGGGCGATGGTTCTTGCACTTCCCTCCGGGATTACGCGGACGGTAATGGAGGTTGCGATCGGTTCCTCACCCCAGTATTTTTCGTTCTTTGTAAGGATATAGTGATCGTTCGGAACCCACTCCGTAACCGTGAACTCACCGGATCCGAGTACATTGTCCACATCGCCGTAAGCATCACCTGCTGCTGTGACGGCTGCCTCAGAAACGATACTTAAGTTTGTCTGGGTGGCGATCGTCTTGAACGCTGCGTATGGCTGTGTGAGTTTAAAGGTTACGTGGTAATCATCGTCCGCGATAACCTCTGCGATCTTTGAGGTGTTGGACTTTGTCTTCGGCATATCCTTCGCGCGGTCAAACGTAAACTTGACATCCTTTGCGGTTACCGGTGTTCCGTCTGAGAAGCATGCATCCTCACGGAGCTTGAAGGTATACTCTGTATCACTCTTCATCTCATAGCTCTCAGCGAGGTCCGGAACAAGGTTTCCTTCCTCATCGATATCCATCAGTGTGCTGTATACGTGATGGATCAGTACTCCGGATGTGGTATCCTGCTGTCCTGCCGGATCCAGTGTGACAACGTCTGCGCCCATACCCACAACGATATCTGTTTTTGTGATCTCGCCGCTTCCGCCGTTATCGGTAGCTGTCTGTGCGCTGCCGCCTGTCGGTGCGTTTGCAGACTGATCAGTGTTTCCACCTCCGCCACCTCCGCAGGCTGTAAGGATCATAGCTGCTGCCATTGCCATTGCTGTTGTTCTTGCAATACCCCTTCTTTTCATTTACAAATTCCTCCTGTTATTTTCTTCCGCTCCCCACAGCGGTCGCACTTCATAACGGTAGCATATGTCAGTGTTCACTATACCCGTCATGCAGTACTTAGTTCGTTCTTATGAACCAAGAATAACAGTTTTGAACATATTTGTCAATAATTTTCAATTTATACAGGGTTGTTTTAGCAATTTTAACAAATTATAGTTATCTTTTTTGTATTGTATTTACTATACTCCTATTATGCTGATAGGTTGCCCCTTCGAGGATCCGCTGCCTATAAACTGTCTTTAACGAAGTCAATGCTGCCGATCGCACTTCTCACTTCCGAGAGACGCCCACGGCGTTTATTCGTCTCCTCCGGGTTATCCATGGCGGCAAAATATATCAGGGCATTCGCCACAGACATATATCCCATCACGGAATTATAAAAGAACAGGTCGTGGTTATTGCAGGTAAAAACGGTCGTTCCGTAGGACGCGATCGGTGAAGTCCTCTGATCCGTGACGGCAATCTGCGGGATCTTCTTCTTATCGAGATACCTTGCGGTATTCACGATATGTTTCGCGTATCCGGGTGCGGAAAAGATGATCGCGCAGTCCTCCGGTGTAGCGTGGGCCAGGTAATTATTGTAGAGAGCCCGGCTCAGATTCGAGAGGTCGAGCGCCTCCAGCCCCAACGTCAGGAGTCTTCTCGTTGTATAGGCACAGAGTCCAGTTACCAGCTCGCTCCCCACCACATAGATCTTCCGGGACTGCCTGATGATGGCCACTGCGGAGAGGATATCCTTTAAGGAGACCTGTTCAAAGGTCTTCGCGATCACATTTTTCTCGTTCGCGACGAACTCCTGGAACATTTCCTCCTTGTCGTGATCACCGAACCGGATCCCGCCCACATGATCCGCGATCCTGTTCAAACCGTCCCCATGGACAAGTCTCGTCTGCAAATGCTCCCGCAGACGGTTCTTCATCTCCACGAAGCTCTGGGCCCCGATCTTCTTTGTGAACCTTAATATGGTCACCTCCGTCACACCCAGTGTCTCCGAAAGCTCTTTCAGGGAGTAAAAGCAGACCTGATCCGGATATTTGAAGATAAAATCCGCGATCCTTTTCTGAACCGGGCTGAGTTTTTCATAGCTTGCGTTTACTTCTTCGAGAATTCCCATGCTCATCTCCTCCTGTTTTACTATTCAGCCCTATCCCTATTTTATCAGCGAATTCTCTGAATAGTTATAATTCACTATACATCTTACTATACATGATAGTGACATTATAACCGAACATTCCATGCATTTCCAGTATTTTTTGTGTAATTTTCAAAGAATGGGTTCTTACACCTCCGGGCATCCCGTGTGGCCGTTTGCGGCGATCTGCATCTTCGCACGGGTGCGTGTCGTTAAAAAGGGGCAGACACCTTCATGCCTGCCCCCGTCTTTCACATTTTAAATATTATCAATCTTCATAGTGGCAGTTGCCAAGGTAGTGCGTTGCGCCCTTGTGAAGCTTGAATCCCTTTAAGTCTGCGCGGACACCGACATTGTCATTTTTGTAGTATAACGGACACCACGGGGAGATCTCATGGAGATATACCTGAAGCTCTTTGTATAACTCCATACGCTTGGTGTCGTCACTCTCTTTCTGCGCGTTGATGATCAGCTCATCGACTTTATCATCAGTTAAGAATGCACGGTTACCGGTTGCTCCATGGTTTCCGGAATAGAATAACTGGTAAGTACTTCCATCCGCGTCGAAGCTTGAATTCGACCATCCGAGGAGGAACATCTCATGCTCACCTGCATTTAAGGAATCGAGAAGAGCGCCCCACTCATAGGTAGAGATATCAACCGTGATTCCAACCTCTGCAAGCTGGGCCTGAATGATCTGGGCGGAACGGGTACGAACGTCGCCGTTTACATAGATCTTGCATTCGAATCCGTTCGGATAGCCAGCTTCCGCAAGAAGCTCCTTCGCCTTCGCCGGATCATACGGATAAGCTTCCACCTCATCGGTCCAGCCCGGGATCATCGAATTGATGTAGCTGTTTGCTACAGTTCCACGACCCTCAATGATCGTATCAACAAATGCCTGTTTATCCAGCGCGTAATTGATCGCCTGTCTGACTCTCACATCCTTGAATTTCTCTTTTGTCGTATTCATACCGAGATATTCGATGGAAGAAGACGTCTGGCTCAACAGCGTTACATCCGGATTTGCCTCGATGTTCGCACAGTCTGTCGCGTCAACATTCCATACAAGATCGACCTCTCCTGCCTCAAGGGCAATGGCGCGGGCGCTTCCCTCCGGGATCACGCGGCAGGTGATCGTTGTAGCGATCGGCATCTCACCCCAATATTTTTCGTTTCTTGCAAGGGTGTAGTGATCGTTCGGAACCCACTCTGTAACCGTGAACTCACCGGATCCGAGAATATTGTCAACATCACCGTAGGACTCTCCCGCCGCTGTGACCGCTGCCTCGGAGACGATGCTTAAGTTGCTGTTTGTAATGATCGTCTTAAAAGCTGCATACGGCTGTGTCAGTTTGAAGGTAACATGTTGATCGTCATCCGCGATAACCTCCTCGATCTTGGAGGTATTGGATTTCGTCTTCGGCATATCCTTCGCGCGGTCAAATGTAAACTTTACATCCTTCGCTGTAACCGGCGTGCCATCAGAGAAGCATGCGTCCTGTCTCAGGGTGAAGGTATATTCCGTATCACTCTTCATCTCGTAGCTCTCTGCCAGATCCGGAACAAGGTTGCCATCATCATCGATATCCATCAAGGTACTGTACACATGTTTCATAAGTACACCGGAAGTGGTATCCTGCTGTCCTGCCGGATCCAGGGTCACGACGTCAGAGGCCTGGGCAAAGACGATATCTGTCTTTGTGATATTTCCGCCGCCGGAGCTTTCCGCTGTCGCCTGAGTCTCACTGCCGCCTGCCGCCGCGGTCGTTGCCGCCGCATTGTTTCCGCCTCCGCACGCTGTCAGCACCATTGCTGCTCCGACAACGGCTGCCACCGATCTCGCTGCTGTTCTTTTTTTCATTCACATGCCCTCCTTCAAATTATTTCTGTTTCGTCAGAGTGTTATTGGTAATTTGTGAATGTAAATATTTACTATACCTATATATACACTCTTTTCTGAATTTCATGATTAAAGGATATCATTTTCTAACATTTTTGTCAATAAAGTTTTCCTTTCTGCGCATTTTTTGTTTAATTTGTTTATTTTATTTGGTTTCAGCAATTCTATAGCCATAATCTGTTTACAATTTGTTCAAAATTAACAAAGAAGGATTTCTGATATGTATAGTAAATGCTAACACTTTCCGGTCTTCGTATCTTCAGATGGATCGTTTTATCCTTTATTTTCTCAAAAGGGCGGGATCAAAAAGATCCCGCCCCAAATTTCTCTGAATATTTATATTATCAGAAATTTATAAAACGATTTGAATGCTCCTGATTTCGCTGTATCTATTCTTCGTAATGGCAGTTACCAAGATAATGCTGTGCGCCTGCATGAAGAGTAAATCCCTTTAAGTCTGCGCGCACACCAACGTTATTCTCTTTGTAGTATAACGGACACCACGGAGATTCTTCATGAAGTACAAACTGGAGTTCTTTATAAAGTTCCATGCGTTTTGACTCTTCGCTCTCCCGCTGTGCAGAAAGGATCAGTTCATCAACCTTGTCATTTGAGAAGAATGCGCGATTTCCGGTTGCACCATGATTTCCAGAATAGAATAACTGATAGGTACTTCCGTCCGGATCAAAGCTCGTGTTGGACCAGCCAAGAAGAAACATTTCGTGTTCGCCTGCATTTAAAGTATCAAGAAGGGCACCCCACTCATATGTGGAAATGTCAACCTTGATTCCTACATCCGCAAGCTGAGCCTGAAGAATCTGTGCAGAACGGGTACGGAGATCGCCATTTACAAAAATCGAGCATTCAAATCCATCCGGATATCCGGCTTCCGCTAACAATTCTTTCGCTTTTTCCGGATCATACGGATAAGCTTCCACTTCATCGGTCCATCCCGGGATTGCTGCATTGATATAGCTGTTTGCTACAAGACCGCGACCTTCAATGATCGTGTCAACGAAGGCCTGCTTGTCAAGGGCGTAGTTGATAGCCTGACGGACTCTTTTATCAGAAAACTTTTCTTTCTGGGTGTTCATTCCCACGTAGTCAATACCTGTTGACGGCTGCGAAAGAAGTTTTACGTCAGGATTTGACTCTACATTTGCGCAGTCTGTCGGATCTACGCTCCAGACAACATCAATCTCTCCTGCTTCAAGAGCGATCGTGCGGGCACTTCCCTCCGGGATCACACGACAGGTAATAGAGGTTGCGATCGGCATCTCCCCCCAATAATTATCGTTTCTTACAAGAGTATAATGATCGTTCGGCACCCACTCTGTTACTTTAAATGGCCCTGATCCGAGAAGATTATCCACATCACCATATGAATCTCCCGCTTCCGTCACGGCTTTCTCTGAAAGGATACTCAGGTTGTGCTGTGTTACGATTGTTTTAAATGCTGCATACGGCTCTGTCAGTTTAATCGTTACCTCATGATCCCCATTTACGGTAACCTCCTCGATCTTTGAGGTATTCGACTTTGTCTTCGGCATTCCCTTCGCGCGATCCAGAGAAAATTTAACATCCTGAGCTGTCACTGGAGTGCCGTCCCAGAAGCAGGCATCCTCGCGGAGTTTAAACACATACTCCGTGTCGCTCTTCATCTCATAGCTTTCTGCCAGATCCGGAACCACCTTTCCTTCATTATCAACGTCCAAAAGCGTACTGTACGCATGTTTCATCAGCACACCCGAAGTCGTATCCTGTTGTCCCGCAGGATCAAGCGTAACAATATCCGACGCCTGACCGACAACGATATCTGTTTTTGTGATCTTCCCGCTTTCTGCACTCTCAGAAGCTGTCTGAGTCTCTCCTCCGGAAGAAGCACCTGTCGTAGGAGCTGTAGTGTTTCCACCTCCACAGGCTGTGAGCACCATTGCTGCTCCCATAAGTGCCGCCATCGACCTCGCTGCTGTTCGTTTTTTCATTCGCATATCCTCCCTCTTATTTTCAGACAGGTATCTCATTTACACTGTCCTTCTCAAAATTTATGAAATAAGAATATCACCATTTGTTACTTATTGTCAATTAAATTCGTTATTTCACGATTGTTTTGGTGATTTTGTATATTTTACTTCCTATTTTTCGACATTATGTACACGTGCAAGGAACATATGTCTTTATTGACTCGTAGAAGCAAAAAAGGCACTGAAAGCCGTTTCTGCTTAAGAAGCGACTTTCAATGCCTCAATTTGCTACAGCAGGTCCCAGTCTCTATCACATGTCTGAACTGCTGCTCTTATTTATCGTAACTGTTCACTGCATTCAAGCTTATGCTTTACTGCAATCAACGCAGCAGATGCGCAGACCTGCTGAATCATTACTTTTTATTTTACAACAAGATTTACGATCTTCTTCGGAACATAGATCTCCTTCACGATGTTTCCGGTGATCTTTCCTTCTACCGCAGCTTTACCTGCAGCGATCGCATCCTCTTTTGCGATGTCAGCCGGAACCATGATGACCGCTTTTACCTTACCGTTTACCTGTACGGCAACCTCGATCTCATCGTCCTTCATCGCTTCCTCATCGCACTCCGGCCAGGTTGCGTGGAATACGCTGTCTGTGCCTCCAAGCTCTCTCCAGAGCTCCTCGCCAAGGTGCGGAGTAAACGGAGCCAGTAAGATCACGAAGGTCTTTAAGGTCTCCTTATCGATTCCGCCCTCTTTCTTCGCAACATCTGTCAGCTTATTGCAGTACTCCATGAATCCGGATACGACCGTATTCAAGCTGAACTGGTTGAAACGTGTCTCGATATCGTAGACAAGTTTGTGGCGGAGTTTCACCATCTCCTTTGTCTCCTTGATATCTTTGTCCTTGCTGTCCATCACAAGGTTGTAGAAACGGTTTAAGAATCTGGATACGCCCTCGATTCCTCTGTCATCCCACTCGGCGTCGAGCTCCGGCGGTCCAACGAAGAGCTCGTACATTCTTAACGCATCACAACCGTAATCTCTTACGAGATCATCCGGGGAAACGACATTTCCTTTGGACTTACTCATCTTGATACCGTTCTTACCGGTGATCATGCCCTGATTGAACAGCTTCTTGAACGGCTCATCAAAGTCAATCACTCCGATATCATATAAGAACTTCGTGTAGAATCTGGAGTACAGGAGGTGAAGAACGGCATGCTCAACACCGCCGATATACATATCTACCGGAAGGTACTTGTCTGCTTTCTCTTTGGATACGAGTTCCTGATCGTTCTTGTTATCGACATAACGTAAGAAGTACCAGGAGGAACCAGCCCACTGAGGCATTGTGTTTGTCTCACGTTTTGCCGGAGCGCCACAGCACGGGCAGGTGGTGTTTACCCAGGAGTCGATCGCCGCAAGCGGGGACTCACCGGTACCGGTCGGCTGATAGCTCTCAACCTCCGGAAGTTTTAACGGAAGTTCATCTTCCGGAACCGGAACATTGCCGCACTTCGGGCAGTGAACGATCGGGATCGGCTCGCCCCAGTAACGCTGACGGGAGAATACCCAGTCACGGAGCTTGTAGTTGACAGTCTTTTTACCGATACCCATCTTCTCGATGATGTGCGGAGCTTCTTTCTTTAATACGGAGGATTCCATGCCGTTCCACTCGCCGGAGTTGATCATGGTTCCCTTCGCGTCTGTGTAAGCTTCTGTCATATTCTCGATCTCTTTGCCATCCTGAGCGATAACCTGGATGATCGGGAGACCGAATTTCTTTGCGAACTCGAAGTCACGGTCATCATGGGCCGGTACGCACATGATGGCACCGGTACCGTAGTCAGCAAGTACATAGTCGGAGAGCCAGATCGGAACCTCTTTGCCGTTTAACGGGTTGATGGCATAGGAGCCCGTAAATACGCCTGTCTTTTCCTTGCCCTGGAGACGGTCTACGTTGGACTTCATGGAAGCATCGAAGATGTACTTCTCTACTGCTTCTCTTGTCTCGTCTGTTGCCAGCTCTTTTGCGAGCTTGTGCTCCGGGGAGAGAACCATAAAGGTCGCGCCGTGGAGCGTATCCGGTCTTGTCGTGTAGACGGTGATCTTCTCATCACGTCCTTTAACCGGGAAATCCACCTCTGCACCGTAGGATTTACCGATCCAGTCTGTCTGCATCTTTTTAACCTTCTCCGGCCAGTCGAGCTTGTTGAGGTCATCTAAGAGACGGTCTGCGTACGCTGTGATCTTCAACATCCACTGGCGGAGGTTCTTCTTTGTAACCGGTGTACCGCAGCGCTCGCAGCAGCCGTTTACAACTTCCTCGTTCGCAAGGCCTGTCTTACAGGACGGGCACCAGTTGATCGGGAATTCCTTCTCGTATGCAAGACCTTTTTTGAACATCTGTACGAAGATCCACTGGGTCCATTTGTAGAAGGACGGATCTGTCGTGTTTACTTCCATATCCCAGTCATAGAGCGCTGCGATCTGGTTGATCTGGCGTTTGATATTTTTGATATTTGACGCTGTGGAGATTGCCGGATGAACGCCCATCTTGATCGCGTAGTTCTCAGCCGGAAGACCAAACGCGTCCCAGCCCATCGGGTGGATCACATATTTTCCCTTTAATAACTGATAGCGGCTCCATACATCGGAGATTACATAACCTCTCCAGTGACCTACATGAAGTCCGCTGCCGGACGGATACGGGAACATATCCAGGCAGTAATATTTTTCTTTCTTTCCATCATTGACATTGATCGGATTCTTTTCCCAGTTCTCACGCCACTTGCTCTCAATGGCGGTGTGGTTGTACTGTGCCATGACGCTTTTCTCCTCCATTTCATATCGTTGAAGGCGGTACAAAAATACGCTCCGCGGATTTCGCCCGCCGCCGCTGCATTTACCAGAATCCGGGAGCTGCCCGGTCCTGTTCGATTGCCTGACAGCTTTTCCGGCTGCCGGACAACAAAAAAGTCCCTCTATCTCTATCATAATTTTATAGAGACGTGGGGGACTTAGATTCTCACGCGGTACCACTCTATTTCATACAGGGCTTTCACCCGTATGCACTCATTTTCCGATAACGGCGGAAACCGGCAATGCCTATCTGAGGATATCCGCAGACAGCGTTTCGTTTTCCCGCTGCCCTGCCCGCTCTTTCAGCATGCTGCTCCGAGGCGAGTTCGGAAAGCTTCTGGACTCTGCCTCGCACCGCCCGGCAGTTCTCTGTACCCCGTCTTCTCTCTTACTGTTCCTCTTCGACGCATTTTAACTCAATAAATTTACCATAGAATCCCGGTTCTGTCAAGGTGTCATGCACAGCTCGATCCTGCAGTCATGCATGGTTCATATGCATGGTCGATTCTGCAGAAAACCAGTTGACTTTTTGGGGGTTCTTATTTAGTATGGAAGGACAGGTCTCTGCCTGAATTTTATCAGAAAAAGCGGTATTGCGGCATTTTTTCTGCCCGCCGCCAAAATACAAGGGGGATATCCATGGAATACATCCATAATCTGATCTGGCTCTGCCCGCTCCTCTTCATTGCGGGATTTATCGACTCTATCGCCGGAGGAGGCGGCCTGATCGCGCTTCCGGCTTATATGATGTGCGGAATGCCGATCTACTATGTTTACGGCTGCAACAAGTTCCAGTGCGCCTTCGGAAGCACCGTTGCGGCATGGAAATACTTTAAAAACGGCTGTCTCGACCTTAAGATCACGCTGATCAGCGCAGTGACCTCGTTCCTCTGCTCCATGCTCGGAACCAGAATCATCTTTTACCTCAAAGAGGAACAGATCCGCTCGATGTTAATGGTACTGCTTCCACTCACCGCGGTCCTCGTGATCTTTATGAAGAACGCCTGGAACTATACCGATACGAAAAAGCCGCTGATCCTACCGAATGTGCTCCGCGCCCTTTTCATCGGAATGACCATCGGTCTTTACGACAGTCTCTACGGGCCGGGCGGCGGTACGATCGCCATGCTGCTCTTCACGTTTCTTTTAAAATACGATGTCCGCACGGCCTCCGGAAACGCGAAGCTCACGTTGATCGTTTCCAACTACACAGCGCTTCTCTCCTATATCCTTTCCGGAAATGTGTTCTACATGATCGCGATCCCATGTGCCGTAAGCAACGTTCTCGGAAACTATATCGGTGCCGGCTTCGCCATCAAAAACGGCGCGAAGATCATCCGGCCGGTGATGATCTGCGTGGTGACGGTGCTGATCGTGAAAATTGTTCTTGGAAAGTAAACTGATACGAGCGTGCTTATTTTACATAGGCACGCTCGTTTACTATCATCCATTCACCCGTATCCGTTTTCCCGCTATTTCCCTCTTACCAAGCCGGAAACTACCTGCGCTTTCCATCCCAGCTTCCGTCCGGGATCGGGTTGAAATAGTACCATTTTTCATTGATCTCGATCTCCCGGCACTTAGTTAAATCCGAAGAACTTCTGCGCGATCTTATATCCCGCGATGGAGAGGGATCTTCCGCCTTTTCCCGGAAGGTTCATGCCCTGTCCCAAGAAGCCCCAGCGGAGGCGCAGGTAGAGCGCCGGATTGGATTTCTTTAACTCTTCCCACAACGCTTTTTTCTTTTCCATATTCTCCTCACTGCCGGACTTGATCGCAAGGATCGAGCAGATGACCATCATGATCTCCAGATAGCGGACCATATAGTGGCGGAGCTTCCGGTTCTGGATCTTTGTCACATCGTAGTAGCCAAGCATCAGCCTCGTCACACGGATCTGCTGATCGATCCTTCCGATCATGACCTGTTCGTTGACAGACTGGTCCGAGCGGCCGATAAAATAGCGGTAGAAGTTCACATTAAGATAGTACATCGTATGTACATGCGGGAGTGGCTCGTAGACAAAGATATTGTCCACATAGAACGTGTGCTCCGGGAGTTCCAGCTTACAGTCCCTTAAGAGCTCGGTGCGGTAGATCACGGAGTGCATCAGGATATACTGTCCTGCTACGAATACCTTCACATCGTTCCAGCTAAAGAGCTCATCTTTCGGAAGTGCCAGCTTGTAGCTCATGACCTTCTTGTGTCTTGCGCCCTGTTTCTCATAGACAAAGTTTGTGATCAGCATATCGAGGGTATCTTTTCCATAGACGAAGCGGCGCAGGGTGTCAAGCACCTGTCTGTATGCCTGCTCATTGACCCAGTCATCACTGTCCACGACCTTAAAATAGATCCCGGTAGCGGCCTTTAATCCCGCGTTTACCGCAGCGCCATGTCCGCCGTTCTCCTGATGGATCGCTTTGCAGATCCCCGGATATTCTTTCTCGTAGCGGTCAGCGATCTCGGCCGTATTGTCTTTTGTGGAACCGTCGTCCACGATCAGGATCTCCACCTCATTTCCGCCCGGAAGCAGAGACTTGATACAATTTTCCATATACGCCGCTGAATTGTAGCACGGAATTGCTATCGATAACAGCTTCAAAATTGTTTCCTCCTTACGTTCCCCCTGATAGGGAATTTTTCGTTACCGGCTGTGTAGGACACGGACGGCAGCGATTTTCGACTCAGTTGTTCTTATTTTAGCATAAATTATCTGAAAATGCAAAAAATTATTTCTTTCGATTCTCTTTCATCCCCTAAGCTTCTGACCAGCTTCTGCTACCCAGGACCATGCAAAATTTTCTGTGCGGAAAATTCCCGTCTGTGTACAGTAACAAATTTCCATCTAAGTCCCATCACAAAACTTTGAGTTTTTTCTTCCATAATCACTTAAAATATGGTAAAATATCTGAAAATACATAAAAGCAGGCCGCTTTCTACCGATCCGCGGAGAAAACTTATCCGCGGCTCCCACTTAAGCAGATCTGCCCCAACGATATCGGTATGAAATAGAAATGAGGGATTCGATATGGCAAAGAAAAGACTTGTTTTAGCACTTGGACATGACGCTCTCGGAACGAACCTTCCGGAGCAGAAGACAGCCGTTACAAAAACAGCGAAAGCCATCGCTGATTTTATTCAGGACGGCTGGCAGGTTGTGATCACCCACGGAAACACTCCGCAGCTCGGCATGATCCACACCGCGTTAAATGAATTTGCGAAAAATCATGAAGGTTACACTCCGGCTCCGATGTCCGTCTGCTCCGCAATGAGCCAGGGATATATCGGCTACGATCTCCAGAACGCTCTCCGCTCCGAGCTTATCAAACGCGGCATTTACAAAGCTGTATCTACGATCTTAACACAGGTTACAGTTGACCCGTACGATGAGTCCTCCTACACTCCGATGAAGGTGGTTGGACGTGTGATGAACGCCGAGGAGGCAAAAGAGGAAGAGGCAAAGGGTAACTTCGTTGTGAAGGAAGGCGACGGCTACCGCCGTATCGTTGCGGCTCCGAAGCCGGTCGCAATCGTTGAGATCGACGCGATCCGCGCTCTCGCGGATGCTGACCAGCCGGTGATCGCTGCAGGCGGCGGCGGAATCCCGGTTATGGAACAGGGCTCCCACTTAAAGGGTGCCAGCGCTGTGATCGAGAAAGACCGCGCAGCCGGACTTCTCGCGAAGGAGCTTGACGCTGATGTCCTGATGTTCATCACAGGTGTTCCGAATGTCGTATTGAACTACGGCAGTGACCATCCGATCAACATCGATAAGATGACAACGGCTGACGCAGCCCGCTATGCCGGGGAAGGCCACTTTAAGACAGGTTCCATGCTGCCGAAGGTTGAAAGCTCCATCGACTTCATCAACGCAGGAAAAGGACGACGCGCGATCATCACTTCCCTTGACGGTGCAAAGAGTGCTTTAGCAGGTAAAGGCGGCACGACGATCCAGTAGGCAATACATTCTGATTTGACTCAGGTCAATCTTATTTAAATCTGGAACAAACAAGAATATGATCCCAGGGAGTTCTATACAGGAACTTCTCTGGGATCTTTTTTCAACTAATCTTCTCCCAACTGTTCTAATCATCCAAATCTCTTTAGTGAAAATAATAAAGAATGCACCTTGGCGTATTCTCGTGCCTCGCGCGGTCGCTTGCGACAATCTGCATCTTCGCGCGAGTATGTATCATTCTCACGTTAGTGCCTTTTGTGTAATAGGAAATTCCTTGTAATCTCCTATTACACAAAAAAGACCCGCCAGAAAGCATTTCTGCCTTCCGCGGGTCTTTCTTTTTTCTACAAGTTGTTATCCAATCAGATAATAACATGGGCCGGGCACTTCGCCGCGCACTTGCCGCAGCCGGTACACTTTGTGTAATCGATCACAGCAACATTGTTATCCATATGGATCGCATCGAATTCACACTGCTTTGTGCAGAGCGTACATCCGATACAGCCTGCCTCGCAGACCTTCTTGACAGCCGGTCCTTTGTCGTGGGAGCTGCACTGTACGAGGTGGTTTGCCTTATACGGAACGAGCTCGATCAGGTGACGCGGACAAGCCTCTGCGCACTTACCACAGGCAACGCACTTCTCCTTGTCGACAACAGCAACACCGTTTACAACATGGATCGCGTCAAACTGACATGCCTTTACACAGCTTCCGGAACCGAGACATCCAAAGGTACATCCCTTGGAGCCGCCGCCCGGAACTGCATCTGCGATTTTATGGCAGTCGTCAATACCATAGTAGTTGTATTTCACAGTTGCCTTATCGCAGGTACCTTTACATTTTACGAATGCAACCTTCTTCTCAGCGGAACCAGCTTCAACGCCCATGATCGCAGCGATCTTTTCTCCTACCGGAGCGCCGCCGACCGGACACTGGTCAACCTTTGCCTTGCCCTCTGCAATTGCTTTTGCAAGAGCGTCACAGCCTGCGTAACCGCAGCCGCCGCAGTTGTTGCCCGGAAGCTCTGCACGAACCAGAATTTCCTTCTCGTCTACTTCTACTTTAAACTTCTCGCTGGCGATTCCAAGGAGTACGCCGATGACGATACCGACGATACCGACAACCGCAGCAGCGATGATAATGCCTGTCATGTTCATCTCTCGTTCCTCCTTAAATCATTCCGGAAAATCCGAAGAGAGCGATCGACATTAAGCTTGCTGTGATCAGAACGATCGGAGATCCCTGAAAAGCGTGCGGCACATCATTGTGCTCGATCTTCTCACGGATACCTGCAAGCAGGACGATGGCGATCAGGAATCCAACGGAAATACCGATACCGTTTACGACACTCTGAATGAAGTTGTAGCTCTTCTGTACGTTTGTCAGCGCAACACCGAGAACCGCACAGTTTGTTGTAATTAACGGAAGGTATACGCCGAGTGCCTCATAAAGGCTCACCATGTTCTTCTTTAAGAACATCTCAACGAACTGAACCAGAGCCGCGATTACAAGGATAAATACGATCGTCTGTAAATACTCGATATGGAGCTTTACGAGAACGAAATCATAAACAAGGCTTGTGCAGGCAGACGCGATCGTAATAACGAATACGACTGCAGCGCCCATACCAGCTGCTGTCTCTGTTTTCTTGGATACACCAAGGAACGGGCAAAGACCGAGGAACTGGCTTAAAACAACGTTATTCACCAGGGCAGAACCGATGGCAATCAATAAAAGTTCTTTCATTTCTCCATTTCCTCCTTAATTTTCTTTGCCGGCGTCTGCTGCTTCAGTCTTAGCTGCCTCTGCCGCTTTTGCAGCCTCAGCTGCCTTCTTAGCTGCGAGAGCCTTCTCTGCTGCTGCCTTCTTTGCTGCCGCTGCAGCTGCTGCTTCCTCTGCCTTCTTCTCAGCGAGAGCAGCATGGTTTGTCATGCTGACACAGCCTGCACAGCTTGCGCAGTTACCGCCGCATACAAGGTCAGACTTCGGTGCGTCGCCGTTTGTCGCGCATGGAAGACGGAGCTTGTTCTGGATCGCGGAAAGCATAGCCAGAGTGAACAGAGCACCCGGTGCAAGGATGATGATGGAAATGTGGTAAGCTTCCGGAATAATGGTGTGTCCGAAGATCGCACCTGCACCGAAGAGCTCACGGCACATACCGATGACGGTAAGGGAAAGGGAGAAACCAAGTCCCATACCAAGACCATCGAAGAAAGATTCAACCGGACCGTTCTTGCAGGCATATGACTCTGCACGGCCAAGGATGATACAGTTTACAACGATAAGCGGGATATAAATACCCAGGGATGCATACAGGGACGGAACGTAGCCCTGCATTAAGAGCTGTACGACTGTAACCAGGCTGGCTACGACTACGATGAATGCCGGAATACGAACACGATCCGGAATGATATTACGCAGCGCGGAGATCAGCAGGTTGGAAAACATCAGTACGGCTGTTGTGGAAAGTCCCATGCCGAGACCGTTGATGGCGGATGTTGTCGTCGCAAGAGTCGGACACATACCTAACATCAGGATGAAGGTTGGGTTTTCCTTGATAATACCGTTATATAAACGTTCTACGCATTTATTCATGAATGCCCACCTCCTAGTTTAAGCAGTTATGCAGATAATATAAAGCTGCATTGACTGCGTTTGTTGTAGCGTTTGATGTGATGGTGGCACCGCTGATCGCGTTGATCTCAGTGTCAGATGCGGAACCGGACTTTGTTACGGTAAGCTTGTCGCAGTTCTTGCCGACGAACTGATTTCTGTAGTCATCATCTTTTGCCTTTAATCCAAGACCAGGAGTATCGCTTGTCTCACGGATACCAACACCTGTGATGGTACCGTCAGCGTCAAAGCCGATGGAGAGCTTTACAGCTCCACCGTAGGAGTCGTTGGACAGGGAGTTGATCACATGTCCCACTACTGCTCCGCTCGCGTCCTTTGCCTCGAGAACGGACTCGATCTCAACGCCTCCGAAACCGAGGTTTGCGATCTCATCAGCAGTCTCAGCGATCTTCTCTGTGGAACCTTCGACGTCAGAGAAGTTGTCTGCGTCCGGAAGAACCTGTTTGTATGTTGCGTTGTTGGCTGCGATGGTAGCCGCCTCGATCGGAGCTTTTGTCACATCATAGACAACACCGAGACATAAACCGGAAACCAGGGTGATCGCAAAAAGGATCAGGGCATCTTTCATAAATCCAGACTTACTTGCTGCCATTTTTCTTACCCCCTTTTCCGAATGCTGTCGGGAGAGTTACCTTCTCGATCAACGGAACGAGCATGTTGCAGAAGATAATTGCGTAGGAAACGCCCTCTGCGCCGCTTCCGAAGATACGGAACAGTCCTGTTAAAATACCAAGGCAGATACCGAATACGATCTGTCCTTTTGCAGTGATCGGGCTTGTTACATAGTCGGTAGCCATGAAGAATGCACCGAAGATGAGACCGCCGCCGCAGATCTCAGCCAGAACATAGTTGATGTTGTGCTGACCGAAGATGAATGCGAATACTGCGAATGTGATGATGTAAGCTGCCGGGATGCGGATGGAGATTACTTTCTTGATGAGCAGGTAAGCTGCACCGATCAGAAGAGCAATCACAGAAACCTCACCGATGGTTCCCGGGATCTTACCAATGAACATTGCTGCAAGATCATATGTACCGCCTGCTTTGATCTCTGCAAGAGGAGTTGCACTTGCGATCGCATCTGTTCCCGGCTCTGAGAACTGGGTCATAGCCTGTGCGAAGGAGATCAGCATGAAGCATCTTGCTGCCAGAGCCGGGTTCATCCAGTTCTGACCAAGTCCGCCGTAAAGCTGTTTTACAACGATGATCGCGAAGATACCACCAAGGATCGGCATCCAGATCGGGATTGCCGGCGGCATGTTTAATCCAAGGATCATACCTGTGACAAGGGCACTGCCATCACTGATGGTAACCGGCTTGTGCATCAGGGTTTCAAAAATGTACTCACTGAGTACGCAGGAAAGAACCGTTGCTACTACAACGATCAGGGAACGGATACCGAACTGCATCACACCCCAGATCGTAGCCGGCAGCATTGCGATCGCTACATCGTACATCAGGTTCTTTGTGGAAACACCGCAGCGTACATGAGGGGATGATGATACGTTTAATAATTTACTCATTTGTCACACCTCCTACGCTTTCTTTCTTCTGGCTGCCATGACTGCCTTACGCATCTCTTTGAATGCCTGGGTCAGCGGTCTGTGGGCAGGGCAGATGAAAGTACAGGAGCCGCATTCGCAGCACTCCATACCATTTAATTTTTCGAACAGGGCAAGATCATTTCTTTCTGCTGCCGCCATCATCATCTGCGGGACAACATGACCAGGACATACCTCGATACAGCGTCCACAGCGAATACACGGAGATTCCAGATTTGCCGCAACCGGATCTTTTATGAAGCAGGTCAGGGCAGAAGAGTTCTTCATGACCGGAATATCCAGAGAGAATAATGCCTGTCCCATCATTGGACCACCGGAGATCATCTTTTCCGGCTCTTCCTTAAATCCACCTGCAGCCTCGAGGATCTCCCGGTAGCACATACCGAGCGGAACCTGGAAGTTCTGCGGATTCTTAACCGCATCACCGGTAACGGTAATGATCTTACGAATTAACGGTGTGCTCTCGCAGACAGCGTTATAAATAGAAATAACAGTGTCTACGTTATCTACGATACATCCTGCATCCGCCGGAAGCATCGTGGAGTTGATCTCGCGTCCGCCCGTAACCGCATAGATCAGGAAACGCTCGCCGCCCTGCGGATACTTTGTCTTTAACGGACATACCGTGATCTTTGGCTCATCCTTTACGAGACCTTCCAGAAGCTTGATCGCCTCCGGCTTGTTCTCCTCGATTCCGATCACGCCCTTCGCGTTCGGGAACATGCTTAACATGACTTTGATGCCGCCGATCAGTCTCTCCGGCTGCTCCATCATCAGGCGATAGTCACTTGTCAGATACGGCTCACACTCGGCCGCATTTACGATAATGTGATCGATCGCGTTGTCATCCTTCGGTGCAAGTTTTACGTTGGTCGGGAAACCTGCGCCGCCGAGACCTACGATACCGGCTTCTTTTACGATATTCCGGATCTCTTCCTTGGAAAGTTTTGTGTAATCGCGTTTTTCGCCAAAACCTTCGATTGCTGTGTACTCGTTATCGTTCTCAACGATAATGGACTGTACGATTGCTCCGTTCGCAACCAGACGCGGTTCGATTCCCTTTACTGTACCGGATACGGAACAGATAACATTTGCGGAAATGAAGCCGCCTGCTTCAGCGATCTTCTGGCCAACCAGGACCTTGTCACCCTTGGCAACAAGTGGTTTCGCCGGAGCACCGATATGCTGGGAGAGAGGATAAACCAGCTCACCCTTCGGCTGGATCACCTGAATCGGCTTATCTGCGGACAGTTCTTTTCCCTCATAAGGATGAACGCCGCCTATAAATGTGCTCAGACCCATTTAACAAACCTTCTTTCTATAAAATTTCATAGTACCCATCACACCGTAGTATAGCATATTTGGAATTTTTCTACAATTGGAAATCGGTTAACTTTTTAACAGAAATGGCCGTTTTCGGCGTTTGTATCAAAAAAAGAACAAAAACAGACATCTGATTTCTTTAAAAAATGAAGTTTTTACCAACTAACTCCCGCGCTTTTCTGCTCTCTCTTATGGAATTGCTACAAAATTTGAAAAAGCCTGTCTGGGTGCGTATGATCGATACGCAGTGCCTTTTTATGTAACAGGAAATTCCCCGGAATTTCCTGTTACATAAAAAACGGGCAGATTTCTTCATCTGCCCGTTTTTTCTTCTGTGATCGTCCTAACTCAGCTCCGCCATTCCCGTATATAACCGATAATAACGTCCTTTTTCTTTCAGGAGGTCTTCATGATCACCGCGCTCAATGATCTCTCCGTTCTCCAGAACCATGATGGCGTTGGCGTTCCGCACTGTGGAGAGGCGGTGGGCGATCACGAAGGTAGTCCGTTCTGCCATCAGACGGTCCATGCCCTGCTCGATGTGCTTTTCCGTTCTCGTATCGACGGAGCTCGTCGCTTCATCGAGGATCAGGATCGGTGCCCTGGATACCGCCGCTCTCGCGATATTAAGAAGCTGTCTCTGGCCCTGGCTTAAGTTCGCGCCGTCGCTCTCCAGAACCGTGTCATAGCCCCTGGGAAGCCGCATGATAAAGGAATGGGCAGATGCCATCTTCGCCGCCTGAACGACCTCCTCGTCGGTGGCATCAAGCCTTCCGTAGCGGATATTTTCCATGACCGTTCCCGTAAACAGATGCGTATCCTGAAGCACCATGGCGATGTGGCGGCGCAGCTCGTCCCGCTTAATATGGCAGATATCAACGCCGTCGATGGTGATGGTCCCGCTCTGGATATCGTAAAAACGGTTGATAAGGTTCGTGATCGTAGTCTTTCCGGCTCCCGTGGAGCCCACGAAGGCGATCTTCTGTCCCGGCTTCGCGTAGAGGCTGATATTCTTTAAGATGACCTTGTCCGAGTTGTAGCCAAAGGTCACATGATCTAATACCACTTCCCCGCGCATGCCGTCCATGGACACTGCGTCCTTATCATCCGCCGCCTCCGGCTCCTCATCCATCACGGAGAACACGCGCTCCGCTCCGGCGAGAGCTGAGAACACGTTGGAGACCTGCATGGAGATCTCGTTGATCGGCCTTGAGAACTGTCTCGAAAAGTTCAGGAATACCGTGAGCCCGCCGACATCGAAGTTTTTCACCACACAGAGGATCCCGCCGATGCACGCCGTCAGGGAATAGTTTACCTGACTTAAGTTGTTCATCACAGGTCCCATCATGCCCCCAAGGAATTGGGCGCGGATCTGTTTTTCGCGGAGATCCCTGTTTAATATATCAAATTCTTCCTCCGCGATCTCCTCATGACAGAAGACCTTTACCACCTTCTGTCCGGTGATGGTCTCCTCGATGTATCCGTTTAAAGCACCGAGAGCCGACTGCTGGGCACTGAAGTATTTCTGGCTCCGCTTCGCGACCTCTCCACCGGCCCGCAGCATGAGCGGGATCATGATCAGGGTCACGGCTGTCAGCCAGATGTTCGTGTAGAGCATGAGGAACAAGGTCCCGATGATGCTTAAGGTTCCGGAAAAGAGCTGCACAAGAGTACTGCTCAGCATATTTCCGATGGTGTCCACATCGTTTGTGAAGCGGCTCATCAGATCCCCGTTGGAATTTGTATCATAAAATCTCACCGGAAGCTTCTGCATCTTTGTAAAGAGGTCTGTCCGGATCCGCACAAGGGCGCTCTGGGCAACCTCTAACATCAGTCTTGACTGGAGATAATTTGCGATAACCCCCATAAGATAGACGCATGCCATCATGGTCAGCCCTTTAAAAAGTCCTGCCACATTGCCGGGACTTCCGTCCGGCGGTGCAATAAATCGGTTGATGATCGGGCGCAGCATATAGGAACCGGTCAGTGTCGCCACCGTATTTACAATGACACAGAAAAATGCGATCCCCATCCGGAGCCTGTCCGCTTCCAGATAGGACAGCAGGCGCTTTAAGGCCGCTCCCGTGCTCTTGGGGCGTCCTCCGCCTCTGGGAGCACCCGGTCCCGGTCCTCTTCCCATCCCTCTCCTTTTCGGTGCGGCTGCCACGCGTCTGGCATATCGTTTTTTCAGACTCGCTTCGCGGTCTGCCCTCGTGACACTCATACTGCCGCCTCCTCTCCTGCCCTGATGGACTGATTTCCGATCTGGGTCGTATAGATCTCGCTGTATGCCTCACAGGTCTTTAAAAGTTCCTCGTGGGTTCCGTGACCAATGATCTTTCCGTCCTCCAGTACCAGAATCTGATCCGCCTCCTGAACGGAGGAGATTCTTTGGGCGATGATGATCTTTGTGGTATCCTTGAGATCATGGTAGAGACTCTCCCGGATCTTCGCTTCCGTTGCCGTGTCAACAGCGCTGGTGGAGTCATCCAGGATCAGAATCTTCGGGTGCTTTAAAAGTGCTCTCGCAATACAGAGACGCTGCTTCTGACCTCCTGAGACGTTGACGCCGCCCTGCCCCATCTCGGTATCATATCCGTTTTTGAAGGTCTTAACGAAGGGATCTGCCTGGGCGCTCTCCGAGAACCGGATGACATCCTCCATCGGCGCGTCCTCATTTCCCCATCGGAGATTTTCCTCGATCGTTCCCGAGAAGAGGATATTTTTCTGGAGGACCATGCCGACGCCCTCACGCAGGTGTTTTAAAGAGTATTCTTTGACGTTCACGCCGTCGACAAGGACTTCGCCTCCGGTCACATCATAGAGTCTCGGGATCAGCTGCACGAGGGAGGTCTTTCCGCTTCCCGTGGAGCCGATGATCCCGATCGTTTGTCCCGGTTCTGCCGTAAAGGAGATTCCTTCCAGAACGAGATCCTTTCTCCCGTTCTCTCCGCCGTAGCCAAAGCTTACATTCTTAAACTCCACACAGCCTTCCGTGACTTTTTTATCCTTATTTTTCGCATGATCATCATTTAAGCCGATCTCTGTGTCGAAGATCTCATTGATCCGTTTCATAGACGCGCTGGCGCGGGAGCTCTGTAAGAATACCATGGAAAGCATCATGAGGGACATCAGGATCTGCACGATATACGTCGTAAACGCAGTGAGATCCCCCACCGGCATCTTTCCGGCAATGATGATATTTCCTCCATACCAGACGACAGCCAGTGTCGTCACGTTCATGGCAAACATCATCACCGGCATCGTGGCGATCACGATCCGGAGCGCACGAAGGCTGCTCTCCTTTAAGTCGTCATTTAATTTACTGAATTTTTCGATCTCATGGTCCTCCCGGACGAAGGATTTCACTACCCGAACATTCGTCAGGGATTCCTGAATTCCGGAATTCAAACGATCCAGTCTCCTCTGCATCTCCCCAAAGCGTGGGAATGCGGTCTTTAAGATCAGAAGGATCGCCGCGAGAAGAAGCGGGATCACGATGAGGATGATGACCGCAAGCTGACGATTCATCATAAACGCCATGATCAGGGCACCGAGGAACATTCCGGGCGCTCTAAGCGCCATACGGAGCCCCATCATCAGGACGTTCTGGACCTGCTGGACATCGTTCGTGAGCCTCGTGACGAGAGAACCGGTGCTGTAGTCGTCGATATTCTCAAAGGAGAACTGCTGGACCTTCCTGAAGAGGTCGTTTCTCATGTCACTGGTAAAGGAGATGGACGCCTTCGCGGAAAAGTAGGCGCCGAGGATCCCACCCACCGCCATAAAAAGGACAGTCAGGACCATCAGCGTCCCCATCTTTCCGATATAGGCAACATTCCGACTTGCGACACCGTTGTTGATGATCATGGACATAAATTTCGGGAGCATGACCTCTCCCGCCACCTCGGTGAGCATCATCAGCGGACCGATCACAAAGGCGCTGAGATACGGGGTGATGTATTTTTTGTATCGTTTCAATTCTATTGTTTCCTTTCTGGTCCGATCTGCATTCGTCGGATTCTTCCGTTGCTGTTTATCACGCATCTTCCTTCGGAAGTTTTCTCCTCACGATATAGAAGCAGATCATATGGGCCGTCGCCGTGACGATCCAGGTAAACGGATAAGATAAGTATAACACTGTCAGGTTATGATATACCTGAAACACCGTAAAGATCCAGACGATCCGGAGTCCACACGCTCCCAGAAGGGAGACGCACATCGGCATAACGGAGTATCCGAGACCGCGGATGCTGCCCACCATCGTATCCATGATCCCACAGAGGAAATATGTCGTTCCAAAGACCACGAGTCTTCTCATTCCGTATACCATGACCTCCGGGTCTGAGGAATAGATCCGGATCAGGGCATGTCCGCAAAGATAAGCCGGGATTCCCATCCCGAGTCCCACTGCCGTCACAACGCCGAGGCAGGTAACCATGATCCGGTTGATCCTCGAATACTTTTTGCCGCCGAAGTTCTGGCTCGTGAAGCTTAAGTTTGCCTGATAAACCGCATTCATGGCGTTATAGATGAATCCCTCAATATTCTGGGATGTCGTATTTCCCGCCATCGCGACAGAACCGAAGGAATTGACAGAGGACTGGATCAGAACATTGGAAATAGAAAATACTGCGCCCTGCATCCCCGCCGGAAGGCCTACCTGAATGATCTGACGGAATTTTGAGCGGTGGATCTTCAGAGCTTTTAAATGAAGCTTCAGACCGCCCTCGCTCTCCATCAGGCAAAGGATCACCAGACACGCCGAGATCGCCTGAGAGATCGCGGTCGCCAGAGCAACTCCCGCCACATCCATCCGGAACATGATCACAAAAAAGAGGTTTAAGACCACATTGATCACGCCCGCCGCCGTAAGGAAATACAGCGGGCGCTTCGTGTCTCCCACCGCGCGGAGAATCGCGCTTCCGAAGTTGTAGATCATATTCGCAGGCATGCCGATAAAGATGATCCGCATATAAATCGTAGATTTATCGATTACATCGTCCGGAGTTCCCATGAGTTCCAGCATTGGCCTCGAGAGAAGCTGACCCACAACGATCAGAAAAAGACCGCTGACGATGCTGAGTGCCATGGCCGTATGGATCGTATCCTGCACGTCTTTTTCCCGCTTCGCTCCATAATATCTCGCCACGATGACATTGACACCCACGGACAGTCCGATAAAGATATTGATCATCAGGTTGATCAGCGCCGTTGTGGAACCCACCGCCGCCAGAGACTGGCTACCCGCGAAACGTCCCACAACGATCACATCCGCAGCGTTGAACAGAAGCTGCAGGATTCCGGAAAAGATCAGCGGAATCGTAAAGGTGAGCAGTTTTCCGAGGATCGGACCGCTGCACATGTCCATTTCGTAATTTTTCTTCATAATACTCCTTTTTCCCGTATCTGTATCTTCTTTCCGGCAGCATCCGGAAAGAAAAGCAGACTGGCATTTCCCGCCCCTGTCCGTCTGCTCATTCTATCCACGGCTGCTCCCGGTGCCGGAATGCGTAAGGCACATTCCTTTTATCTGTTACGCAGATTATAGACGATTTTTACAAATAATGCAATCCTGCCGCAACACGCTTCAGTCCTCGAGGACATACGCCCGGAAGAGGCCGGACCACGGATTTCCGATAATATAGCAGGTGTAGGCTCTTCCCGCACGGACGTTGACGTTGAAGGTGAGAAGCGGATTCGACACGGTGCAGGTCGGACAGGAAACGCCGACGATGGAGGAAAGGACAAGGACCGGAAGCTCGCCTAAGGCCGAAACTGCATACTGGGAACCTGTCACAAAGAAGGTATAGGTTCCGCTGGATGTCTGTTTATAGCTCGTCACTTCCTTGTATCCGACCCCCGCAAATGCTGTCTGGTTGTTGAAGGTCCGCACATCGTAGCTGGATCCCGCGTAGGACATGTTCGCGACACGGAGACAGCCGTAACCTGCCGGAACGTTCGTACAGCCCATGTCGGAGACACGGGTCAGGGACACTCCGGAAACCGTGTCTAAGATCACCATCGTGAGTCTCTCACCGGACACAAAGGCAATCGTCTGCTGATAATAGATCTGACCGTTGGTCCTGCGCACAGTGACGGTGTGGAATCCGTCCGTCACGCGGATATAAGAAGAAATCGTGGCAAATTCGGAACCGGAAAAGACATTCCGGCCATCGATATAGACATCCAGAGTCTGGCCTGATGTGCTGGCATTTAAAAACCGGACTCTGCTGTAGTAATTTCCTCCTGAGACCGTCGGATATGTGACCGGAAAAGAAATCGTCGGAAAGCCCGGGCGTCCGATGGTATTGTCAGGATAGACAGGGCGTCCGCCAGACGGCGCGACCGGTGTCGTTGGGATTCCGGCGAGATCGTCATCTCCCGGATAAACAGGTCTTCCGCCCGGTGAAGCGATGGGCGGCACAGGGATCCCCGCAAGATCATCGTCTCCCGGATAAACAAAAACTCCTCCTAATGGCTCGGCCGGTGTCTCCGGTACATTTGCGTCATTCTTCCCTGCCACAACCTCCGCCGTATTCTCTCCCGACGGTTCCGGCATTGATGTTGGATTCTCTGGCATATTAACACCTCAATATCTTTTTTACTACAAAATATGAAAGCAGAACGGAAAGTGTTCCCTGCACGTGTTTGAACGCAGATAAGCATTCCCCCGCTTCAAGTGCGCGGAGCACTAAGCGG
>ERZ791920.552-NODE-552-length-32974-cov-6.626842_pt1 | contig 32974 bp, 31 predicted proteins | sample MGYA00510136_ERZ791920 | MGnify/ENA primary metagenome ERZ791920 (study PRJEB30046, sample SAMN00792066) | human gut metagenome | study: EMG produced TPA metagenomics assembly of the A metagenome-wide association study of gut microbiota in type 2...
AAAATCCCATCAGCGAAGCTGATCTGGAATGGATTTTTGCGTGTAACTATGAAGGCACTGAATAGTTACAATAAATGGTAAAATACAGATTTTAGGAGGTCATCGTCATGACAATCGCAGTAAAACTTCTTTTAACCGTTGCACTTATCTTCAGCATTGCTGTCCCCTTCGGAGCTTTCGCCGCAGGTGAAAAGACAAAAGGACGCTATAAAACAGCCCTCGCAGCCAACACCGTAATGTTCTTCGGAACCATGCTCTTCGCCGTCTGCGTACTCTTTGGCGGCACTGCATTCGCAGCCGAGTCCACAGCTGCAGCTGGCGGCATCTCCACCGGTATGGGCTACATCGCAGCTGCTCTTTCCACCGGACTTTCCTGTATCGGCGGCGGCGTTGCCGTTTCCGCGGCAGCATCCGCAGCACTTGGCGCTATCAGTGAGGATTCCTCCATTCTTGGTAAATCTCTTATCTTCGTAGGTCTTGCCGAAGGTGTCTGCCTGTACGGACTTATCATCTCCTTCATGATCATCGGTAAACTTTAATGCCTGACAACATGGCTGAACTATTACCAGGAATGGAGACCGGCTATGAGAATGTATTTGATCAGCGATAATACCGACACGCTGACCGGCATGCGGCTGGCGGGCGTGGACGGTGTGATCGCAAATGAAAAAGGAACGCTGGAAAAGGCGTTGAACGAAGTGTTAAAAGACAAAAATATCGGGATCATCCTGCTCACCGAAGCTCTCGGAAAGAAGTATCCGGAGCTGGTTAAGACGGTACGCACAGAACATAAAAAGCCGCTTCTCATCGAAATCCCGGACCGCCACGGAACAGGACGGCGGCCCGATTTCATCACGGCATATGTAAATGACGCGATCGGACTAAAGTTATAGTATGCACACAGCGGTTCCGTCCGCAGGCGACAGCGATCCGGAACCGCTGCAGATCGATATTGGAATCAAGGAGGTGGCTGATTTGACAACCGAAGAAAAATTACAGCATTTTGAAGACATCTGCACAGGCGACGCATTAAAGAAATACGAGCAGGCAGTCTCTGATTATACCGCTTATGAGGAAAAAATCCTGAATGAGCATAAAGAAAACGCCAGAAAGCAGGCAGCATTGCAGATCGCTGCCGAAAAAGAGCGGATCGCACGGGAGACCAACAAGAACCTGTCCTTAGGCCAGATCGAGATCCGCCGTTCCTACAGCAGAAAAGATGAGGAACTCCGCGGAAAAGTCTTCTCTGAGCTTCGCGACAGGCTGGCGCGGTTCATGGAGACCCCGAAATATGACGCACTCTTAGAGGCGCAGATCAAAAAAGAAAAAGCATTTGCAGGATCCAGTGAGATCCATATCTATATCGACCCGTCCGACAGGGAAAAGCAGAATCTCTTATCCTTAAGGACCGACTGCGACATCCGCGTCAGCCAGTACCCGTTTCTCGGCGGCACGCGGGCCGTCATCGCCTCGAAAAATATCCTGATCGATAACTCCTTTGAGACGAAGCTCAAAGAAGCTGAACAGGACTTCCAGTTCTCACTGTAACTGTGCGATACGTTTCCGCGGGCAGCGCGGTACATGCGCAGACCTACCGGCCAGTTACTTTTTATAACATTTTTGGAGGAAATCAACATGGCTGCAAAAGGCACAATTTACGGGATCAACGGCCCGATCGTCTATATTGCCGGTGATTCCGGTTTTCAGATGAATGAGATGGTCTACGTCGGAGAGGCAAACCTCGTCGGCGAGGTCATCGGACTGACCTCCGAACGCACAACGATCGAGGTCTATGAGGAGACCACAGGTCTGAAGCCCGGAGAGCCGGTCACAGGAACAGGAGCTCCTGTCTCCGTCACACTTGCCCCCGGCATTATCACAAATATTTTTGATGGAATCGAACGTCCGTTAGCCGCTATCAAAAAATCAAGCGGCTATTATATTGACCGCGGTGTTCATGTAACATCCCTTGATACAGAAAAGAAATGGCAGACCCACATGACCGTAAAGCGTGGTGATCATGTCTACGGCGGCACCATCATCGCGGAGGTCCCGGAGACGAGAGCCATTACCCATAAAGTCATGATCCCGCCGGATCTGGAGGGCGATGTCCTCTCCGTTGTCTCCGACGGTGAATATACGATCAATGATACACTGCTCACGATCATGACAAAGGACGGAACAGAAAAAGCGATCACTATGACACAGAAATGGCCGATCCGTATCCCGCGTCCGACCGTAAAGCGCTATCCGGCTTCCAAACCGCTGATCACAGGACAGCGTATCCTTGACACCCTGTTCCCGCTCGCAAAGGGCGGCACGGCGGCGATCCCGGGCGGATTCGGTACCGGAAAGACCATGACCCAGCACCAGATCGCCAAGTGGTCCGATGCCGATATCATCATCTACATCGGCTGCGGCGAGCGTGGAAATGAAATGACACAGGTTCTGGAGGAATTCAGCGAGCTGATCGACCCAAAGAGTGGAAACCCACTGATGGAGCGGACTACGTTGATCGCCAATACCTCCAACATGCCGGTTGCCGCCCGTGAGGCGAGTCTTTACTCCGGCCTGACACTTGCAGAATACTACCGCGACATGGGATACAACGTAGCGATCATGGCAGACTCCACCTCCCGTTGGGCTGAGGCGCTCCGTGAGCTCTCCGGCCGTCTGGAGGAAATGCCGGCCGAGGAAGGTTTCCCGGCTTATCTGGCATCCCGGCTGTCCCAGTTCTATGAGCGTGCCGGAATGGTCCAGAACTTAAACGGAACGGAAGGTTCCGTATCCATCATCGGAGCCGTATCCCCTCAGGGCGGCGATTTCTCCGAGCCGGTCACACAGAACACCAAGCGTTTCGTCCGCTGCTTCTGGGGACTTGATAAGAACCTCGCCTACGCGAGACACTTCCCGGCGATCCAATGGCTGACCAGCTACTCGGAATACCTCACGGATCTTTCTTCCTGGTACTCTGAGCATGTGGATAAAAACTTTGTCAATTACCGTAACCAGCTCGTCACGATCCTGAATCAGGAAAGCAGCCTGATGGAGATCGTAAAACTGATCGGATCCGATGTTCTCCCTGATGACCAGAAGCTCGTCCTCGAGATCGCCAAGGTTATCCGTCTCGGTTTCCTTCAGCAGAACGCTTTCCATAAGGAAGATACCTGCGTTCCGCTGAAAAAGCAGTTTAAGATGATGGAGATCATCCTTTATCTCTATAAAAAATCCCGTGCCCTCGTTGCCATGGGCATGCCGGTATCCGTCCTCAAAGAAGAAAAGATCTTTGAGAAGATCATTGCCATCAAATATGACGTCCCGAATGACCGTCTCGACATGTTTGACGACTATAAGAAGCAGATCGATGACTTCTACAATTCCGTCATCGAGCGCAACGCATAAGGAGGCAGATCACAATGGCAGTCGAATATCTTGGCCTTAGTTCCTTAAACGGCCCTCTTGCCGTCCTCGAAGGCGTTTCCGGGGCATCTTATGATGAAATCGTGGAAATGACCGTCGACGGAAAAGAAAAGAAGCTCGGACGCATTATCGAGGCGTACGAGGATAAAGCCGTGATCCAGGTGTTTGAGAGCACCGGAAACATGGCATTGAAAAACACTCATACCCGTCTCACCGGACATCCAATGGAGATCGGCGTCTCCGCCGATATGTTAGGCCGTACCTTTGACGGTCTTGGAAATCCCATCGACGGTCTGGGACCGATCTTAGCTGATAAAAAACTGGATGTAAACGGAAAGCCGTTAAACCCGGTGGCCCGTGAATATCCGCGTAACTACATCCGTACCGGTATCTCCGCCATTGACGGTTTGATGACCCTGATCCGCGGACAGAAGCTCCCGATCTTCTCCGGAAACGGACTTCCCCACGACCAGCTGGCAGCGCAGATCGTCATGCAGTCCTCTCTGGGAGACAATTCCGATGAAAAGTTCGCCGTCGTATTCGCAGCTATGGGCGTCAAGTACGATGTTGCCGAATACTTTGAACGTACCTTCCGCGAGAGCGGCGTTCTGGACCATGTTGCCATGTTTATCAATCTTGCAAATGACCCGGTCGTCGAGCGTCTGATCACACCGAAGGTTGCCCTCACAGTTGCCGAATACCTCGCATTTGAAAAAGGCATGCATATCCTGGTCATCCTGACGGATATGACCTCCTACGCTGAGGCGCTGCGTGAGGTCTCCTCCTCAAAGGGCGAGATCCCGTCCCGTAAGGGATATCCGGGATACTTATACAGTGATCTGGCATCTCTCTATGAGCGCGCCGGAATCGTCGCCGGAGTCAACGGATCTGTCACACAGATCCCGATCCTTACCATGCCGAACGATGATATCACCCACCCGATCCCGGACCTTACCGGTTACATCACAGAAGGTCAGATCGTTCTGGACCGCAACTTAAACGGTCAGTCCATCTACCCGCCGATCAGCGTGCTTCCGTCCCTGTCCCGTCTTATGAAGGACGGCATCGGTGAGGGATTTACCCGTGAAGATCATCAGGATGTGGCAAACCAGCTGTTTTCCTGCTACGCAAAGGTGGGCGACGCGAGAGCCCTCGCATCTGTTATCGGTGAAGATGAGCTCTCCCCGATCGATAAAAAATATCTGGAATTCGGCCGGGAATTTGAAAAACGGTTCATCGGACAGGATATCCATGACAATCGTACCATCATCGACACCTTAAACATCGGCTGGGAACTTTTAGGACTTCTTCCGCGAGAAGAGCTCGACCGTATTGACACAAAGATCTTAGACAAGTATTATAAACCTGCAGACGCCGCTTCAGACGCTTCATAAGGAGGGGATCTCATGAATCCGAACACATTCCCCACCAAGGGAAATCTGATCCTTGCGAAAAACTCCCTCGCCCTTGCGACTCAGGGGTACGGACTGATGGATAAAAAGAGGAACATCTTGCTGCGGGAGCTTATGGGCCTGATCGATCAGGCAAAAGCGATCCAGTCCGAGATCGATTCCACTTTTACCGCCGCCTACAAGGCACTCCAGAAGGCCAATATCGAGATGGGAATCCACTATGTGGAGGAGATCGCAGATTCACTTCCCGTCACGGATGATATCCGGATCAAGGCGCGCAGCATCATGGGAACGGAGATCCCGCTTGTCGAGTATACACCGTCAAAAGATGAAAAACCGCCTTATTCGTTTTACAGCACCAGCGATTCGCTGGACGAGGCGCGGATCGCCTTCGAGCGCGTGAAGGAACTGACCGCAGACCTCGCAACCGTGGAGACATCCGCCTACCGTCTTGCCGAGAGCATTAAGAAGACCCAGAAGCGGGCTAATGCACTAAAGAACATCACGATCCCGTCCTACCAGACCCTTGTAAAGGACATCACCAACGCCCTGGAGGAAAAGGACCGCGAGGAGTTCACAAGACTAAAAGTAATCAAACGGAGTACCACGAAATGACAAAAACAGCAAAGACCATTACCTACGCCGCCGGGATCTTCACCGCGTTCTGGCTGATCATCGCGTTCCTTATCACGTCCGTTGAGGCGGTCGCCTACTGGATGCCGGGATATTATGAGAAGGAATACACGAAATACCAGGTTTTAAACGATCTCCCTGAGATGACCATGGACGATCTTCTTGACGTCACCGACCAGATGATGGCGTTTCTTCGCGGAAAGCGCGAGGATCTTCACGTATACACCACCATGGGCGGGGAATACCGGGAATTTTTTAATGACCGGGAGATTGCCCACATGGAGGACGTGCAGGGACTCTTCATCGGCGGCCTGTGGCTCCGCCGGATCGGGATCCTGATCACCCTATGCTTCGCGGCCCTGGCTTATTTCTGGGGACGTAAGAGTGCGGAGCGGACAGAGGCGTTAAAGCGCCTGATCCCGAAATCCCTCTGTATCGGCACCGGCGCGGTCTTTGCCGTAGCACTGGCCCTGATCGGCATTATATCCACAGACTTCTCAAAATATTTCATTGTTTTCCACAAAATCTTTTTCAACAATGATCTGTGGGTCCTCGATCCACGCACCGACATGCTCATCAACATCGTTCCGGAAGGTTTCTTTTTCGATACCGCCGCGCAGATCGCGCTGGTGTTTGCGGTGATCGTTGGGATGTTTTTTGTTGGGAATCTGGTATTATATAAAAGAGCCGGCAGGTAGATCTGCCGGTTTTTTTATATCATTTATCGGTTGCAGCCCTGTCTTCAAACTGCTATAATCCATAGTACGAGTACTGTGATCATTCAATCCTTCACAATTACAGGCAAAAATCCATTCCTGATCGGCTGTGCCGATGGGATTTGAGACATCAAAACAGCCGCCACGTCGGGTAAACATGGCGGCAATTTTTTCAAGGAGTTCCATGAAACGAATTTTAAGTATTTTTCTCTGTCTGACGCTGATCCTCGGTTTTTGTCCGGGACAGACGGCATATGCGGCGGCTGAGTGGCCGTCGGAGATCTCGATCTCAGCGGACGGCGGGATCCTAATGGACATCAATTCGGGAGCGGTTTTGTTCGAGAAGAACAGCCATGAACCGTATTATCCGGCAAGTATCACAAAGATCCTGACGGCACTGATCGTGATTGAAAACTGTGGGCTTGATGAGACCGTGACGTTCTCCAACACAGCGGTGAACTCTCTTGAGCCGAACTCCTCCATTCTGGGGGCCCGCGCCGGAGATACGTTAAGTGTCCGGGACTGTCTTTATGCCCTGCTTTTACAGTCCGCGAATGAGGTTGCAAACGCTCTGGCCGAACACTGCGCAGGCAGTATTGATGCTTTTGCGGAGAAGATGAATGAGAAGGCGGCGGAGCTTGGATGTACGGACTCCCATTTCGCAAACCCGAGCGGTCTGAATAATCCGAATCACTATGTGTCCGCTTATGACATGGCACTGATCGCAAAGGCGGCGTTTAATAATCCGACATTTGTAGAGGTTGATTCCACGACGTACTATGACGTTCCTGCGGGGAAATTAAAGCAGTACCCGGATGGCTGGCGCTACTACGCCCACCACAGAATGCTGCGGCGGAATGATTCCCTTTATTACGACGGTGCCATCGGCGGAAAGACCGGTTACACCTTGCTTGCGGGAAATACATTGGTGACATGCGCGGAGCGCGATGGAATGAAGCTCATAGCTGTCGTTCTCAATGGTCACCAGACCCATTATTCCGACACAAAAGCACTGTTTGACTATGGATTTAAAAATTTCAAGTCCGTTCCGGTTGCGGATCAGGACAGCACTTACAGCAAGGTGGCTGATGATCTGACGATCTCCGGGATCTTTTCCGGGAGTGCTACAAGACTCACGGTAAATAAAAACAGCGCGGTGACTTTACCTGCGGATGGGAGCTTCTCCGATGTGACTTCCACACTGGACTACGACCTGACTGACGATGCACCGGATGGGGCGATTGCACGGATCGATTACCGCTATGGGGATAAGCTTGTGGGACAGGCTTATCTGGAGGCGACTGTGACACAGGGATATGTGCCCGGAGCAGTGAATCAGAGCACGGATACCGCGGAGACTGAGACTGTGGCTGAAACCATTCCTTCTAAGGCACCTGACAAGGAAACCGAACCTTCCTCTAAAAAAACGGGCAGCAATAAGACATCCTGGACCTCCTCTCCTGCTTTCGGCATTGTTAAGAAAGTCCTGATCGCTGCCGCTGTCATCGGAGCCATCGGCGGCGCCGTCTCCGGAATCATGATCTATCAGAAAAACAAGGCCCAGAACGAGCGTTTTCTCCGTCATCAGCGGCGCGAAAAACGTTTAAAGGAATGGGGATATTCTTCCACAGAATTTGATATGATCATGGAAAAGCACTTAAGATCCAAGTCCGGGATTAAGCAGCCGGGATTCCGGGAGCGGCTCAGAGATCGTTTTCGGAGACGATAAGTTTTATTTTATGTAAACTAAAAGAGCAGATGTATGCTTTTTGAAGCAATACCTCTGCTCTTTTTCTATCTTTTCACATCCGTTTTTTCAGGAGCAAAGTGCTCAATTGCTGCCGTATCTTCCGGGCTGCCGCCTCTATTCCACTCCATGGAGTTTCTTCTGCCTGCTTTTCTCCGCACGGCGGATCCGGGCCTCCTCTTTTTTCAGGAAAACAGCTTCTGCACCTTCCTCATCCACCGGTTTTACCGTCTTTACGGCAAAAACTCTGCCGTCCTCCGACTTTTTCATCCGGATTTTTCCTTTCATCATGCCGTGTTCCGGACATGTCGCAAGGCAGAGGTAATAGCGCTGCCCCGAGGAAAACCAGCGGATCTTTTTCCTCAACATCCGGCGGCACTTCGTGCAGACGACATCTGTCACCCGCTTCTCCTCCATCGCCTCTTCCTTTGTCTCAAACATCCGGGACACAAACTTCGTGTACTCCGGGAAACGCAGCGTGAACTCCTCATCCTCGCTCTCCGGCGGCATATAGTAGTCCACGGACACATAGTCCTTCACAGACTCAAAATCCATGGCCCGCATCACACGTCCCGTATACTCTGCGTCGCCAAGCGCCCTATGGAACGGCGCGTCCACGTCAAGTGCAAAGGACTCCACCGCCTCATCCAACGAAATTCTCGCCTTTCCGTCCTGATAACACAGGCTGTACAGTTTCTGGACATCATAAAAAAGGAACGGTTTCGGGAACGGGATCGTCATCCCATGATAGACCATGTTCCTCTGCAGTTCCGTAAGGTCCATACTTCCCCAGGTGCAGAATATGCAGTCCTCTCCGCACCATTTAAGGAAATCCTCCATTACCGCCGCAAACGGCTCTCCATCCCGCTCTAACTCTTCGATGGAAACATGGGTCACCTCAGAGATGATCCGGTGCATCTGGCGGTACACGCAGGGACGGATGATCCGGTGAAACTCCGCGACCTTCTCACGCTCTTCATTCAGTTTTACTGCTCCGATCTCAAAGATCTCAAAAGGAAGCCGCTCCACAGACGCTTCTTTACCGCCCGGGTTCTGGTTCCATTCCAAATCAAATACAATAAAATTTTTCATAATACAAGAGTATAGCACAGTTTTTTCTGCCCGTCACTGAGAAAATTGTTGCTGTACACGGGCAGGGATCAGTCGCTTACTTTTTTCTTGCACTCTGTTTCAAATAATCCTATAATAAGCATAGTCTGAGATAGAAAAACTACAGCAACAGCGTTTCCTCCTCTGTAGGATCACTCAGGTAAGACCATCTGCTTCTGATCTGGTGCTTTTATCTGGAGATTTGCTGCGCTGGAACGCGGAAAGGATTCTTATCATGAAACACATCACAGGACTTGCGCATATCGCGCTTTTCACAAAGGATCTTGAAACATCCATAAAATTCTACGAATGTCTCGGTGGAAAGGTCACTGGACAGGCTGATGTCCAGAAGCCGCTTGGAACTAACCACATCAAGATCGTCAGCATGCCGGGCTTTGACCTCGAGATCATCGAGCCACATGACGGCACTGATGTGACCGCCCAGGGCGGTCTCTTCCCGCACATCGCAATCGAAGTCAATGACATCGACGCTGCCATCGCAGACTTAAAGGCAGCCGGGATCACAAACTTCCGGGGCGGTGTCGACAAGGCAGCTGACCTCCCGATCTTCGGCGGCATCCGCAACGCATTTTTTATCGGACCGAACGGCGAACAGCTGGAGCTTTTACAGCATCTGTAAAATTCGGTTGACCGCAGATCATGCGGATCACTGTAATTTAAGTACATAAGTAAAGTCCCCGGATAAGGAACTACCGCAGCTGGTCAACTGACCGATGGCACATTCCCTATCCGGGGGCTTTTTATCTTATCCCAATAACGCCTTCAGATCCTCCTCCGGCGTTGTCACCGGCCCGATTCCATAATTTTCCACAAGGAAATTCAGGATATTCGGGGAGAGGAACGCCGGTAAGGACGGGCCGAGGCGGATATTCCTGATCCCAAGATGCAGGAGTGTCAGGAGAATACACACTGCCTTCTGCTCATACCAGGAGAGCACGAAGGACAGCGGAAGCTCGTTCACCTCGCACCCAAATGCCCCCGCCAGCGCCGCCGCCACCTTGATGGCACCGTAGGCATCGTTGCACTGACCCATATCCATGATCCGCGGGAGACCGCCGATATTTCCAAGGTCCAGATCGTTAAAGCGGAACTTTCCGCATGCTAACGTCAGGACAAGGCTGTCCGCCGGAGTCTGCTTTACAAAATCCGTATAGTAGTTTCTTCCCGGCTTCGCGCCATCGCAGCCCGCAACGAGGAAGAAATGTCTGATCGCGCCGGATTTTACCGCGTCGATGACCTGATCAGCCATGGAAAGGATCGTTCCATGTCCGAATCCTGTCATGACCTGAGTTCCGCCGTTGATTCCCGTAAACTGGCGGTCTTCCTGATATCCGCCGAGTTCCAGCGCCTTCTCGATCACCGGGGTAAAGTCTTTCTCATCATCGATATGAACCATTCCCGGATATGCTACGACCTCCGTCGTGAACACGCGGTCCGCGTAGGATTTCTTCGGCGGCATCAGGCAGTTTGTGGTAAAGAGGATCGGAGCCGGGATATCCGCAAATTCCTTCTGCTGATTCTGCCATGCAGTTCCGAAATTGCCCTTTAACTGCGGATACTTTCTGAGCTCCGGGTAAGCGTGGGCCGGCAACATCTCGCCGTGGGTGTAGATGTTAACGCCTTTTCCCTCTGTCTGCTTTAAGAGAAGCTCCAGGTCCTTGAGGTCATGTCCCGTCACAACGATAAACGGTCCTCTTTCTACTACAAGCGGTACGCTGACCGGGATCGGAGTCCCATAAGTTCCCGTGTTTGCTGCGTCCAGCATCGCCATGCAGGTGAGGTTCACCTCGCCGACCTTCAGGACCGTTGGGAGCAGGCTTTCGACGGTGCCGTCTTTTGCGATCTCCCGGAGTCCCGTTAAGAAGAACTGGTTTACCGTCTCATCAGATGCCCCCAGCATCAGCGCATGGTACGCGTACGCCGCCATACCCTTTAATCCGAACAGGATCAGGGATTTCAGGGAGCGGATATCAGGGTCCATGTCCCACAGCAGACCGAGATTATAATCATCCGTATCTTGCACACTTGCTGCCGCACCTGACTCTCCCGCTGCCTTTTCGCGCGGTCCTGCACTTTTCTTCACCGGCGCTGCGAGCAGCCGCTCCTTCTCCCTGTGCGTCTTCTCAATCTGCGCCCGGATCGCGTCATCATCAAAGCTTACATTCGTAAGTGTCGTAAAAAGCCCCTCGATCACCGTGCGGTACACTCGATCTCCCGGACATTCCACGCCTTCTGCCGCTCTCGCAAGCCCGATCATCGCACCTACAAGCTGGTCCTGCAGCCTTGCTGTCTCCGCCGTCTTTCCGCAGACACCCGTGCTCCCGGTACATCCCGCGCAGCCTGCGGTCTGCTCACACTGATAACAGAACATTTTTTGATCCATTTCATATACCTCCATATATTTCCCCGACTCTTCCCGCGTGACTCCAGGCAGCCCATACAAGCAGCCAACACTGTCTTCGCAGTTTTGCCGATCTCAAATTATCCTGACACGCCTGCCGTCCCTGCGGCAGCCATAACCGATAAGTCATCATGTTTCCCTGTCCGGCACCGCCGAACCATGTACGTATTATATCCGCGAAATCAGCTTTCGTATGTTGTAATTACAACATTTTTAAACAGACCACCTGGAAATAATTTCCACACGTCCACCTCTCACACTTTTCGCAGACCAGAACGGAGCCAGCCGCTCTTTATAATTTCCTGTGCGAATCAGGAATTTTCAGGACTTTAAAATCCATAAATTTCGCTTTTCTTTACATCCATAAACGTTTATAATGGAACAAATGCTTTATGAAAGGATTCAGATTATGTTTCGTATTCTTTCCGCTTTCAGGCGGTTAAATTCATTTCAGATCATTGTTTTAGGCTTTGCCTTCGTGATCTTGCTCGGCGCCGGCATCCTGATGCTGCCGGTATCCTCCGCGGACGGAAGCTGGACTCCATTTGTAAACGCCCTGTTTACCTCCGTCACCTCCGTCTGCGTGACCGGTCTTGTGGTCTGTGACACCGGAACCTACTGGTCTTCCTTTGGACATGCCGTAATTCTGCTTCTGATCCAGACCGGCGGTCTCGGCGTTGTGACGATCTCGGCTTCCTTCACAATCCTCTCCGGAAAGAAGATCGGTCTTTCCCAGCGGAGTATCATGGCGGAATCGGTCGCTGCCCCTCAGCTCAGCGGAGTTGTCCGCCTGACCGGTTTTATTGTAAGAGTCACTCTCGGTATCGAACTGATCGGCGCTCTCCTGATGGCACCTGTATTCTGCCGCGATTTTGGTCTCTTCCGGGGACTCTGGATGTCTTTATTCCACTCCGTATCCGCATTCTGCAACGCCGGAATCGATCTGCTTGGTGTCCGGGGAGCATATTCCTCCCTGACATCCTACGCATATGACCCGCTGATCAATCTCGTGATCATCCTGCTTATCGTGATCGGCGGAATCGGTTTTCTGACCTGGGATGATATTTACAGAAACCGGCACCATATTTCCCGATACCGGATGCAGAGTAAGGTCATCCTCTCCTACTCGCTGGCACTGATCTTTATCCCGGCTATCCTCTTCTTTTTTCTGGAATTTCAGGATATCCCGGCCGGAAAACGGATCCTTGTATCCTTATTCCAGTCGGTGACAACGCGAACTGCCGGTTTTAATACAGCGGATCTTTCCTCCATGCGGGAATCCGGCCAGTTCCTTATGATCCTTCTCATGCTGGTCGGAGGAAGTCCGGGATCCACCGCCGGCGGAATCAAGACGACCACTCTGGCCGTTCTGATCTCCTGCGCGACTGCTGTCTTTGCCAGAAAGGACAGCCCGGAAATGTTTAAACGGCGCATTATCCCCGATATTGTCGCCACAGCGATCGCGATCCTTTTCATGTATACAAGCCTCGGTATCCTGTGTGCCATGACGCTCAGTATTCTGGAAAGCCTGCCTCTTATGCCGTGCCTGTTTGAGGCGTTTTCCGCCCTCGCTACGGTAGGCTTAAGCTTCGGGATCACCCCGACACTTTCCGTTCCATCGAAGCTGATCCTGATCGCATTTATGTTCATCGGACGCGTTGGCGGACTCACGATCATCTACGCGACCATGTCCGGGTACAAGATTCAGTGCGGAAAATTCCCGCAGGAAAAAATTTCCGTCGGATAATATATTTAAGGAGAAAATTATGAAATCAATTCTTTTGATCGGCCTCGGCCGTTTTGGAAAACATGTTGCCATGCATCTTCACAACCTCGGACATCAGGTCATGGCCGTTGACAGTACGGAGGAACGCGTCAACGCAGTCCTTCCCTATGTGACAGAAGCACAGATCGGTGACAGTACAAACGAGTCCTTCCTTTCCTCTCTGGGAATCCGCAATTTTGATGCCTGCATCGTCGCGATCGGCGATAACTTCCAGAGTTCTCTTGAAACAACGTCACTCTTAAAGGAGCTCGGCGCAAAGCTCGTTGTCTCCCGCGCTTCCAGTGATGTTCACCAGAAATTTCTTCTGCGGAACGGTGCCGATCAGGTCGTCTACCCGGAACAGCAGCTTGCGAAATGGACTGCGATCCGCTTCAGCTCCAACCACATTCTTGATTTTGTCAATCTGGAAGGTGACTACGATATCTATGAGGTAGATCTTCCGGAACGCTGGGTCGGTATGAGCGTAGGTGAGATCGATATCCGGAAAAAATACGGCATCAACATCATTGCCGTCCGGCGAAACGGCACCCTGGATTTCTCCGTCAAGCCGGAAACCGTCTTTGAAGACGGCGATACGATCCTGGTTCTCGGACAGTATCGCGATCTGCAGAAATGCTTTAAGATTTAATATCCTGTTTGCTCCAGTGCGCGCATGCGAAACCTGCCGCCGGCATCTTCTTTCGTATGCATGGCAGCATAAAAAGCCATTTTATGGATATCTCCTGAATTTCAGGACTTTCCCATAAAATGGCTTTTTATTGACATTTTTATTTCACATCTGTTATTTATCTATCCACATATTCCCCATAAGCGATCAGCGGATCCCCTGTCTTCACGCCAAGACCTACCGTCTGGTACAGAACGATTCCCGGATAGTCTGCCCGATACTCCCGTAAAAGGTTTCCCCAGATATCTCTCACCGTTCCCAGAACCGCACCTCCCGCGAACGTATCTCCTGCGGAAAATACCGGATACCACAATCCATCTGTCTCTGCCTCCAGATACTCTGCTCTGGTCACATTTTTCTGCTGCACTGTATGAACCTCTTCACCGGAAAGAAGTCCCATGCGGATCATAATATTCTTCACATCCTGCTTATATGCCTGAACTTCGCTGTCCGTAAATCTTCCGCCGCCTCCGCGCTCCATGAGGATCGCAGGAAGACCTCTCTGACATGCGCTGCCGTACAGTTATCTGTGATATGTTAGCATAGACTAATTTTTAAGGCAAGCAATTTTTCTTGCCAATGACGGTAATTCTGGTAAAATGTAATTATCTACGACAGAGGAGTGACATCCATGGTTACATTAAATGATTATCTTTATTCCGGCGATACCATGTTCAAAATTTTAAAAAACTACAGCCAGGACCTGAAGAAAGAGGCAAAATGCACCGGCAATGAGATCGACCTGATGCATGCGAACTTTCTGCTCCAGATCCGGGAGCTGCTCGAGCACAATGATTTCCTTACTGCCCAGTCCCAGAAGATCCGGGAATTTTATATCCATATGGCAAAGGAATATCCGCTTTTGGCCTTTAACTTCAAAGGGCGCATCAAATCCCTGATCCGCGCGGAGGCAAAGTTCAACGGCTACATCGTCGAATATATCTATGATTACTATATGGAAAATAAGGCCTACCCGTCGATTTCCGAACTCAAGCAGCGCCTCAGCTGTTTTCGGGATCTGATCGCATACCGGATCGTGACTTCTCTGCCGAAATGCTACCTGAAACCTGATGAATCTCAGGAAGAAGCTGACCTCCGATACCTCTACCAGATCGCCAACGAACTTCCGGGCTTTCTCGAAGAGCGGGGATTTACCGCGGAACCGGCCTGCGGTGTGAAGAAAAGCACCTCGCCGTTATTAAACGATGATGTGAAGTCTTACTATCGCGACTATATCTGTGGAAATACTTCTGAGGACTACCAGTCACTCCACATCACCTTCTACGACAACAGCTCCCGCAGTTACATGGAAGTCCAGCTCCGCACAAAGCACATGGACGATATCGCCGAAATCGGTGTCGCCAACCACTTAAGCTACGAGAAGCGCCAAGAGGGCGAGCGCGCCCGCCGCGATGAGATCCCCAAAGGTGAGTGCGTCTATTTTGACGAAGCCTACGAGCGCTGCCGCCGCCTCGTCACCTTAAGCCTCGCCGATCTCGACGTAAACATGTTCTCCGCCATCAATAATGACCTCGTAAACGATGGCTGCGGCCTCTACCGCGGACGCCTGATCCTGCCCTATGAGCATTTGTCGAGACATCAGAATGAGCTGGTGGATTAACCCTCAATCACTGATCATATAAACAATTTTGTACTCCTGCAGGAGTATCGCCGAAGATCCTGTCTTACTATGGGGCAGGATCTTTTTATTTCTATCCTCACGTTATTTCACTTTCTGAACTATCATTGATATTTCTCCGGTTCTGCCATATATTTAGGTTCCGAAGTAATATTTGGGTTTGCTTTTTTCGCAGAGGAACTGCTTCTGCTACATGATCCAATGGATCTTAAAGCTAAAATCCATCTACAGGAAGAGATTTCTTACATGGATATCGGAAAAATCATCAACCATCTCTCCAGCCGTCTCCGCTCCCGCTCGCAGGCAGTACACGCGAAGCTCAGGATTGAGAATGCACAGGGGAAGATCTTAAACTTTATTCTGGTGGAATCCGCGCTTCATCCCGTCTACCAAAAAGATATCGAAAAGGATTTTTCTCACCACATTACTCAATCAAGTTTATCGTAGAAAATTCCGTGAATAAGACAAAGGTCACATGACTCCCACCGATCAAAGGGTGCCAAGTGACCTTTACTTCTTCTGAATGCACTACCCAGCTTATATGAAGCGGCAATACACTTTTACAGCATCTTCAAAATCTCATCCCGATCCAGTACAATACTCTGGATTCCTTCTCCAGACAAGATCTCCTCCGCAAGAGCACTCTTGCTCTCCTGAAGCTTTTTAATCTGCTCCTCGATCGTGTTCTCCGCGATCAGGTCATAGACCGTCACCGTGTTCCTCTGACCGATCCGGTGCGCACGGTCTGTTGCCTGATTCTGCGCAGCAACATTCCACCATGGATCGTAGTGGATCACGATATCTGCCGCCGTCAGGTTCAGTCCTGTACCACCGGCTTTCAAGGAAATACAGAACACAGGAACATCGTCCGTCTCAAAGGAATCCACAAGCCGGATCCTCTGCTCCTTCGACACGCTTCCATCAATTCGGTGATCCTCGATTTTCTCTTTCGCAAGTGCCTTTTCAATTTCATCCAACACGCTCGTAAACTGGGAGAACAGAAGCACCTTATGTCCACCGTCGACCGCCTGTCTCACAAGTTCCACACAGGCATCCATCTTCGCGTTTTCACCGTGATAGTTTTCCAGAAATAACTCCGGACCGCAGCAAAGCTGGCGCAGTCTTGTGAGTTCCTTCAATACTTCCAGCTTGCTCTGTTTAAATTCCTCTTTGCTCTGCTTTTCCAGATACAGTTTCAGCCGCTTTGCGTATGCGTCATACAGCTTTCTCTGCTCTCCTTCAAGCTCAATCGTTACCGTCTTTTCAATCTTGTCCGGAAGCTCCGTGAGCACATCCTTTTTCAGTCGGCGAAGAATAAACGGATGTACCATGCTGCGCAATCTCGCACTCACTTCTTCATCTCTGTCATTCATGATCGCTTCTTCAAATTTCTCCCGGAAGCCTTGGTATCCATAAAGGAAGCCTGGCATCAGGAAATCGAAAATACTCCAAAGCTCACTGAGACGGTTTTCCATCGGAGTTCCCGTCAGCGCCATCCGGAATCCACTCTGGATCAGACGCACACTCTTTGCCGCCTGGGTACCATGGTTTTTGATGTACTGCGCTTCATCGATCACCTGATTTGCGAACCGGATATTCTCGTAGCATGCAATATCGCGTTTCAGAAGGTCATAGGATGTGATCCAGATATCCCTATCTTCCTCATTCTGGATCATTTCCTGCCGCTCTGCCGCATTTCCTGTAATCACCTTGCAGGAAAGCTCCGGCACAAACTGGCCGATCTCTTTTTTCCAGTTGTATACAAGAGAAGCCGGAGTAACGATCAACGTCCGCAGTTCATCTCCTGTCTTTCCTTCCTCTTTCTCAGATAGCAGGAACGTCAGCATCTGAAGAGTCTTTCCAAGTCCCATGTCATCCGCAAGGATTCCGCAGAAGCCGCATCGTTTTAACGTCTTCATCCACCGGAATCCATCCGCCTGATACGGGCGCAGGATTCCCCTCAAGGATTCCGGGACCTCATCATTTGCCTCTTTTGCTGTATCCATATTAAAGAGCAGCTCTTTGTACTTCCGATTCTCCTCAAGGATAATCCCATCCCGGTTCTTCAGCATCTCGTCCAGATAAAGTGCCCGGAACGCCGGAATCTCCATACTCGCCGGATCTTTCTTTCCATACTGTAAAAAGGTCTCAGCAAGAACCGCCCACTCCTTCTGTTTTTCCGGATCTGTTGTCATAAAGCTGCCATTTTTCAGGCGGAAAAATTTCTTTTTATTTGAATATAACGACAGGATCTCCGCAAGCTCATCCTTTGTCATATCCGGCGCCTGAATCGACATATAAAGAAGACCTGTATCCATGCGGATTCCGATATCCACCGATGGCAGCTTCCGCACCTTCAGTTTCTGAAGCGCGTCCGAAATAAATACTTCCCCGGATTTTCCTAACTCGGTCACACTCTCCGTCAGAAAATGATACAGTTCCTCCGGACCGCCGGAAAGACACATTGACTTGTTGGTCTCATCATAAGCATTGAAATATTTTCCGGTCACTCTCCGCAGCTCTTCCTCAAATCCGTTGTTTCTCACGGAACGGTCTGCTTCATCATAAAGAAGATATTCTTTCCCGCTTCTGTCATACCTGCATTTTACCTGGCAGGAGATGATCTCATCCTGGGAAATATCAAGATAGATCGATACTTTCGGGATCTCCGGACGATACTCATCCAGCGCAAATCCCGTTGTCTGGATCTCTGTCTGATCCTCAATTGCCGGAAGCATCTGCCCAAAAAACAGGGGAAGTTCTTTATTTCTGATATAAAATTCCGACTTTCCAGACAATAGCTCCAAAATTTCTCCCAAACGTCCACCCTGCTGATTTCTGGTACGGCTGACCCTGTCTCCTGTCTGAAAATAGATCCAGTCTTCCGTCTTAGCAAGGATAAAAAAGCTTTCCGTCTTTAAAAGCATTCCATATGGCTGCCTCTCCATGGAAATCTCCGGTCCCGCACCATCAAGTCTGATTCTTACCTGATCATCTCCGACATAGCATGGAATCTCTCCCACATTTTCCATCCATGCGTCAAGATCGCGTCCTTCCAGATAAACATATCTCTCATTGTAACTGCCACTCGTGCGCAGAAACATAGTTGAGAAATATGGTGTGCTCTTTTTATGACGGTACTGTCCCAGCAGAAGCTCCATCGCTCTCCGCCCATCCATGTCAAACTGGTCAAGCGATGAAAGACAGTCTGTCTTTCCGATCTGGTACACTCTTCCCTCATCGCAGGATCTAAATAATTCCAGCATGCTTTTTACCACATACCTTCTCTTACTTCCGATCTTCAGCTCCAGGGAGACACCACCCTTTTCTTTCGCCAGATGGCATTCCATATGAAGTTCCGTGTTTGTCGCAAATTCCGCCAGCGGATCCATATTCCCGACCTGGGGCATGTTCAACATTTCAAGAAGATCCTGATCCGTTTTTCTCAGAACTCCCGGAACAAATGGATCCGGTACTCCGGCCTGCTCCGCCAGCTTCTTTTCGATTTTTGTTCCCCGGAAAATTTCCGTTCCCCAATGATCCATCAGATATTGGGAGAGAAGCGCGGTGACATGATGGCAGCAATATCTGTTCCTATTAAATTCTGAGCAGCTGCAGTTTGCCGAGATCCATTCCCCGTGTGTTTCATCCACGTACACGTTGCATAACGCGCTCTGCGTATTGGAATCATTCTTCCAGACTGCCCTCAGTGAAAAGATCTTATCCCCTGACTCATAGGGAATCCCAGCCTCCCTCTGCTCGTTTGCCAACATCTTAATCCTGATATCTTTTTTAGGCTCCGCCAGAGCCTGCTCCAGCCCATTGACCTGCTCTGTCTCATTGAAATCTCTCTCAAAATGTCTAAGATCGTAAACTATCTCATTCTTTGTCCCCACGCCTCTCACCTTCTTCCACAGCAATTCTTGTATTTCTTTCCGGAACCGCACGGACACGGGTCATTCGGATATATCTTCTTTTCGACCCGTACTACTTTTTTCTTTGTCACCGCACGATTGATCTCCGTCTCCGTATATCCTCCCAGTGGTATTTTCCTCACCGTCCGCTGCGCACGTTCAAGAATCTCCATGATATCGCCAAGGTATGAGGATCTTCTGCCCGATAATAATACCTTCTGAAGATACCCGGTAAGCTCTCCCGCCGGAATTCCTGTATGTATCGCTTTTTCTAGTTCCCCAACAATAAATCTTCCGTTCGTTCTCTCACAGCGGTATTTTCTCTCCATAATGTCTATCAGCGCTTCCCTGTCTTTTTCCGAAAAGCCGATACCGGAAATTACGATATCCTCGATCTCCGCCTTTGTCGGAACATAATGAAACCGGTCTGACGTAAGAAATGACCGATATAACAGCTTTACAGAATTGGAGGAGACACTCTGCGAATCATAGTAGACTTCCATCCCCACTATCTTTTTGATATTATACTGGAGCGCACACTGCATCGCCTGTTTCCAGAAGTTTCCTACCCGCTCTGCCGCATTTTGCTCCGGACACAAGATCTTATAAAATTCAGTCACCAGCTCCCGGTCCGCAAAGCCGTAAAGCCTGCATACTGCCAGAAAACAGGTCTGCTCCGCATGGTCCTTTATGTATTCTCTTTCTTTTCCGCTCCCCAGCCAGTTTTCAAAAAATTCCATGAATTCTTTTGCCAGTATCGTGCGATACCAGTAATTCTCATCAACAAGGCGGTTCCTGCTTAAAACCGGGAATGTTGTATCCACCGCGTCTTCATTGACAAATTTACTGCCCTGGATGCAGAGCTCTTTGACCTGAAAATACTCAGTGATTCCCATTGTCTGCATGATATTTTCCCAGAAATCTGATTTTCCGGCTTCTTTTATGATTCCCTTTTCCAGCTCCGATTTTCTCAGGTAGACATTGACAGGAAGCTTGTTTTCTTTTATTAATATTTTCAGATCCGCAGCCGTTCCGGAATCCAGCAATGATTGCCATGGTGTCGCAATTTCCCAGGCAAAGTCCGGCACCACAAGCTCCGGGGCGAATACCTTATCAATCTCCTTATTCAGATATTTTTGAAAGCGCTCCACCTCTTCAGGCGCAAACGCAGGATAACCAAATGCCGTCTTTCTTGTCCGCCTTGGAATTATCCTGTATCTTTCGAGAATCGGGGCTGTCTCCCCGGATCCATCAAACTCCTCAAGGACTTCCAGATAAATCGGTGTGATCGATTTGTTCGCATAATTTACGGTCAGGAGATCTCTGACGTGGATCCGGTCCTTAAGCTTTGTCTCCGGGGACTGGCTGGCTCCCGCCTCATTTAACAGACTTCCTCTTACATCCCCATATTCATATACAATACGGACAAGTTCCAGAAGTTCTCCCACCGTTTTTTCCGAATCGATCCGCACCTCGCGGATCTGCTGCGGGTTTGTCCTCGCCGCCGTCATTTTTATCCTGAACATCCTCATTATTTTTCTCCCAGCTGCCTGACAGGAACTTCTGTCTGTGTATTTTTCTCTCTAAATTTTAAAAAAAGGAGATAACTCTTCCTCAAGCTATCCCCTTGTCCTATATTCAGAATTATATGTACTTTTACAGTTTCCGTCAAGATATTTGTCTTCTACACCAGATTCTTCATATCCTTAAACGCCGTCCGCTCCATCTTCTCCCGAAGGTCATTCCTGATCTTCGCGAAGTCCTCACGGACAAGCTTCTTTTCTTTTACGAGGCACTCACCCGCAACATAAACATCTCTCACATTCGATGCAATCGCGCTGTACACAAGTGCCGAATACGGGTCGTATACCGGAAACATATTCGGGGAGTCGGTCTCTACGAGGACGAGATCCGCCTGTTTTCCGGGCTCGATGGAACCGGTGATGTCACCGAGTCCTAACGCTCTTGCTCCCTCGATGGTCGCCATGGAGACCACCTCCTTTGCCGGAAATGCGCTGCGGTCACGGAGCTCATTTTTGTGGAAGTTCTCACACATCCGCATCTGGATGAACAGGTCTAACGTATTTCCGCTCGCCGGACCGTCGGTGCCGAAGCCGACGGACATGCCGTGCTTATGCATCAGTGACACCGGGGCTACGCCCTTTGCGGCCTTCGTGTTGGAGGCGATGCAGTGGGCCACGGACGCGCCATGCTTCGCTAGGATCTCCACATCATGTTCCGTCGTGCGGATGCTGTGGGCCGCCAGCGTATTCGGTCCGAGGACTCCGATATGCTCCATAAACTCGATGGGCGTCATGTTATACTGTTCCCTTAACTGGGTCATCTCGTAGTCCATCTCCGCCACATGGAGCGTAAATACAGTTCCCGCCTTTACATCCTCCTCATAGGCCCTCTTTAAGGTCTCCGGGCTGCAGGTCGTCGTTCCGTGGGGCGTGATCGCTCCGGAAACGCGCGGGTGATCTTTGTATGCTTCGATCAGGGCGATTCCCCGCCTGATGGCCTCATCCGCGTTCTTACTGTCACAGGAATCCTTTTCCATCACCGTCTCACCGGCGATTCCGCGGATCCCCATCTCGTCCATGACCTTCGCCACGACTTCCTCGAAATAGTACATGTCAAGCACTGTCGTCACGCCGGAAAGCAGCAGCTCGCCGATGGCGTATCTCGTGGAAAGCCTGGCCATCTCCGCGTCCATAGCCTGGTTCTCCATCGGGAGCAGGAACACCCGCAGGCGGTCCTTGCAGTCGTCCCCAAGACCGCGGAACGGGATCATTCCGAGGTGGCAGTGGGTGTTCACAAGACCCGGAATCACGATGGCGCGCTTCGCATCGATCTCTTCGAAGGTCTCGCCAGCTTTTAAGATCCCCTGCGCAGTAAGCTCCTGAAGCGTCTTCTCAAGCTCATCTTCCGGACCTGCTGCCAGAATCTTCGTATCCTCAAACATTACATAACCATGATCCCAGACATCACCTGCCGCGTTCATCGTCACAACAATGCCGTTTTTGATAATCTTCTTCATCGTTCTAATTTCATCCTTCATAATTTCGATCTGATCCGGCTCTTCCACTATCCGGGGAGAAAACCGGCGGCGGGCCGTAAAACTACTTCCCGTACTTCTCAACCAACGGCACATGTTCCTGCCCCGGCACCGTCAAAAGCCCGTGATCCGTGAGCTTTAACTTCGGTGAAACCGGCAGACAAAGCGTGGACATGGACATGATCACGTTGTTGTTCACATATCCGAGACCTTCCATCGCCGCCCGGACTTCTTTCAGTTCCTGTCCGAGGACCTCGATCGGCTGATCCGAAACGATGCCGCCGATTGTAAGTCTCGCCTCCGCCAGGAACTTTCCTCCGGCGAATACCACATATGCCCCCTGGAGCTCCAGGACGCGCCTCTGGGCCAGTTTCATATCGTTCTCATCTGTTCCCAGGACAAACAGGTTATGGCTGTCGTGGGACCACGTGGTGGCCACAGCGCCCGGTTTCGTCAGCGCTCCTTCCACAAGACCATATCCGACATTTCCATTCTTGCCGTACCGCTCGAAAACGACTGCAAGGGAAAGTCCCGCCGACTTCCAGTCAAGCACACCGTCCTTCACCTCGACTCTGCGCTTCACCGGCGTGGTTGCCGTTCCGAAGGCGCCGATCTTCATCACATTGACTTCCGCCCATTTCGCGTCTGGATCTTCCGCCTTTAACACAAAGTCGGAGATCTCCGCCGGACGGCAGTTGATCGTGTGGTAGAACGGATCAGGGAAACTGCATGCCGCAGCTTCTGCCGCACCGCACGCCTCCTCGTCCTTGCAGTACACACACTCGCCCTTCTTATAAACCACAACCGGATCGATCCCATCCAGACTGTCCAGCAGCATAAAGTCTGCGATCTTTCCCGGCGCGATCATCCCTCTGTCATCCAGATGCATCCGCCGCGACGGTGTCCAGGTCGCGCAGTAGATCGCCTTCTCCATCGGCATCCCCGCCCTCACAGCCGTCTCGATAATCTTATTGAGATGTCCGGTCAGAAGCTTATCTGCCATCGTGTCATCCGTCACCAGCGCCACATTCTCATAGAGTTCATGATCGCAGACGGTCTTCACGACCTCCGGTGTCAGGGATTTGAACTGCAGCTCCAGAAACATCCCAAGCTCCGTCTTCTCCATCACCGATTGCGGTGTCTGCTGGGTGTGGTCCGCATCAACACCTTCATAGATAAAGCGGTTAAGATCCGTCCCCGTAAGTCCCGGGCAGTGTCCCTCGCTCCTTAGATTCTTTCCCGCCTTCCGGCACACATCGATGAGGGCCCTCGTCCGGCTCTCGCCTTCCGCCGAGAGATCCTTATAGTTCATGATCTCTCCAAGGCAGAGAACTCCATCTAAGGATGCCATCTCAGAAATTTCCTTTACACCAAGGGCCGCCCCGGCTGTCTCTAACTTCTCATTTGTCGCCGGTACACTGGACGGGATCGCCCAGAAAATGTCCTGCTTCGTCTTCTGCGCCATAAAAGCACGGATGCCGTCCATGCCGAACACATTCGCCATCTCGTGGGCATCGGCAACCACCGTTGTCACTCCATATGGAAGCGTGATCCTTGAAAACTCGCCCGGATATGTCATCGAGCTCTCGATGTGCATATGGATATCCACAAGCCCCGGCAGCATGTATCTGCCTTTGCCGTCCCGCTCCTCAACTCCCGGATATGAAATTGCAGGGGAAATGCAATAAAACGTTTCCCCTGCAACTGCCACATCCCGTTTTTCAAAGCACTGTCTGAAGGTCTGATAGACCATGACATTTTTCAGAATGAAATCGGGTCTCATATAAATTTCCTCATTATTAGTTGTTGATCGTTCTGTTCCACTGGTCGATCCAGTTATTTAAGATCGGGTTTACGAAAGCGTAGTCAACAACTTTAACCTTCTCAGCTGCATCGCCGTAAGTCATGTTCTGGGACTCCTCCTCAGTGAATGTAACATCCATGTTGGTCGGAGCTTCGTTTAATGCCTTACCAGTCTTTGTCTGGAGCTCCTCGCTGATGCGGTAGTTGATGTACTCATAAGCGAGCTCTTTGTTTGCGCAGTTCTTTGTAACATTGATGGTGTTGAAGTTTGCGTAAGCTCCGTCCGGTGTTACATAAACAAGTGTCGGGTTTGCTGCTACGATCGTCGGAACGCCGAAGTCGCCGACAACTGCCGCTGCAACCTCACCGGATGTGAACATGTTGATCAGGTCGGAAGACTTTGTGTATGTCTTAACAAGGTTCGGCTTTAAGTCAGCAAGTGCCTTGAAAGCTGCCTCGCCGTTATCAGTTGTCACATCAACGCCTGCATGGTCACTTGCAACATAAACCATAGCCGGTCCGAATGTTGTTGTGATCTCCGGGATGGAAACCATGCCTGCAAGGCGCTCGTCCCAAAGGTCGTCAAAGCTTGTGAGCTCAAATCCTGTAAGCTCCGGGTTGTAGATGATACCGATGCTGTTGATGGTGTACGGAACACCCTGACCAGCCTCTGCAAGCTCTTTTGCAGCCGGAATTAACTTCTCAGCGTTCGGGATCTTGCTTAAATCGATCGTATCGAAAAGTCCCTCGTCAGCGCCCTTCGCTGTCATAGCCTGGGAGAGTTCGATCACGTCGATGGTGGAGTTCGGGTCTGCCGCTAACTTTGTATAACGGTCGTTTGTGCCGCCTGTCTCAGTAACGATCTCACAGTTGAATTCGTTCTCAAACGGTGTGTAAACCTCTTCCTCGGAAATGTCCTCGCTGAGGCCATATGTGGATAATACGAGCTTCTGTGCGTCTCCGGAAGCTGCCTTTGTCTCTTCTGCGGAAGCTGTGGTCTCAGAACCTGCTGCCTGGCTTCCTGCTGCTGTGGTCTCTGTTGTGGATGCGCCGCCGCAGGCGGTAAGCATCATTGCTGCGCAAAGTACAACTGCTGCTGTTTTCTTCATGATTTTTTTCTCCTCTTTCTCTCTTTTTGAGATAATATTTCTTCGCGTTGACAGGATCTCTGCCCGCGCGATGGTTCACTAAGTTAAATTTTTATTTTCTCACCAGGATCAGCTTGTCCTTCGGGAGATACAGGCGGATCTTTTCGCCCTCTTTGTAAACATGGTCGGTACCCATATTGACCTTTAAGACTCCGGCTGAAGTCTCGACCTCGTACTGGTAGCTCTTTCCGAGGAAGGTGCGGACGCCGATCGTTCCGCTTAAAACATTCTCTGTCTGGATCTCATCCGCCAGGCAGATATCGTCCGGCCGGATCGTTCCTGCAAAGTTTTCACAGTCAAGATCCATGGAAGTTAAGAACTCACTTCCGTCCGGCGCTGTGTAGACGCCGTCCTGCTTTTTCGCAAGCTCCAGGAAGTTCTCGAAACCGATGAATCTTGCGACGAACTCGGTCGCCGGTCTCTTGTAGATGTTCTCCGGTGTGTCGAACTGCTCGATCACGCCGCCGTTCATAACGGCAACTTTATCGGAGATAGAGAAACATTCCTCCTGGTCATGGGTGACAAATAATGTGGTGATTCCAAGGCGCTTCTGAAGACGTTTGATCTCAACACGCATGGAAAGTCTTAATTTCGCGTCAAGGTTGGATAACGGCTCATCTAAGAGCAGTAACTTCGGCTCGATGACAAGCGCTCTCGCGAGGGCAACTCGCTGGCGCTGTCCGCCGGACATCTGCTTCGGGAAACGGTCTGCAAGCTCGGTCAGACCGCAGACCTCAAGGATCTCTTTGACCTTCTTATCGATCACGTCCTTGTCCATCTTTCTCGTTCTGAGTCCGAACGCTACATTGTCATAAACGCTTAAGTGCGGGAACAGGGCGTAGCTCTGGAATACCAGACCGAACTGACGCTTGTGGACCGGGACCTTTGTCATGTCCTCACCATCTAATGTGAAGGTGCCGCCCTGCGGGTCGATAAAGCCTGCAACGACGCGGAGTGTCGTGGACTTACCGCATCCGCTGGGTCCTAAGAGGGATACGAGCTCGCCCTCCTCGACTTCCAGATTCAGCCCCTTTAAGATCTGTTTCTTTTTATCGTAACTAACATCGATTCCATTTAAACTCATAAAAGCCATGGTCATATTCTCCTTATTTCGCCAGGGCTGCGATACCCAGTGTGCGGTCTACGATCACCATGATGATCACGGTAGCTGCCATTAAAAGCACGGAAACCGCCGATACGGTCGGATCATAGTTGTATTCAATATAGTTCATCAGTGTCGACGGGAATGTCGAAACGCCCGGTCCGGATAAGAACATGGACACCGGAATGTTGTTGAAGGAATTGATGAACGCCAACATGAACGCGGAAGAGATTCCGGAAGTCACGTTCGGGAGAACGACTTTGAAAAACGCCGCTCCCTTCGGACATCCGAGGCTCCATGCCGCCTCCTCGATGGAAAAGTCGAACTGTTCCATTGCGGAGCCGACTACGCGGATCACATACGGCAGTGTTACCATAAAGTGTCCTGCCAGAAGTCCCGCAAATACCGGGATCCTGAGTGTCAGGATCAGGCACTGGTACATAATAAAGCCGATTACAATTCCCGGAACGATGGTCGGGGAAAGAAAGATGGACTTTAATAACTGCTTTCCTTTTAAACCGGATCTCGCCAGCGCATAAGCCGCCGGGATTCCGACCAGAAGAGAGATGCAGGTCGCAAGGAGTGCAACCTCAAGGCTGGTCAGAAATGATCTGCGGAAAGACTTTAACGCGAATACGTTCGCAAACCATTTCGTCGAGAAGGACTCGATCGGGAATGTGATGGCGCTTCCGCCGCCGAACGCCGTTACGGTGATGATCAGTAACGGGATCATCAAAAATGCAAATACGATCGCTGCCCAGATGGTCAGCACTTTATTTTTACGCATAATCTTCTCCTCTGCGGTCCAGCCGTGCGGCCAGAGCGTTAAATCCTTTGATCACAACCAGAGTTACAACGATCATGATGAGGGCGATCACGGACGCGCCGGTCCAGTCACTGACAGACATCGCTCTCTGGTAGATCAATGTCGCCATTACCATGTTGCTGTTGCCTCCTAATAACTGCGGCGTCGTGTAAGCTGTCAGGGTTCCGGTAAATACCAGAATACCGCCGACGATGATTCCAGGAAGACTCATCGGGAAAATGACTTTCATGAACGCTTCCGTTCTTGAAGCTCCGAGGCTCTGTGCCGCCTCCATCATATCATCGTCAATATTTTCCATAACACCGGCAACTGTCACGATCATTAACGGAAGGAACAGGTAGACAGAACCAATGATGATAGAAAAGTCGGTGTATAAAAGCTTCATCGGTTTCCCGATCAGTCCCATAGCGATCATGGCCTTGTTGATGATCCCGTTGCTGCCGAGAATGTTGATCCATGCAAAGCTTCGGATAACGGAGTTCGTCATCATCGGGAAGATCGATGCAGAGAGGAGAAGACCTCTCCATTTCTTATCACAGCGGCTGATGAAATACGCCGTCGGGATTCCGCCCACCATACAGACAAACGTCGTGATGACCGCGATCTTCACGGTTCTCAAAAAGATCTTTCTGTAATATTCGTCCTTAAAAAAGTCCACGTATGCACTGAACGGGTAATCTCCCGTAAACACACTCGGAACCAGAACGCGAAGCAGCGGGATCATCAGGAACAGAAATAAGATCACCAGTCCCGGAACCAGCATGCACCATGCACTGCTCTTTTTCATTGGTTTGCCCCTTTCTTAACTGTGCGTAATAAATTTTAATTAGCGTTTCTTATAAATATTTGTTTTTTCATCAATTACACTTATATTTTACATTCATTATAAAAAGTGATATACTATACGTCAAATACATATTATCTATAATTTTTATGTAGTAAAGCTATGAGGAGGCCCTGTATGGAATTAAAAGAAGCCCGCTATATCCTGGCGATCGCCCGCCACCAGAGCATCGGCAAAGCCGCCGAATCCCTTTATATCTCCCAGCCGTCCCTGAGCAAGTACTTAAAGAACCTGGAAGAACGTCTCGGCGCTCCGCTGTTCAGCCGCCACGAAAACCGCTACTACCCAACCTACATGGGTGAACGCTACCTCCACTACGCCGAACAGATCGTTGCCTGCGGCGATGAGTGGATGCAGGAATACGACGATATCGCTCACCGCCAGCGCGGCCGTTTAAACATCGCCGTGCCGATCATGATGGGCAGCACGCTGATCGAACCGATGTTAGCGCCGTTTCATAAACGATACCCCTATGTGACCTTAAATATCATGGAAGCTGTAAATTTCATTGCGGAGAACAGTCTGGAGACCTCATCCATCGACCTGACTCTTTACAATATCCATGAATTTCCCGAGACCATGGACTACCAGATCCTGCGCTCTGAGGAGATTGTTCTGGTCCTGCATGAAAACCATCCTCTCGCCGCAAAAGCCATCACACGCCCCGGCTTCCGCTACCCGTGGTTAGATCTTTCCCTATTAAAAGAGGAAAACTTCATTCTCCTCTACCCGGACCAGAACACCGGCGGCATCGCTCTGGATCTCTTTAAAGAGTACAACATCAATCCACCGGTCTCTCTCCACACGAGAAACTCCTCCATGTCGATCCATCTGGCTATGGACGGCGTCGGCGCTGCCTTCGCCCCGGAGAGCTATTTCCACCATGAAAACCAGTACACCGGAAACCGCGCCCTCTGCTTTTCCGTCGGCCATAAACCGGCCCTCACAACTACCATCGCCGCCTATCGGAAAAACCGGTATCTGCCGCAGCATGCGAGGGATTTTCTGGAAATGATCCGGGAATATTGCCGTGAGAAATAAAACGTTCTCCCAGAAATTTATATCCATCTGCAAAGTGCGCCGTCTGGCGCACCTCGTAAAAGAAGCCGGACAATCTCTTTCAGTATCCGGCTTCTTGCTGCGAATCTTCTGGCACCTTTAGCTCTGGTAAACAAACAGACGGTTCATTCCCTCCTGCCACGGGTATTCGAATTCCAAATATATGATCTCTTTCCCAAAACGTGCAAATTTTTCTTTCCAATAGTTTGTAATTGCCTGTCTTAATCTCATAATATGATCTTTTTCATAAATATTATTACCCGCATTTTTATATTCAAAGCTTTCAAGCTCTTCTTTTGAATAGTACGGATTCATCTTAATAAACCAATATCCGCCGGGCTTCAGCACCCGTTCCAGATCATCGATCACGGTTGTTGATATGTCCTTCGGCATTACATCCAGAACATTGGACAGGATCACTCCATCAAACGACATGGGTTCCATCTTTAAATCCAGATTTCTCAGATCCACCGGTATACATTCCTCAAAAACCCGGGTTCACATTTCTATTTCCTGCTCATATGCTTTCTTCAAAGCTGATCATCTCCAATATGAATTTTATCTCTTCGTTGTTTGGCAGTTTAAAATCTCTCTAAGATTTCTTTATCTATACTCGACAACATCTCTTAATGCTTTTCGTGGCCTTTTCGGCGGAGCTTCATTTGCAGCTCCAACAGCAACAATTCCTGTCAGCTGGTTGTCTGTTCCGATAAATTCTATCAGCTCATTATAGGCAAAGCAGGTATTGGCAATCCATAATGTACCTAATCCATATCCGGTCGCTGTCAATATCATATTCTCAACAGCCGCACCGATCGACAGCGAATCGCAAATTTCTACGATCCGTTTTTCTCTCTCGATACTTGCAAATGGTGTATATTGATTTGTATTAAGCACTGCTATAAGGCACGGCGCCTCCTGCATGATTCTGACTGTATTTTCAGCATCGGGGATTGCAAATGCCCATTCCGGCATAAGTTCATGTGTGATTTTTTCTGAATTTATACCATGGCGCATAACCTCAACCAGTTTATCTTTCGCTTCTCCCTGATATACGATAAATTTCCATGGCTGCCGGTTTTTGGCTGATGGCGCAAGAGTAGCACTATATATGATCTCTTCGATCAGCTTCCTGTCAATCTCATCGGATCTATATTTTCTTATACTTCTTCTGTTCTCAATTTCTCGTATCATAGTCTTCTCCGTAAATTTTGATTTCAATGTTTTTTCCAGTCAATACATTTCTGACCACCAGACATCGTGTACCACTTACTTTCTTTCCAATCCACCTCACTCTGCATCTGCGGTCACCCCGGTTTCCTTTTTGTTCGACGTAAACAAATAAAACATAGCACAAAATACAAATGCAAATACAACGCCGAAAACATTCTGAATCACTCTCTGCAATATTCTCCCATGTATTATACATTATATCATTGCAGATAATATATGGTGTATGAATTTTCACGCGCTCTTTATAAAAGCGCTTCTGGATTTTGTTCTATGATCACTGCCCGTTCCGTATTCTCGCTGCGTTCATTCCACGAATCATTTTGTGTTTCTTTTCAGGTCGTCACCCGGTTTTCGGCATCAAAAAAACGCCATACTCATCACCATTCCGGCAATGAGCAGACGTTTTATATTTTGTCCGTATTCTTTTGCAAAAGAGAAACAAATGAAATGTAAAAAGGACAGTAATTGGTAACAAAATGGGAGTAATACGGAAACATGCTGCACATTCCCCTATCCTCTCAGATTTAAAAACCATCTATCAGGCTGCTTTAGACCGTGTGACAGAAAAATGGAGTCCGAAATATCCGAATTCCATGAAACGCTGGAAGGACAACAGGGATGCTGTTTCTTCAATTTTTAAGTTTTCAACCACTGTCCGGAAGGTCATTTATACAACAAATGCGATAGAATCACTGAACTCCACATACCGGAAACTGAATCGTCAGAGAAGCGTATTTCCAAGTGATACAGCGCTGTTAAAAGCCTTATATCTGGCCACTTTCGAGGCTACTAAGAAATGGACAACTACCATCCGGGACTGGGGCCAGGTCTATGGGGAGTTGAGTATCATGTACGAAGGACGACTTCCAGAATAAGTAAAAACATAATCTAAGACAGGCGGCCAGCCGCCTGCTCTTGACATGCCTATCAGTAACTGTTATATATAAAACAAGGGTGAAAAGCCTGATTTGTAGGCTTCTCACCCTTCATTATCATAGAAGAATCTAATTTACAGAGATTTTCTCATAGTCTCTCCGCAGACTCTACACATATAACCATAATCTGTTCATCTTGATCTTCTATCTCATCATTATGATGTTCTATAAATTCATCAAGTTTGTGTATAAATTTCAGATGTTGAACTTTCTGTGTAAATAACTTCTTATAATTAATAGATTCCATATACTGCTCTTCATCAGTAAAGTGTTTTACTGTATAATCACGAAGATTTTCCAATATTATGTCAATTCTATCATATTTATTCCAATATAATATTCTGGTTTCATTTCATACATCCATTAGTCCTGCTTTCATTTTTATTCAGCCTTTGAAAACTGATCTTTGCCTACAAAACATAACGGACATTCAAAATCTTCCGGAATATCCTCCCACTTTGTACCAGGTGCAATACCACCTTCTGGATATCCCTTCTCCTCATCGTATTCCCATCCGCAAACATCACATACATATTTCATTTGTTGTTCCTCCTTGTAAATACATTAATACACAGCCTATATTACGGTTATATTTGTGTTGTTCTTAAATCTTAATATGTATAAATGCTTTTAGCATTTCCATAATCCATGCAGGTTACAATATGCATATACTTCTTCTACCTGTTCACCATCGCAAAGACAAAAATCTGCTATCGGCTCCTGCCCTGGATTTAACTGTTTTCTGTATATTCCCTGATTGGTATTTAATGTAATCCACTCAATGAAATGTTCTTCAAGCATTGGATGTTTTGTCTCTCCGACCACGACATGAACATAATTGCCTTCCACTGTATATACAGGCACGTGCTTCTCAACAGCCGCATCTGTCACTCCGGCTTTTAATTCCTGCATAGGTTCTCCGCAACAAATTACAGGAACACCTTTATCCTTTACCTTTTCAACAATGTTTCCACAATGCTTACATATATAATACTTTACTTCCATGCTTTTATCTCCTTCCATGTGTATAATTTATAGTTCAATTGTCTCTATAATCTTTTTCAAAGAATCTGCAGATTTCTTAAGCTTTAATGCTTCCTCACCACTTAAATTAATAGGTATATTAGACTCAATACCATCAACACCTACAATAACTGGCATACTTAACGATACTCCGTCAATATCATATACGCCATGAATTATGTGCGATACCGGAAGTATTGATTTTTCATTTCTCATAATTACTTCACAGATTCTTTTTACAGACATTGCCATTCCATAATATGTAGCGTGCTTTTTATTTATTATTTCATAAGCACTGTCCTTGACTGCTAATAATCTTATCTCCTTAATAATTCTCTTCATGTACTTCAAAATAGCTTTGTGGATGGTTACATACCGGACATACCTCAGGAGCCTTTGTTCCTACCACAATATGTCCGCAATTACGGCATTCCCATACCTTAACTTCGCTCTTTTCAAATACCTGTGCAGTTTCAA
>ERZ791920.563-NODE-563-length-32312-cov-35.036488_pt1 | contig 32312 bp, 30 predicted proteins | sample MGYA00510136_ERZ791920 | MGnify/ENA primary metagenome ERZ791920 (study PRJEB30046, sample SAMN00792066) | human gut metagenome | study: EMG produced TPA metagenomics assembly of the A metagenome-wide association study of gut microbiota in type 2...
ATACAAAAAGAGCTGTTGAAAGTCTGCTTTCGACAGACTTTTGCAACAGCCCCTTCTTTCTGTTGTCAGTTAGTTGGCTGCTGCATGTTCGCCGGCCCAGCGTCCCGGCATGATGGCACGAGGCATACCATTGCCGACGTACAGACCTCCGGCTGTTTCACCTGCGGCATATAAACCCTTGATCGGTTTCATATCTTGACCAAGAACTTGAGCGTTGTCGTTAATGGCCAGGCCACCCGTGAGATTGTGGACACAGAGGACTAAGCGTACCGCGTGGAAAGGACCCTGTTCGATCTTCTTAGTCAAGCTTTCAGCGGGTTTATCAAAGTCATCGTCTTTCTTGGCGTCTACGAAGCCGTTATAACGAGCCACCGTCTGCTCTAAGTTCGGCTGATTTGTTAACTTAGCCAATTCGGCAATCGTCGGAGCTGTAAAGGCGTAACCCTCTTCACAACTAGGAGCCTTCGTGTCCCAATGGTATTTCTTAGCGGTTGCGTCATCGAACACCGTCCACAGGAACTGCTCAGGCTGTGCAAGCGCTGCGTCGTAGAAGGTGTAGCCGCCCAAGTTAGCCTTGTCGAGTTCCTTCACAAAGCGGTCGCCGGATTTATTCGTAAAGATCACTTCAGCCCAGCGCGGACCGGAAATTCCGAGGCCCGGAGCACCGTACTTGCTGCCTTTCGGGAAGCCATAGTGTGCAGTACCGAATTTGCGGCGAAGATGAGGTGTATCTTCACAGCGGTCGCCGACATACATTCCGCCTGCTCTCATACCTGCAAGAATTGCACTGCCGTCCGGGGCAACGAACGGGTAACCCGTGGAAATCATGTTTTCCGTGAAGCGAGGATCGGTCAGGCGTCTGAGTTCGGGATTTGCTTTCCAACTACCGCCGGCAAGGACTACGCCCTTGTTGGCCTTAACATTCATAATCGAACCGTCGGGCTTTTGTACCTTAGCTCCGACGACGGCACCTTGGTCGTTTACATAGACGTCTACGACTTTGTGTTCCAAGAAAATCTGACCGCCTTTACCTGTGAAATATTCGTAGTAAGGCATCATGATGCCTCGTCCGGTCATGAATCCGCCTGTCGGCTGCGGTTTGCGTCCGCCTTCTCCGGAGTCTTTCCACCAAATGTGATGGTAAGACTCGTGATGCTGAGAGTCGTACTTACCGGGCCGTGTAAATGTCGGAAGGAATTTAACGCCGTGTTCTTCCAACCAAACCTGAGTTCCAGGGCACCATTCAGAATACTTCTTGACGAGTTCCGGTGTGTTCTTTCGATATTCGTGATGTGCCGGATTTGTCAGCTTTTTGTAGAGCTTCTCGGGTGAGTCCTCTACGCCGTGCTCTTTCTGTGTTCTTGTTCCGCCGCCTAACGCGATAATGCCGCCGTTAATGATGGCGCAGCCGCCGTAGTTCTTGCCTTTTTCCATCACGAGGACCTTGGCGCCTTTATCAAGAGCTGAAATAGCGGCGGACATACCCGCAATACCGGATCCTGCGACTAAGACATCGGTTTCTGCATCCCATTTTCCCGAGTTTTATAGTTGTTTTTGGGCCTAACCCAAGCCTGATATGGGTTTGAGCCCAAAAATTTTTACCGTCAATGTAGCATAAATGTAGCACTGTATGGTATAATTGAGAGTATCTCAGTCTTGGAGGGTCGCAATGCCCCTGCACGTTTCAATCGTTTCTGTTAAGAATTACAAGTACATCCGTGTCTATTCGAGCTATCGAAATGAAAAAGGACAACCTCGCTCCAGACTTATTGAAAATCACGGGCGACTTGATGCTGCCCTGCTCAAGGATCCTCAGTACGTTGAGAAATTAAAGGAACGTATCGCCAAGGAAAATCAGCTTGAGACAAGCGCCAAAGCCCAAGAAGTAGAAAAACAAGCCAAAGAGAGAATGGATAAGCTGTCCCGGGCAGCCAAAGGACTCAACGACCGGCCGGGATGCTTTAAAACTTACAACGTCGGCGCGGCGCTCATCAGAAAGGTCTGGTCTGACCTGAAACTCCCAGAAATGTTCAGGCATTTGCAGCGAAACAGAAAGATTGAGTATTCCTATGATCAGACGGCTTATTTGCTGACAGAGCAGCGGATGCTGAATCCGGCGAGCAAATTAAGGAGCTTTGCCAATCGGTCCGGAAGCATTATTGACCACGCAAAGGTCGATCATCTGGAAGATTTATATAAAGTTCTGGATCTTCTTCAAGAAGATAAGGCCACCGTCGTAAGGCATCTGAACAAAGAGATCCAGAAGAAAACCAAGAGAAAGGTAACAGCAGCCTTTTACGATGTGACCACTTATTCCTTTGAGAGCCGCTGCGTATCTGACTACAAAGATTTTGGTATCAGCAAAGATCATAAAGTCAACGAAGTTCAGGTGGTTCTTGGGTTAGTCATGGACGAAAACGGCATACCGATCGACTACGAACTCTTTAGCGGCAATACGAACGAGTTCGGAACAATGGTTCCGCTAATTGAGAAGATAAAGAAAACTTACCGTCTCAAGCAGCTCATAGTCGTGGCAGATCGCGGTCTCAACAGCAGCCAGAATCTGTTCGACCTTAAAAATATCGGCTGTGATTTTGTTATTGCTCAAAAATTTAAAACTACTTCCGAGTACTTGAAAAAGCAGATTCTGGATCAAGAAAACTGGCAGCAGTTCGTTTGCAATGACGAAGGAGAAGTTGTTGGCCGATACAAGACGCTAGGGGTAAAGCAAGAGCTCTTCGAGATGAGAGAAAGTCCGACGACGCACCGCAATTACAAGACATCGAATGTTCTTGACACTATGGATCTCAAATGGGTCGTCTCGTATAGTTCGTCGAGAGCCGCAAAGGATAAAGCAGATCGAGACAGAGCCGTTGAAAAAGCCAAGAAGGCGGTTGAGGATCCGAGCCGCCTTAAAAACAGCGGTTATAAATCGCTTGTCAAAATTCCAAAGGGAAAAGGATCGCCCACGCTTAACTGGGAGAAGATAAATGAACAGGCGAAGTGGGACGGATATTACGTAATCTGTACTAACTTGGAAATATCACCGCACGACGCAACAGCGATCTATCGAAAGCTCTGGCAGATAGAAGACTGCTTCAGGGTAAGCAAGACATACCTCGAGGCTCGTCCCTGCTTCGTGTGGACTGATCCTCACATCTACGGCCACTTTCTTAGCTGCTTCATCAGCCTGGTCATTGAAAAGTACATGCTTTATACCTTTAAAAACGAACTAGGCAAAGCAGAGATAACTCATGACAAGATGCTGGAAGCATTGAGAACGGCTGAAGTTGTCTATGACGATATTAACCCTCAGGTACCATTTTATCTGAGGCTTTATGAGGCCGGTTTATTTGACCGGATGTCGGCAGTGTTTAATTTGGAAACCCTTAATCGAGTAGAGGCTCCTTCAGCTTTAAGGAGAAAACTGCATTTGCCGCTGACAAAAGTTGTAGCTACGCCGACGTAAATTTTAAAATTCTGAAAAGCCCGATGGATTCTGGCTTCTAACTGGAAAAAGCCAGAATCAGCTGCCAAAGTCGGGAGCTGAAATAGCGGCGGACATACCCGCAATACCGGATCCTGCGACTAAGACATCGGTTTCTGCATCCCATTTTGCGGGAAGTTGGGTTGTAGCGACATCGGCTGCCGATGCGCCTTTAGAAATGAATGCACCTGCAGCGGCTGCAGTGGAAGCTGCTAAAAAGGAACGACGTGTTGTCATGTTTTTTCTCCTTGAGTTGTTTTTGAACTTCAAGGAAATTGTCGTTCCGGCACCTACTCGAGTAACTTGATATCAATCAAGAAAAGTTAAGATTCATCTAAGGAGAATCACTAACCTAGCCTTGATTTGTGACCGAAACCTTTCAGAATTCCGTTGCCGATGGCACAAGCCAGCTTGCGCTGGAAGGCTCTTGTACGAAGTTTCTTTTCTTCTTCGGGATGAGACAGGAAGGCGGTCTCCACAAGCACCGACGGAATATCCGGCGCCTTTAAGACCGCGAAGTTTGCCTGTTCGACCTTTCCACGGTGCAGCTGATTGATTCTGGAGAGCTCATTCAGAATTCGGGCTCCATAAACCATACTGTCCGAAACCTGAGATGTCATAGACATATCCATCAGGATGCGGGCAATCTGCTTGTCTTTATTGCTCAAGTTAACACCGCCGATCAAGTCGGCATCGTTTTGCTTGCGGGCGAGCCAGCGGTTTGCCGTAGAAACCTGACCTCTGGTATTCAGGACGTAAAGGGACGATCCTCTTGCGGTCGGCTTGACCCAAGCGTCAGCGTGAATTGAAACAAAGAAGTCTGCTTTTGCCGCACGCGCCTTCTGAACTCTTCGTTGAAGCGGAACGAAATAGTCTCCGTCTCTGGTGAGGAGCGCTTTAACGCCTTCAATCTCGTTGAGTTCCTGGCGCAGGATACGGGCGACAGCCAGCACCACGTCTTTTTCTCTTGTTCGATGTCTTCTTCCGATAGCGCCCGGATCCTCTCCGCCGTGTCCCGGGTCAATCATGATGACCAAGGTTCTGACTCTAGGGGAGCGGGCTGGTTTCGTCTTCGAAGGCTTTGTCTGGGCCAGCTGAGTTTCCGGTTTCTTTTGAGCCGGCTTCTTCTGCGCAGGCTTTGAAGATCCTTTCGGTTCTTCATCCGGGCGCATCGGAGCAAGCGAGCCGTCGGCAATGCCGGCCAAAATCTGACCCAGCTGATCGACTTCTCCCGAATCCGCCCTGTTCTCCTCCATTCGCTTCTGACCCTCGGCCACTTGCGCCAACAAGCTCTTGATCGCGTCAGGCTCGGATTCTTCCTTTTGAATGATGGCCATCAAAGGATCTTTTTGAGTTGCCGGGTAGATGTCAAAAACCAAGCGATATCGGTATTGTCCGGCCGGTTTCAGAGAAAAAACCTGAGGATCAACATCCGTCTTGAAATCAATCGAGATACGAACCACGTTCGGTCTGTTCTGACCGACTCGAATTCTGGAAATGTAAGGGTCGTTAGGCTTAACTTTTTGAATGATCTGTTTGAGCTTATCGGTCAGAAGCAAACCGTCAATATCTACGGCCAATCTAACCGGATCAGAATTACGCAAAACAAAGTATTTGAACTTCATGGGCGCATCATGCTCGATCGTGATGCGGGTGTATTCCTCCGCAGGCCAGACGCGAACGTCGACTACTTGAGCTCCGTACGCCGGAGACCAGGGAACAAAAGAGAGCAAAAGAGCGCCGCCCGCTCCTTCCAGAAACGACCTGCGAGTGTTCATTATTTTTTAAGGACTTCTAAAACTTGATTGCCGAGAGCAGAATCTGCGGAAATATCACAGACGCGGCCGTCTCCCTCATTCTTAAGCGTAATGGTCAGATCCGGCTGAGGAACAAAAGGCTCTGCCTTGGATGTCCACTCGGACGCCACGACTCTGCCGGGTCCGTAGTTCTCACGGAAACCGGCTTCCTCAAACTCAACGGGGTCTTCAAAACGGTAGAAGTCAAAATGATTGACCGTAAAGCCGTCGACTTTATAGGTCTCCAATAAAGAGAAGGTAGGACTTTTTACTCGGCCCTCGAATCCGAGGGCGCGCAGTGCGGAACGCATCAGGTAGGTTTTACCAGCGCCTAAATCTCCGACTAACTTGATATTGAGTCCTTTTTCCAGGATTTCGGATTTAACGGAGTCCAAGGCTCGAGCCAGCCGAGCGCCCAGTTCTGACGTTGCTTCTTCGTCAGCGAGATGAAACTCTAAGGAATGTGCGTCTGTGTTCATTCATTTCTCGATAAGTCTTCTAAAGATACCACAGCATCGAGGATTTTGAATCAGGCAAGATAGCCATCTCAGGTCAACTTTGCTTAAGTCCAATTTTGTCCGAGAAATCCTCAAAAATCATGAAGACTTCTGTCTCTCATTACTCCAAAAAAGAAATTTGATTTCCTCAGTATCATTCGAATCTGAAGCGGAAGCGTTAAGAAGGAAGATGAAGAACAACTCGATCACGATTAAGCAGCAAGAAGCTCATGATCTGCCGGCGATATGCCGATTGATTGAGGAGGCTTTTGCCTCTGTGCAAGAAAGCAATCATCGAGAACAATTCTTAGTCACACGACTGCTTTCTTCTCCGGGTTTCATTCCTGAGTTATCTTTAACTGCGTGGATACAAAACGAACTCGTCGGCTACATTTTGCTGACTGAGATTGAAATTCTGTCAGATTCGACTTCCATGCCATCTTTGAGTCTGGCTCCACTGGCTGTTCGTCCGAAGTTTCAGAAGCAAGGCATCGGTGCCGCTCTGATAAAAGAAGCTCATAAACGCGCTTGTCAGCTGAATTACGAAACCATACTGGTGTTGGGACACAAAGATTACTATCCGAGGTTCGGCTACAAAAAGGCTGAAAATTTCGGCATTACTTTTCCTTTTGAGGTTCAGCCTGAGTTCTGTATGGTAAAGGAGTTAACGCCGGGCGCAGCCTCACGAGCTGCGGGACAAGTTAAGTATCCGAAAGCTTTTTTTGAATACTAAAACTTCAGACATTCAGTCGTTTTTTCATCGTTAATTTTTTCAAAAATTCTGACGTGTCTTGATTAATGGCGACTTTAGGAGAGCAGGTCCAGATCCCGATTCCCGACCTTCTTTTGGCCACCCTCCCTCCGCCAAAGAATTGCACAAAAAAATCTTTTTCTATATAATCGCATCTCCTGTGTGCCGGTATAGCTCAGTTGGTAGAGCAGCGCATTCGTAATGCGAAGGTCGGAGGTTCGACTCCTCTTACCGGCACCACAGAGAAAATGCCTAGGTGGTGAAATGGTAGACACAGGGGACTCAAAATCCCCCGCCTAATAAGCGTGAGAGTTCGAATCTCTCCCTAGGCACCAAAGATTCCGCGAAACCGAGCTCAAACTGCTCGGTTTTTCATCTTAAAAATCAACAAATTAGATCAGATATCGGCATCCAGTTCGTCTTTCCAGCTCGCAACGCTTTTCAACGAAAGCCGGTAAATCAGTTCTAGTCTTTAATAAATTCCTTGTTTTCACTTAAGCGAAAACTGCTCCTTCCTCCAGCCTCTGAGGCTGTTCTAAAATGACTGCCATCAAATAAACAATCTCTGGGAGCAATCGTGAATCTCAAAACCGTTCAAACCCCGGCCCTTCTCCTTGACCTAGACAAGTTCACTCGGAACTGCAATTGGATGAAGGAAAAAGCAGAACGTCTGAATGTAGCGCTCCGTCCTCACCTCAAAACCGGTAAATGCATTGAGTTTGCAAGAACTCAAATGACTTCCCCATCGGGACCTGCAACCGTTTCAACTTTATTGGAAGCGGAGTATTTCTTTAATCTCGGCGTGATCGATCTCATTTATGCCGTCGGCATCTCGCCGGGAAAATTCGAACGCGCCGTGAACTTAAGAGAAGCAGGCTGCGACTTGAAAGTTATCCTTGACAATAAAGAGGCCGCAGAACAATTCAGCGCTTATTGCGAAGAAAGAAAGATCCCTTGCCCTGTCCTGATTGAAATCGACGTCGACGGACACAGATCCGGCGTTAAGCCCGACTCTGACGATCTGATCGAGATTGCAAAAATTCTTCAAGGCAAAGCTTATTTTGCAGGCGTTCTTACGCACGCAGGCGATTCCTATAAATGTGTAGGACAGGCCGCTTGCCTCAAGGCTCAGGAAAACGAAAGAGATTCTCTTGTCCATTGTGCCAATCGCCTCCGTAAAGCCGGATTTGAACCGAAGATTATCTCTGCAGGTTCCACACCCACAGCCGTCTTTGCTGAATCTTGGGAAGGCGTTACTGAAGTCCGTTGCGGCGTTTACTGCCTCTTTGACCTCGTGATGGCAGGACTGAAAGTTTGTACGATTGATCAAATCGCTTTGTCGCTGCTAGTTGAAGTTACAGGACATCAAAAAGAAAAAGGCTGGGTCATCACCGACGGCGGCTGGATGGCTCTTTCCCGCGACCGAGGCACCGCTGCCCAGGCTGTCGATCAGGGATACGGTTTGGTTTGCGACATCGACGGCAACCCGATTGATGATCTTATCGTCGCTTCCGCTAACCAAGAACACGGAATCATTACGCACCGTGACGGCCGCTTAGTTGATCCGAAAGATTTCCCGATCGGAACTCGTCTCAGAATTCTTCCGAATCATGCTTGCGCCATGGCGGCTCAGCATCCTCAGTACTTCGTTGTCCGCAAAGGCAAGATTGTAGATATTTGGAACCGCATCTACGGCTGGCAGCCGAAAGGAGTTTCATTATGAGAGAGGTCATTCTCTCCTCTTTGCCGCCTCCCAACGGCCATTATTCGCATGCCGTTATCTTTAACGGCGCCGCTTATGTTTCCGGCGTTCTCCCGATGCGCGTGAAACCGGGCGCCAGCGTCAAGGAACAATTTGACGCCGTATTCGACGTCATTGAAGCAATCCTTAAAGAATGCGAAAGTTCTTTAGATAAAGTTGTGAACTGCCGCATTTACATTGCCGATCTTAATGATTGGCCCGAAATCAATCGTCTTTACAGCGAGCGATTCAAATCTGCTCGACCGGCTCGAGTCGTTGTTCCTGTCAAAGAGCTGCATTTCGGCTACCGACTTGAAGTGGAATTAATGGCTGCTGTCTGATAATTTCACTAAAGCTTCGGCCTGCTCTGAATCTTCTTTCCCGATTTAGAGCAGGCCTTTTATTTTTTATCGTGAGTTTGCATAAAGTAAATCCCAATCATCAAGAAAATACTATGCAGCTTAATAAACATATCGCAGCGCTTTGCATCGGAACCTTTTGTCTCGGCGTCGCTGAACTCGGAATCGTACCGGTTTTAACGGCAATCGCTAATGATTTCCACGTCACGATCCCTCAAGCCGGCCTTTACATCTCTGCTTATGCAGCAGGCGTCTGCGCAGGTATCGTCGGTCTCTTAGCATTCGGGCGCAACGCCAATCTCAAAACCACACTTCTAATTGCAGCCTGTCTGATCTTTTGCGGAAATTTAGGTGCTTCTCTTGCTCAGAACGACATCATGATGCTGGCGGCTCGCTTTGTGTCGGGCTCTCCTCATGGAATTTTCTTTGCTTTAAGTGCTGTCGTATGTGAACGCCTGGCCGATCCGGGCAAAGCCTCCCGTGACGTTACTTTAATGGTCTTAGGTCAAACCTCTGCCAACTTAGTCGGCGTCCCGCTCGGTTCTTTAATCGGTTTTGCTTTGAGCTGGAGATTGATATTCGGGTTTATTGCTGTCTTAGCATTACTTTTAATCTTAGCTTTAACTCGCTGGCTTCCCTCAATGCCTGTTGTTAAGAAGCCCCTCAGCAACGAGCTTTCAACGCTCAAAAGCTGGCATCCCTGGTTCATTCTTTCCGGAGTTGCTATCGGAAGCGCGGGCTTCTATGCCTACTACTCCTACGTTGACCCGATCATGGCAACGGTTGCTCACATGCCGGCTGCGTCCATGACCTTGATCATGTTCTTAGCAGGAGCTGCCATGTTTATCGGAAACATCGTTTCGGCTCCGCTGACAAAATATTATTCAGATGTTGCATTGGTCTGCGTCGGCCAAACGCTGATTGCCATCGCCGTCTTAGGCGCTCTCTTCTACTCCGACGTTGCTTGGATTGCACTAACTTCCATGGCGCTTGCCGCTTTCGGCTATTTCTTCATTGCCGGCCCAATGCAAGCACTGATTATTGCCGGAGCGGGAGACGCTAAGGTAATTCTTGCGGCCTTAGGGCAGATCGCCTACAACGGCGCTAATGCGATCGGTGCTTTCCTTGGCGGCGAAGCAATCAGGCATTACGGATTTGCAAATTTCAGCGCCCTTCCAGGAAGCGTTCTGAGCTTTATTTCCGCCATTGTCTTTATCAGCTTATTGCTTCGATATCCACGCCACTAAGCAAAAAATCCGGCTGTCGCCAGATTTTTTGTCGAGGAAAACAGTTGAAATTAGAAGCGATAGGTGACGGCAGCGCCGGCCATCCATGCATTCATCTTTTCAAACTTGCCAACCTTCACGTTGCTTTCAGCGCTTGCGTAAAGGTCTCTGTGTCCGATCCCGCGAATATGACCATAAGCCATATCAATCTGCCATTTAGGAGTAGGTTTCCAAGACAAGCCGCAAGTCAGCCACAAGCGTTTGGTGTCAGGAATCAAAGCCGTTCTGAGTTGTTGATGCTTAATCGGGTCCGTCTCCAGTGCAATACCGCCGCGAATCGTCCACTGATCAGTAATATCTAAGTCAGCGCCAAGAGAGAACAACCAGGCCGCCTTCCAATTGTTTTCGATGTTGACATTTCCTAATTTATGTTGGATTACTCCCATCGCGTAAGGCACCATCGGCTTTAACTTATCAGGGAGGCCTTGAACTAGGCCTGCAGACTCAGAAGATGGTTGGAGATTATTCAAGTTATCCATGCTGAAGCGCATGTTTTCAAATTTTTTCCAGTTTGCCCAGCGAGCTAAACCGGAGAGTCTCAACCTCTGAATTGGTTTCCAAGTGGCAGAAATATAAACGGTTTCTGGTGTCTGAAGACGACCTTTACCATCCCCCTCACCATTCATTAATGCATTGCCACGAATGTAGTAATCGCCGCGTGCAGTCACATGGGCAGAGGAACGGTAGGACACTCCGAAACGCAAATCTTCTGTCGGGCTCACCATCAATCCAAGGTTGTATGTAAACATCCAATCAGAGCCCTTGTACTCAAACTCTCCGCCCAATGGGACACCTACATTCCCAAGCTGATACCCCTTCGTGATTCCGCTCTTGATCTTGGAATGCGTCCAAAGAGCAGAAACACCACCGCCAATGCTTACGTACTCGTTTACTTTCCAAGCGATGCTCGGATTGATGTCAACTGTTGTCACAGAACCGCTGATTCCGCGTTCTCTTTGAGCCCAATCGTTGTTGTAACGAATGCGCATTCCATAAGGAGAAGTAATCGCTAAACCCAACCATAAAGAGTCGTTCACCTGATAGGAAAGATATGCGGCAGGAATACTGGCCGGCTTATCACGACCGTTTTCTGTTGCACCGTTCAACCCTTTGTAATCAATATCCAAGGAAACATACGTGCCTGCCACAGTCGTCTGAAGACCATGCAAAAGGGTCATGCCGGCAGGGTTGAAGTGAATCGCAGAAACGTCATCACCGATGATACCGGCGCCGGCGTGAGCACGACCCATACCTGCCACGCTTTGTTCGGTCAGCTGGAAGCCGGCGGCAGAAGCGGTTGATGCGCACATGATGGCAGAAGAACAAAGGGCTGCTGCAATAGTCAGCTTCCCAAAGACTGAGTTCTTAGTTGTCATAACGATATTTAATAAAACTAAATAAAAGCAAAAAGGAGAATGGCGTCATTTTGAAGAGGAACCATACATAAAAACGAGTGATTTTTTAGGTGGTTTCCCTAGGAAATCAATCTCTTCGAAAGGAAACTTTCTGTTTTAAGAACTCTTCCGCTTGATTTTGAGACCTCCCTGTAATCTCAGAAAATCAAGCCCAGAATAAGAAATAACGCAGTTTTTTGATTAATTTTTAAACTCTTTTTACCTAAATAAAGGTACAATTCCTCCCGAAGACACGTCGCCGTCTATCTCTACGAAAGTTTTTATTAACGTTTCGATTTCCCGTTCGTCTTTCCTTTTTATTTAATCGAAAGCCGTTTTCCTAATGCTTATGGATAGAAAACTTCCCAATGACGGCAATACTTAAGAAACGCTGTTTATGGAACAAAAAAGAACACGTCGAACTTTTGATCCTTCATTTAAACATCATGCAGCTCTGCGAGTTGTAGAAGGCAAAGAAAAGGCGGCTGCCGTAGCTGCTGACTTAGGCATCAATATTGTTAGCCTATACAATTGGGTAAAAGATTACGAAAAGACAAAAGCAACGGCGATCGCAAACGCTCAGTCCCAGGCTACACAAGCAGCTGAGACGGCTCCGACAACACAAAACCCTGTAGAAACTTCCTCTCCTATTGAATCTCCGGCCGCTGAAGCCCCTAGAAGACCGAAACTCCAATTAAAGAAACGTCCGCCTGAAACCGCAGAAGCTGCTGCTCCGTCACCTGTCACTCCTGCACTGGCCTCTCCGACACCAGCACCGGCGCCGACTTTCAATAACGAGCCGCGAGTCTTTAGTCCGACGCCCGAACCTGCCGTTCAGGAAACCCGTCCGGCTCCGGAAGTCAAAGAACCCGCGTTTGAAACGCCCGTTTCTCATTCCGAATTTTCTTCAAACAACAGCCGACGCGAAAACTTCCAGCAACGCGACAAAGGAAACCGCAGAAACTCTCTCTTCCAAAGAACGATGCGCGGCCGAAATGCAAGTAAGAATGAAAAGGCCCTGCACGACTCGTTTATTCAGAGCGCCGTAGACAACGCGGTTGTTTCTGCTCAGGCCCAAAAAGCGCAGGAAAACAGACCTCAGCCACCCAAACACAACCCGAATATTTATCAGGTTCCCGTCTACGACACGGAAACTGAACTTCGGATGGATACGGCCTCTGAAGGCCAAGAACATGAAGAACCCAAATGGCCGATTCCATCCGCTTCTCAAGGTCGTTCTTGGAAAGTAATGCATGCTTTGGATCAGCGTCCGAATTACAAGGAAGAAAGCGCTAAGTTCGGCTATGTTGATGAGTTCGATCTGCCTGCAGAAAACCTTCCTGAAGTTTGGGCAATCCTCGATCTGATGCAGAAAAATGCAGACAAGCATGCTTTCGAGGAAATGGTTCATTCCAAAGATTTGAATGTTCCGCCCGAAGTTCTCGCCGATCCGCGCACCATGGTTGTTTCCGGACCGAATGTCCCGAACAAGCCCTGGCTTCGCAAACCCCGTTTAAATCCGATCGCCGAGGATTTCTTCCAAACAACTCCGGATTATTCCAAGAGCGTTTACGAAACCTACGGCGGCATCACGCTTCGCCTCGCTAAGAACAGCACCGGTTCTCCGATTCTCCTCGTTGAGCCCTCTCCGAACGGCGGCAAAGACGTCACAATCGACTTCTCCAAATTTGACCGCTTCGTAGACGACTTCTACGGCAACTTTGTGCGCGACTGCAAGACCGTCATGATGAAACAGAACCCTAAGGAATATCCGAGCTTAAATGCGTTCATCCGCATTCCTGACGAACCCATGTGGAATCCGAAGCTTTGGGCAGGCGTTCGTACTTTCAATTGGAGAGACGGAGAATCTCTCTCTGAAGCCTGGATCCGTTACGCATACGATCAAAGAAGAAACAGCCGTCATCAGAAATATTTCTATCGCACGGACCGCGAATAATTCTTCTTGAATCTTCAACAAAAATCCCGCTGCTGCAGCGGGATTTTTGTTGTCTATTGGATCGGCGTTTTCTTTACCGAAATAATGCCGGCCTTCTCTCGCCAGGCTTCGATCCATCCGGTGAGCAAAACTGTATCGGCAACTTCTACTGTTAATTTAAACGTGCCGTCTCTTCTCTCTTCCAGCTTCTGCATCCGATTAAACGGTGTCTCTCTGAGAATCAAAGCGGTTTGACGGTTTTTAAATACCATCTCCAGCAATACCTTTTGTGCATTGCCGTAATTGAACGGACTTCTGTCGACGTACTGTTGCAAGTCGAAACCCTTCGGCTCTTCTGCAATGAAGGTGGTCAGCTCAACCTTTTTAATACGGTGCAGAGCAAGGTTTCTAATCTGCGTCGTGTCTTCATAACAGCAGACTAAATACAGCCGGACATCTTGCTGCACGAGGCCCAGCGGAGATACACGCAGCTGAACCTCTTCTTCGTTCTCGCTTTTGAAATAAACAATATCGAGTTTGACCTGCTTAAATAAGCCCTCAGAAACTTTATTAAATATCAAGGGACGAATCATCGGCGGACAAAGCGGCAGACTTCCGCTCACGAAGCGAACCTTGCTGAGCCAACGTTTTTCGGGTGACGATCCCGAAGCCGTATGCATATAGTTCTCCGCCGCATCAAAAAGATAGGACAGCGAATTTGTGAGGTCCGGCGGCATCTGATAGCGCAAGTGCTCTCGAGCAAGCAAAAGCAGGAGCGCGCCGTCAGCACCAAGCCCTACGCGATCCAAGTCATTGGAATTTAATAGACGCCGATAGCCGAAAGGTTTGGACTTATCGTCGCACTGTACGCCCATATCGCTTTCAGACAGAGCCTTCAAGTAGCGCTGAAGTGTTCTGCGGCTCAATTCGTAACCTGCCGCCGTGAGCTGCTGGTGCAGATCCGTCGTGGAAATTTTTCGGTTCAGAGGGATTCTCTTCAGAACCTCTAGGAGCATCTTTGCTTCCTGAAGCGATGAAGTGTCTCGAGTCATGTCTCTCTACTCCAAAAAAGCTCCCGAGTATCGAACCGCGGGAGCTTTGTGGTTAACGCATCAGAAGATTATTTCTTCATGAGATTTAATTTCTTCGCAATCTCTTCCTGGCTGTCGTACACCGTCTCATCCTTCTTAGGCTGCAACTTGGTGTAAGAACCGTCGGAGTTCATAACCCAGGCGTGAATGTTGTCCTTCAGCTGAGGAATCACGATCTGATTCATGACGTTATTGCGCAGATTTTCCTGCAGGAGCGGCGTCAGCACTTCGATACGACCGTTCAGGTTACGCGTCATCAAGTCGGCACTGCCGAAGTACATCTCTTCATCCCCGTTATTGTGGAAATAGTAGATGCGGGCATGCTCCAAGAGACGTCCGACAATCGAGCGAACCGTGATCGTATCGGAAACGCCGGGCAAACCGGGACGCAGACTGCAGATACCGCGAACGATACATTCGATCTTCACACCGGCGCGGCTGGCTTCATAAAGAACCTTGACCATTTCATAGTCAACCAGCTGGTTGCACTTGATGATGATATGGCCGTTGCCGTGCTTCTTGTGCTGTTCGATTTCGCGGCGGATCAGCTTGGTAATGCCGGGGCGCAAGGTGTGCGGAGAAACCAGCAGCTTGCGATAGTGGTTGACTACGCCGTAGCCGGTCATCACATTAAACAGATCCTGGACGTCATCGTTGATATCCTTATTGGCCGTGAAGAGCCCCAAGTCGGTATAGATCTTGGCCGAAGCAGCGTTGTAGTTACCGGAACCGATGTGCGTGTAGCGCTCAAGTTTGCCTTTTTCTCGGCGAACAACGAAGCAGAGCTTGGCATGAATTTTGAGGCCGGCAAAACCGTACACAACGTTCACACCGTTGCGTTCCATTTCTTCAGCCCAGTTAATGTTCTGCTCTTCGTCGAACCGAGCCTTCAGCTCAACGACGGCGGTCACCTGTTTGCCGCGGCGACGAGCTTCAAGAAGAGCCTTAGCAACAGGAGAATCGCTGCCGCAGCGGTAAAGCGTCTGCTTAATAGCGACAACGTTCGGATCCAAAGCTGCCTGCTTCAAGAATTCCAACACGCAGTTAAACGAGTCATACGGGTGGTAGACAAGGATGTCGCGCTTGCGGATCTCGTCAAAGCAATTGCGGCCCTGTTCGAAAGCCTTCGGTGTCTTCGGATGATCGGACGGATACTTCAGAGACGGGCGGTCAATCTTCATCATGCGGCCGAATTCGGAGAAGGCCAGAGGAACACGACAGCGGTAGAACTGGTTCGGATGAAGATCTAAGTGTTCATACAGGAAGTCCTGTAGACGCTGCGGCATGCCCTTTTCAATCTCGACACGGACGATTGAACCGAAACGACGCTGTTCGACATAGTCACGAACGGCAGAGAGCAGATCGTCAGCTTCGTCTTCTTCGATCTCACCGTCCGTATTACGAGTAATACGGAAAAGACCCTGAGACTTAACCTTATATCCCGGGAAGAGCGTATTCAAACGGTTGCCGATCAAATCTTCAGTCAGAACAATCACACCTTCAGTGGTGGCGTAGGACAGATCCGGTGTAACGGTGTTGTCTTTATTGGAAACGAACAGGAAACGAGGAACGTTATTCGGGCACTTCAAACGAGCAAAACGGTTCTTAACCGAAATACCGCTTTCAATTGCTTCGAGCTCCATCACGAAATTCAGGCTGGTGTTGGAGATCATCGGGAACGGACGACCTTTGTCCACCGCCTGAGGCGTCAGAACCGGGAAAATATCTTCGTCGAAATAGCGGTTCATTTCCTTCTTCTGTGCTGCGTTCAGCGCAGAGTACTTAGAGAAACGAATGCCTTTATTCTCGAGCTCGGGTTTGAGCGTATCAATCCAGAGGTTTTCAGCTTCTTCGAGAATCTCGGTAACTTTACGACGGATTTCGGAAAGCTGACGAGCGGGCGGCATCTTATCCGGACCGGTCGGTTCGGCTCCGCTTCTGGCCTGTCTCTGAACGTTCATCACGCGAACCATGAAGAATTCGTCGAGATTGTTGTAGAAGATGGACAAGAAGAGAACACGGTTGAGCAGCGGGATCTCGGGATCCATTGCTGTTTCAAGGACTTTACGGTCGAACTCAATCCAACTGATGTCGCGGTTAATGTACAGAGAAGGATCGTCTAAAGAAACCTCCTCCAGAGAAGTCTCTTTTGCTGCAGCGGCAGGGGCAGCCGCTTTAACTGCGGTGCGGCGTACAGCCGGTCTGCGGATCGTCGGAGCCTTAACGGTGCGAGGTTTTGCCGGTGCTTTAGCAGCGGGTTTTGCTTCTGCCGGAGCAGCCGCCTTGGTCGGTTCTGCTGCAGCAGGTTTTGCGGTTGATGTTGCGTTCGTTGTCTTGTTGTCGTCAGCCATGGAATCGTTCCTGATTATGTGATTTTCTGTGAAGAACTTTTAATTTCCTCAAACGGTTAATTTTGGTTTGGGGGTCAATTTTTGTCAATTCTCGTTTCTTGGGATACGGGGCTCAACACCGGCTTTTTTCAGCCTCTTTTTCCACAGATAAAGTACGCCAAGACCGAGTGCGACCCACCCTGCCGCCATCAGCGTATCCCAAATCCTCCAAATAAGGATGGAATAGTCTCCTCCGTATGCACGCATCAGCCAGTCCAATACAAAAAGGATGTAGCAAGTGATAAAGAAAGTCATGCAGGTGTAGTTCCCGCCGACAAATACCGGAATACCCGCGGAAGACGCCACGATCAGCGCACCAAGCACAAACTTATCGTCAATATACGGAAAGATAAGGATGACTAAGAAGTAAGCGAGCAGTGTTCCGAGAATTCTTTGGACCACTCGTTTATAGCCCGCAGCCACGTTGGAATTTAATAAATAAAGCGCCGTGATTCCGACCCATCCAGGTTCGGAAAAATCAAATAGGAATGAACAGCCCAAAGCACATATCAAGGTAGCAATGGAAATGAGCGCATACGCATAAGAGTTGCGGTTGCCGCCTTCCACGAGCTTGAGCTGTGCCATCGGGCGGAGCGAGAGCTTCTCGTAGCGCCAAACGAAGTGATCGAGCACGATTGCCGCCATCGCAAGGCTGAAACCGATGAAGTAGCCGACGAAGGCCATCAAGTCCGGTGTGAAATCGAATATCGAAATCAGAAGAAAAACCAGAACATATTTTCCCCATAGCCACCAGAATTTCTCGGCAAAGGTCATCAGGCTTTGACCGAAACACACCAGTCCGATGACGAGCCATTTGCCGTACTCCATATTCTTGAGCACGACACCGAGAAGTGCAGCGCACATAACGCCGATGAAGGTAATGGCAACACCGCCGAGACGCGAAATCAAGTCGCTTTCGGTATCACTCAGCAGAGCCATAAAAGCCCCCAAGGCGGCAAAACCGCCTAATTGGGGGCTATGGAAAAGACCAGACAACAGGAGCGCTGCCGAAATCGTGATCACAAACCTGAATGCTGCGGTCAACCGCGATTTCGTTCCGATCTCTTGACGGAGCCCGGCGCCTGTCATTAAAAATCTCCGCAAAAAGGCCGTTTACAACGGACCCTTCTGCTTTCTAAAGTATTAACCTCCGGTAACCGGCGGGAAGAAGGCCACTTCGTCGCCGTCCTTCAAGACTGTCGATTCTTTGGCCATTTCTTGGTTCACGGCAAAGCGCAGACGAGGCATTTCTTCAAAAGCAGCCTTAAGCGCTGCGTCGTTCTCAGACAGATAGTTAATCAGATCTTCCACGGTTTTTACATCTTCAGGCACTTCAACCGTATCTTCGCCTTTCAGCAGACGTTCTTTCAAAGAAGCAAAATAAAGAACTTTAACTTTCATTGTTTATCTTCCCTGTGAGCAGCACGGACATTCATCATCGCGTCTGTATTTCATTTGACACCATGTCATCGTGCGGGCATCCACCATTAACAGACGACCTGTTAAAGGCTCGCCGAACTTCCCGATAATTTTAAGAGCCTCGGCGGCCTGCATACACCCAAGCATGCCCACTAGGGGTGCAAAAACGCCTTTGGTGGAAGCCTTCTCGTCTTTGCCTTCATGGTTCGGAAAAAGACAGGCATAACAAGCCGACTCAGGATCTCTAAAGTCGAAGACCGTGATTTGACCGTCGAAAGCCACGACTCCGGCCGTAACGAGCGGTTTTTTGAAACGTCGGCAAACGTCATTGAAGATGTAGCGAGACTCGGTATTGTCGGTACAGTCCAAAGCGACATCGCATTCGGAAACAAGCTTCTCCAATTCTTCGAGAGTCGGTCTGTGATCTACCGGAACGATTTCAACCTCGGGGTTTATAGCTTCCAGAGAGACTTTTGCGCTTTCGGCTTTATTCATACCTAAGCGCTCCACATTGTGAATGACCTGGCGCTGCAGATTGGTTAAATCCACCGTATCGGAATCCACAATCGTGATTTTTTTTACACCTGAGGAAGCCAGATACAGAGAGGCTGGTGACCCTAGTCCGCCGGCGCCGATGATTAGCACACGGCCTTGCGAGATTCTTTTTTGGCCTTCGACTCCGACCTCTTTCAAGAGTTCGTGACGAGAGTATCGGTTTTCTTGCACGATGCTCATCCTTTCAAAACAAAAATTCGTTCTCAAGATTCTAAGTATCCGAGAGCAAATTTAGTTAGTCCCTGTGCTCAAATTTATTCGTCCACGATAGATCAGAAGTTTTCAGGAACTATAACCACAACATCGGAGGCGAACATGAATATTCGAACACTCGGCGTCATTTGCGGCGTTTTGTCCGGTTTCTTTTGGGGAACTATGGACATCGCTGCTCAATACCTATTGCACACGGTCCGCATGGCGCCCGCGCAATTCATTTCTTTAACGATGGTCGTTACGACGGTTGCGCTTTTCGGTATTTCTCTTGCCACAAGACCGAAAGAAACCTTTCTTGCAGCAGCTGACAAACAAAACGTCTTTCAGTTCTTCCTATTTGGCGTTTTGGTCCTTCTCACGCAGGTCAGCTTCTATGTTTGTGTGAAGTACTCCAACGCAGAAACGGCAGCAGTTATCGCCGCTACGCGGCCTTTCTGTATCATGGGGCTCCTGCTGTTTGCGGCCGTGATGCCGACTGCTTCGCAGATCTTTTGCTGTGCTTTAGCGCTTATCGGCGTTTGTCTGATGATGACCAAAGGAAACTTCTCGACGCTGTCCTTCGGATGGCTGACGCTTTTGGTCGGCTTCGGCGCGCCGCTCTTTAGTGCCGCCTACACGATCCAGAGCCGCACTATTGTTCGGAAGGTCGGACCGCTCATCGCCATGACTTGGGCCATGCTGTTCACCACGATTCTCTGCAACCTCTACTATCCGTTTTGGAAAGTCAGCCTTGAATGGAGCTTTCTGACTATCTTGAGCGTGCTATGGGTTGCGATCATGGGCCATATCGTTGCTTACACGCTTTACATCGTGAGCGCCTCCAAGATTCTTCCGACCATCACCGGTGTGCTTGAAACCGTTGAACCGTTAACGGCCATCGTGCTCTCATACTTTTTCTTCTCGCAAAAGATGAATGGTTTCATGCTCGCAGGTGCGGCGATGGTCCTTATCGCTGTCGTTCTTCTCGGCTTCAGCAGGCCTAAAGACAAAGCCAATTGAGGACTCAGGCAAACCCATGCTCCGATTTCTATAATCTGCAAACGCTTTAATTGATTTTTCTTTTTGCCAAATGCAGACACTAAGCCAGTTCTTTTCTCAGATTCCGGTTCTGTACAAAACAGCTGCCTTGCTTCTTCTCTCAAACTGTTTCATGACTTTTGCGTGGTACGCACATCTTAAAAATCTCGGAAATTCTCCGCTGTGGGTTGCGATTATTTCCAGCTGGCTTATCGCTTTCTTCGAATACTGCATCATGGTTCCGGCTAACCGCATCGGCTTCTCCGGCCTTTCCTTAGGCCAGCTCAAAATCCTTCAGGAAGTCATCTCATTGAGCATTTTTGTTCCGTTTGCCTTCCTGTACATGAAGCAGCCTCTGAAACTGGACTATCTGTGGGCTTCTTTGTGCATGCTCGGCGCCGCCTACTTCATGTTCCGCGACAAGCTTTAATCCACTGCCGGCAACACAACCGATTCCAACGGGATACTGAAATACCGATACCAAAACATCCAGCTGTCGACCGTGTGCTTCTTGAAATTCTCAACAATGAGATCCGCCATTTCAGAAACTAACGGCGAATGATCCGAATCTCTTCTACAGACGCATATCTCCCAAGGACGGCGGTGCCAGCCGGGAAGCACCGGAACAATATCGCCTCGCATTAGCTCATCAGCGACAAAAGAAGGTACCAAATCTACCGATATGCCTTCTCCTGCAATCAAGTGAGTGCGGCAGGAATAAGCGTCCTCAAAATGCACTTTTTCATCGGATTCAATATCAAAGACAGCGTCTCGATTTTCTAAGCGCCGACTAAAAGAGCGATTGGAAGAGTTTCTCAACAGAAGGGTATGGTTTCGAAGTTCTTGGACGCTCTGAGGAGTTCCATTCCGGCGAAGGTAGCTGCGAGACGCCATGAGAAACGTAACGTTGTGTCCCGCTGGGATCCATGCGATGCCTTCTTTTGTAGGCCGATATCCGAAGTAAGCCACATCCGCCGCGCCGTTTAATAAACCATCCTCCCCGGCATCAATCAGCACTTCAACCCGCAGCCCCGAATGCTTGCGTTCGAAATTTGAAAACGCATTCAAGTAAGCACTGCGATCGATATTCGCCGGCAAGCTCACTTTCAAAATCCGCTTCGGCTTAATCGTGTCTTGGTGCTTGATGGACTCGGCGGTTTTCAGCAGACGCTGATATTGGCGCGCTATGCGGTCGGCTTCGGAAAACAGTTCCAGCGATTTCGTGACGATCTGCGCCGGTTTTCTTTTTCGATCGAGGATCTCGACTCCCAATTCTTTCTCTAACGAAGAGACCAAACGAGATGCCGCAGGAAGGTCCATATCTAAACGTTCTGCGGCTTGAGCCAGGCTTTTCGTTCTGCCTAATTCCGAGAGGAGGTTCCAGGTTTCGATTTTGAGGGAAGGTCGCATCGGTGCAACTTGTGAAATTCACAACTTAATCGGTACGCTCGCCATTATCCGCTTATTCTCAAGTCTTGAACGAGGACTTGGTTATGCAGAAGAAAACCGAAGGAATTTGTTTTGCGATCAGTGCAGGCATTTGCTGGGGTTCAATGGGTGTCGCAGCACAAGTGCTGATGGAAGATTCCGGCTTTGCCGTCGGCGATTTAGTCGCAGGGCGCCTTCTGGGTGCCGGGGCGCTCCAGCTGATGTTCGAACACTTCTTTATGCGCCGCTCGCTTCTGAAGTATTTCTCCCAACCCGGCGTAGCAAAAGACATCCTTCTTTATGGCGTGCTCGTACTGCTCACGCAGCTGACGTTTTTCCTGGCGATTCAGTGCAGCAATGCAGGCACCGCCGCCATCCTCGCGGCCACTATTCCGGTATTTACGACGATCTGGGACATTTTTGTAAAGCATCGCGCACCTCAGATTCGTGAAATGGCGTGCACGGCGCTGGCAATCATAGCGGTTGTATTGATTACCACCAAAGGAGATTTTGACTCCGTTTCACTCTCTCTAACGGGCGTCCTTTGGGGTCTTGCTTCCTCGGTTGCCGGCGCCGCCAGCAACATCCAGCCGAATGCCGTTCTTAAGAAAATCCCCGTTACCATTGTGGTCGGCGGCGGCATGACGGTCGGCGGCATTGTGATGAGTATCTTCTTTCCTCCGTGGACAATTGAAGAAGCCAATTGGACGACGCTGTCGGCGCTTTTCTACGCCTATATCGTTGTTGTCGGAACTTTGGTTTCTTTCCTGCTCTATGTATCGAGCCTCAAGATGATCTCAGCGACCTCGGCCAGCCTCTTGAGCTGCTTTGAGCCGATCACGGCTGTTGTCCTCTCCGTCGCTCTGCTCGGTGCTCCGCTCACTCCCGCTGAAGGTGTCGGAGGCGTGCTGGTATTTGCAGCGGTTTGGCTTCTCGCTTCACGTAAGGAAGCTCAGGCGTAAAAATAGCTCGGAATCATTTCGAGAGCGAGCTATTTGGAAAATTACGGATGAACTATTTCTGTTCTTCTGAGGCCGGAAGAACGCGCTTCAAGAAAGTACGAGTTCTTTCTTCCTTCGGATGCAGAAGAACATCTTCCGGCTTGCCTTGTTCGACGATCACGCCGCCGTCCATAAAGATCACGCGATCGGCCACTTCACGGGCAAAGCCCATTTCGTGCGTAACCACAACCATCGTCATACCGGATTTCGCCAGATCGGTCATCACCTTCAGCACTTCGCCCACGAGTTCCGGGTCAAGCGCAGATGTCGGTTCGTCAAACAGCAGAGCCTTCGGCCCCATTGCCAAGCCTCGAGCAATCGCAACACGCTGCTGCTGACCGCCGGAAAGGCTTGCGGGATAAGCGTTGGCTTTTTCAGCCAAACCGACGCGCTTGAGCATTTCCATGGCCTTCTTCTCGGCCTCGGCTTTGTTGACGCCGGAGACGAGTTTCGGTGCCAAGGCAACGTTCTCAAGAACGGTCTTGTGCGGCCAGAGATTAAAGCGCTGGAACACCATTCCGAGATGTTCACGAACTTTATTGATATCGGTCTTCGGAGAAGTGATGTCAACATCATTTACATAAATCTTGCCGCTGGTGGTTTCTTCCAATGCATTGATGCAGCGAAGCATTGTGGACTTGCCGGAGCCGGACGGTCCTAACACCACGACTTTTTCTCCGGGCATCACTTCGAGGTCAATACCGCGAAGGACTTGGTTATCTCCGAAATACTTGTGCAGATTTTCGATACGGATAACCGGTTTCTGTTCGGTCTTGTTGTCGCTCATCTGTTGTCGTCTCCTTTACCCAAGCGTTGTTCCATCTTCTTCACGAGGTAAGCCAGACCCAAAGTCATGACCCAGTACATCAAAGAAATCGTGATGTACGGTTCCCAGTAGCGGGCTGTTGCACCGGCAACGGTACGTGCGGCGTAAGCCAGTTCAGCCAAACCGATGGCAGAAACCAGAGAAGAGTCTTTCAAAATGGCAATCGCGTTGTTGCCCAACGGCGGAAGCATACGGCGGAAAGCCTGCGGCAGGATGATGTGGAACATGGCCTGCCAGTAAGTCATACCGACGGAGCGGGCAGCTTCCATCTGCCCTTTATCCAAAGACTGGATACCGGCACGGAAAACCTCGGAAAGGTAAGCACCGGCATTCAATGTAATGGCTACGATGCCGGCGAGCATCGCACCGTATGTGGAACGAATCTCACGGGCAAGGTCACCGGAAATTAAAAGGCCTTCGGTCGGATGAATAAAGAACGGAAGGATCGCGAACTGCATCAGCAGAATCTGAACGAAAAGAGGCGTTCCACGGAAGAAGCTCACGTAAACCGTCACCGGCCAGCGAACACAATATTTAAGAATCTGCTTCCAAGGGGAATGTCTTGCATCAGCCAGTCGGGCCATGCCTAAAGCCATACCCAAAATCACACCCAAGGTGACACAGATCACCGTAATTTGGATGGTCATCTTGGCGCCTTCTAAGAAGAGAGGCCAATATTCTGTAATTACTTCGTACCGAAATCCGCCCACGTTCGCTCCTTGGTATTAAAAAATTCCCGAGATTTTATTTAAAAATTACCCGACCATGTAGATCGGGCAATTTCATTGGTTAGTTCCTGTTACTGAGGAAGTTTCGGTGCATCAGTACCGAACCATTTGCGATAAATCTTGTTGTATTCACCGCTGGCGATCACTTTTTCGAGACCGGCGTTGATCTTATCGATCAGCTTCTGGTTACCTTTCTTAACAGCAATGCCGAAGTACTGTTCTTCGAAAGCAGGGTCACGAGTCATGTTGAAGTGCTTGTCGGGGTTGTTGCGGGCATAGAAAGCCAAAACACCGATATCACCGATTGCGGCGACCACACCGCCCTGATTTAGTTCTTCGAGAGCAAGCGGAGTGTTGTCAAAACGACGAATTCTTGTAGAAGCTTTGCCGAATGCCTTAGAGGCAGCAACGTCACCGGCAGAACCGCTCACAACAGCCACACTGCCTTTAGAGAGATCGGAAAGCTTGTTGATCTTGACGGACTTGTCGGTCAGGATCAGCTGATGAGCCAGGAAGTAGGGTTTGGAGAAATCAACAACCTGCTTGCGTTTGTCGGTAATCGTGATACCGGACATGATGATGTCGCGGTCGCCTTTATCGACAGTGGCGAAGATGCCTTCCCACGGTGTGTTGATGAACTTAACGTCAAAACCTTCAGCCTTGGCGATAGCACGCATCAAATCAACGTCGAAGCCGACGAGCTCTTTCTGCGGTGTTTCATATTCGAAAGGACGATAAGTCGCGCCTGTTCCAACGACATACTCTTCAGCATTAATTCCGGCGGAAGCAGTCAATGCGATTGCAGCGCACGCTGTCCAAAGCAGCTTTTTCATCAACATTTAATAGACTCCAATAGAAGAATTCGTCACCGCGTACACGTCGCGGCCATTCTGATCATCATGCCACAGTCGAACCCACATTGGGCGGCTTTTAAGCAGGAATCCTGTGAACCCCTAGGTAAATCCATTAGTTAACAATCAATTTCGTCTGTGAATTGTGAAATCAGGTTGTCTTCGGCTTTTGAAAGTTTAATTGCAGCCTGTGTTCGAAGCTCGATATTCCGAAGGCGTCATTTCGTGACGTTTTTTAAATGCAGTTGAGAAGTGCGCGGGCGTTTTAAAGCCAACAGAATATGAAATTTGCTTTATGGAGAGTTTATTTTCTTTCAATAAGTTTTCGGCCAGATCTAGACGTCTGGTCATTAGCCATTTAGCGGGAGACAACTCTGTGATTTTTAAAAAATCCCGCTTAAAAGTTGCTAGACTTCGGCCCGAGTAAGAGGCAAACTCACTTAAAGAAAGATTTTCTGTAAAGTGATCCTCCATGAACTCCTTTAAATCTACATTCCAATCTCGATAAAAATCAAAAAGCGTCGGGAAAAAGCGAATATTGGTCTGAAGCAAATCAAGAATTAATTCCTCTACCTTTAATTCTGTCATCTCCTGGCCAGGGTCTTGGCCTTCTTCAACGAACAGAATGATGGAAGACAATAATCCTTGCAGGCACAGTGTCCTGTTCAATCTCATGAAGCAATTGGACAACCCGGTAAAATCTTGCGGGAACTCATTATTCTTCAAATGTCTCTGAAAATAGTCTTCTAGTATGTTTTGAGGAAGACGGATATTGAGGCCTTCGTAATTTTTCCCAGCAAAAGAAGCTTTAACAAGCCTAACACTGCAGTCCTTCTTTAAAAAAACACAAGACCCAGCCGGAATTTCCTCTGTCCTTCCCTTATCTGAAATCAAAAGTTTTCCCTGCCGAACAAATACCACACAGTGATCGGGAACCCGATGCTCCATGTGCCACTGGCTCGGCACGGAGCAGGAGAAAATTAAGTTAGAAAAATTAGAAGTAATGTAATTACTCATGAGCAGAGAGCTTCTTAAATATCAAAGGCATTGCCTGTTCATCAAGGGGTGTCATATCCACTAAATCTAATTTTTTGACCATGGATAATGTAGAGGTTTTGTATTTTAAAAAATGGGGCGTTTGCAGATGAGCCTTATATGCCTCCTCATTCTTATAAATTTCCACAATTCGGATTTGTTCCGGGTTTCGCTTCTCTACCATCGGAAAAATCGCGATCACACCCGGCTCTTTCGACACGGACTCTGCTCCGACGGTTCTTGCCTGCTTGAGGTATTCCTCTAGCTGGGACCGATCTACTTGAATTTCAGCAATTCGCACAATCATCTGTTCCTCCTTAGGAAGGTCCTTAGCAATTGCAGCCGAACCCGCGAGAATGGTGAACAAAACAAATACAAAACGCAACAACCAATTACTCATATGCTTTCCTTAGCTTAGATTAAAACCAAATTGATAGGCCAGCTTCGGATATTCCGTTTTCTGGATATCAGTTTTTGTCGGATATCCCCTTGCTTCAATTCTGCCGATATCCTTCCATCCGAGATATCTGCTTAAGGAGTCAAAGTGGGCATTAATAGAATCAAAACTCCATTCAAACTTACCGCCGCAAACTGCAATAAGCCCCATCTTTTTGGGCATCTTCATGAAGTCAGTCCTCCGTGAGGTAAATCGCTCCAAAAGTGCTTTCAAAGACGAATGAATCGCGTAGTAATAGATCGGAGTTACAAAAATTACGACGTCAGCCTGCTCTATAAGGTGCAATATTGCAGGAACATCATCACGGATAAGACATTGGCCTGAGTTTTTGAGACAGAAAAAACAGCCTCGGCAAGCATTAATATCCTCAAAAGACGTATTAACATGACGGACTTCATGGCCTGCTTCCTTAGCACCCTTTACGAAATTAGTCGCCAGCAAATTAGTAGTCCCGTCTTTATGAGGACTTCCGGAAAGAACGAGAATTCTCAACTTTCCCGGGGAAATTACTTTAGAAAATTCTTGCGGCAAAGATTCTCTTTGGAAGAGAGGCGGTGTACTCGCGGCCGCGATCGAAACCCCGTTTACCGCCAGCGTGCTGCCGAGCGTACTCAACAACATTTTTCTCCTATTCATAGATCTCTCCTTCTTAGATCTAGAGATGATTTTTCTGCCAAAAAGTCTAAGGTGAGGATCTCGATGGAGAGATTATTTGAAGATTCGAAGGCTTTTCTCTACGGCTCAAAAGCTTTCTTAAGGGAGCCGGAACAATTATGCTGAAGCGCTCTCAGCTTTGATTTCGCTCAGCCTCTCAAAGGAAGGCTGAGCGAATTTACTCCCAATCAGAGTTTTGAAGGGAGCCGTGTCCCGGACGTTAAAAAACTTCGACGTTATCGATCAAACGTGTGGTGCCGATTTTTGCTGCCGCTAAAACAACTAACGGCGTTTTATTGATCAAGTCGTCTTTGGTGGGCGCAAGAAGGTCGCTTCTCCGAACAACAGCAACATAGTCAGGGATCCAGCCATGGCCGTCGAGCATCTTCATTGCTCTTTCTTCCAACACTTCCGGATCAGCCGTTTCTGCTTCAAGCGCGTCTTTGACGCCTTTAACCGTCTTGTAAAGCAGTGTGGCGTCTTGCAGTTCTTGTGCGCTCAAGTAACGGTTGCGGGAAGACAGAGCAAGACCCGTTTCTTGATTGCGCTGCAGTTCTGCAGGAATAATGCGAATCGGCATGCCGAACTGACGAACCATCTCTTTGATGATCGTCAGCTGCTGATAGTCTTTTTTACCGAAAACGGCAACATCAGGACGCACGATGCAGAAGAGCTTCATGACGACCGTGCAGACGCCTTCAAAAAATCCCGGACGATAGAACCCTTCAAGAATGTCGGCGAGTTTAGGGTCTGGCTTAACTCGGAAAGTCTGGGGCTGCGGATACATGTCTTTTTCGCTCGGCGCGAAGACATAATCAACGACACCCTGTTCTTCGAGCTTTTTGCAGTCCTCTTCCAGCGTTCTGGGGTACTGATCAAAGTCCTCATTGGGTCCGAACTGCAGACGATTAACAAAAATCGACGCTACCACCGTGTCGCCGTACTTGCCGGCTTCCTGCATCAGGTGCAGATGACCTTCATGAAGATTGCCCATGGTCGGAACCAGAGCGATGTTCTTCTTCCCCTTGAGCTCTTCCTGAAGAGCTTCGATTGTATGAACAACTTTCATTTTTTCTCAAAAAATCAGAAGGAGTGCTCGGGCGCCGGAAATTTGCGGTTTTTAACAGCTTTCACGTAATTGGCCACGGCTTCTTTAATGCTTGCGGCTCCTTCCATAAAGTTTTTAGTAAATCTCGGTTTACGGCCGGGAAAGATTCCCAGCAGATCCTGTAATACTAAAACCTGACCGGAGCAATTTAGCCCTCCGCCGATACCAATTGTCGGAATGCTTAAAGCTTCTGTCACACGTTTGGCAACATCTGCGGGCACCATTTCCAGCACGATCATGGATGCACCGGCCTCCTGCAGAGCCAAGGTGTCGGCTAAAAGTTTCTCTTCTCCGGACTTAGTCTTGCCCTGAACAAAGTAGCCGCCGATAGCATTCACAGACTGAGGCGTAAATCCGACGTGTCCGCAAACGGGAATGCCCATGGCCGTTAAGCGGCGAGCCAAAGGACAAACCTCGACACCGCCTTCGAATTTAACCATATGGGCGCCGGCCTGCATAAGTTTGACGGCATTGGCTACCGCCTCGTCTTCATTGACGAGGTAGCTGCCGAAATTCATATCTGCTAAAACCAGTCCGTATTTATTGCCGCGGGCCACGCAGGCGGTGTGATAAACCATATCATCAATGGTCACGGGAAGCGTTGTCTCATGGCCCTGCATCACCATACCGAGAGAGTCTCCGATGAGTTTGATGTCTACACCGGCTTCATCTTCGACGGAAGAGAAAGTTGCGTCATAGCAGGTAAGCATCACAATCGGCTCCCCTGCTTCGTACATTTTCTTGATGGTGCTGAGTCTAACAGGCTTGCGTTCCGTTTTCTGATCCATTGCATTCTCCTAAATTGCCGAACCACTCCTCGGCAGATTTAAATCGGTTAATTCGCTGGTCAGCTGTTGCAGCCAAGAAGACATGAACCTGACCTTTTCCAGCAATATTAAACTGCGGCGCTATCTCTGCAAGAGGAACTAACACGAAGGCCCGCTCCGTCATGCGCGGATGAGGAAGGAGAACAAATGGATCGTCGGAGCGCTGCTCTCCGACGGTAAGAAGGTCTAAATCAATCGTCCGGGGCGCATTGTGGACGCCTGCCGGACGTACACGTCCCAGGTCGGATTCAATTGCTAGCAGTTGTGCCAGCAATGCGCGGGGAGATAATTCCGTCTTTATCTCAAGGACTGCATTGGTGTAATCGGGACCGCTCGAATCAATAGGCTCCGTTTTATAAAGAGAAGAGACTTGAACAAAGCGAACGCCCGGAATATCGGCAATTCGAAGCACTGCCTCCTTCAGAGTGGATTCGGGCTCGCCGAGATTTGCGCCGAGCCCGATAAATGCCTGCTGCAGCATGACCTACTTATCCGCCTTTTCTTTGTCAGAAGCAGCCTTCTGCGCCTTAGGAAACTTGCTTCTGTCGAAACGTTTCTTGCGTCTTCTGCGGCGTTTTTTCTTTTCTTTTTCCTCTCCGTCGGCTTCATCTTCATCCGACTTACCTTCAGCTGCTCTTTCCTGGCGCAGACGTTCGCGCTCTTTGCGGTCCTGCTGCTCGGCTTCTTTGCTCATTTCCAGACGTTCTTCGTCGGTTGCGCCTTCGTAGGCCGTCCACCAGTCTGCAAGCTCATGAGAGGCATCGCCGCTGGAAGCGCGAAGCAAAAGGAAGTCGTAAGCAGCACGGAAACGCGGGTGCTGGAGAAGCTTCATCGCGGCGCGGCGGCTTCTGACTAAAAATCTCGGCTGAAGTTTCCAGATAATGGCCATGTCGCTGACGTAGCGCGACTGCAAGCCGTCCCAGCGATAGCTGTCGGCCACTTTCTTGGCGGCCTCTTCATAAATCTGTCCGGGCGTTTTACCGGTGGATTTGGCAACCTCTTCCTTCATTTCATGCCACAGGAGCACGGCGAAGAGGAAACTCGTCGAAATCGATTTACCTAAAGCGACACGAGCGTCACAGCGTTCCAACCCCTTGCGAACAAAAGGTAGACCGAAGGTGCGCTTCAAAACATCAAAGAGCGGAATCGGAATGTTGATGTCATAGCGATTCATGAGTTCCATACAGGCAACGGCAGAACCGCTCAGCACCATCTTGGAGAATTCATCCGCCAGACGGGCGCTCGGAACGGAAAGCAGTAGCGTCTGCATGTAGTGCATCGGAGCGGCGGTTTTCTCGTCGATCGTAAAACCGAGTTTGGCAGCAATTCGTATCGCACGAAGGATGCGAACCGGATCTTCGCGGTAGCGAGTGGCCGGATCGCCGATCATGCGGATTTTTCTCTCGCGGATATCGTCTAATCCGTGGTGATAATCGTAAAGGTCGCCGCTGATCGGGTCGAAATACATCGCATTGACGGTAAAGTCTCTGCGGGCGGCATCTTCATACTGCTCGCCGAAAACGTTGTCGTTGGTAATGACGCCGTCCTCGTCTTTTGTCACGCCTTGCTTAGCAAAGCCGCGGAAAGTCGCCACTTCAATCGTCTCGGCGCCCTTGTTGACATGAACAAGGCGGAATCGTCTTCCGATAATGATGGCGCGCCTTGTGACTTTTTTGACTTCTTCCGGGGTCGCATCGGTGGCGACATCAAAGTCTTTCGGTTTGGCTCCGATCAGCAAATCTCGTACGGCGCCGCCGACAATAAAAGCTTTATATCCGGCGTCCTGAAGCTTTTGGCAGACGGATATTGCAAAAGGGCTCACGGCCAAGAGGTCAATTCCGTTTTCTTCTCTCGGAACAATATGAGCTTTCTTCCGAATTTTTGTCGGCACATTCGCTTTGAAGCCCTCTTCTTCTTTAACCAACTCTCGTACTCCGTACGGACAGAAGCTTTTAGAACAGCTTATGTTCGCTGAATAATTCCAGAATTTCCCAATGTCTCTCCTGAGCCGTACTTCTTAACCGGTCATCGGGATTCGTTGCTACTGCCTTTCCTCCGTGACGGGCCACATGATCAAGCAGCGGAAAATCATTCATAGAATCGGAAAAGAACGCCGATTCTTTCAGATCCGCTGCCGAGCCGCCGCACTTTTGTATAAAACGCTCGGCGTTGACAACCTTCTGCGTTGCAAAGTTTTCACTGATCCAGCGGCCTGTAAACTCTCCGTCGGGCTTTTCCTCCGGCTCGGCGCAGATCAGATCGCGGATACCGAAAAGCTCGGCAATCGGTTCCACCGCGTAACGGTATGAGGCAGTAATCATCACAACTCTAGCACCGGCCTCACGGTATTTTTTGACGAGATCCACTGCGATGGGCAGTACGTGCGGCATGATGTCCTGCTTTAGATACTGAACTCGGAGTTCATCGAGTTCGCGGCGCGGGAAACGCGCCAGCAGCTTCATTTCAAAATCTTCGAATTTATTGATATCGAGGCAGCCGTTTTTATAGTCGACGTCGTATTGAATTCGTTCGGCGCGAAGCTGTTTTTCATCTTTGCCGACGTGGGAAAGCAAGGTTTCGGCCCACAGGATTGAGCTGTCGACGGGAATCAAGGTGCCGTCTAAATCAAAAAACGCGTATTTCACCGATCTTCCTTTGTATCTTGATTGCGTTCGAACCATTCTTTGATCAAGGGGATGGTCACGGCTCTCTTGGCTGACATGGCATAACGGTCCAAGCTGTGAAGCAGATTACTCATCGTGTGCATGTCGCGCGGAAAATTATTCTCGATCCAGTTCAGAACTTCCGGCGCCACTTTCAGGCCGGTCTGAGACGCCGCCTCCAAAATAACCTGGCGCTTTTGTTCGTCAGACAGCGGAGATAGCTCAAAAACAACGCCCCAGCTGAAGCGGCTGGTAAGGTCTTTACGGAAGCCCTGACGTTCAAAATCTTTCGGGCTGCGGTCTGCAGTCACGACAAGATGGGTTCCGGGATGCTCGCGCACGGTGTTGTAAAGAACAAACAGCTCCTGCTGTTGTTCCGGCGTCAGATCTTGAACATTGTCTACGGCGTAGATTGTGCGGTTTTCGTCGAAAGCAGGAACGCCCTCGCTTTGTTTGCCCAAAGCGCGTACGAGGTGTGTTTTGCCGACACCTTCATATCCCCAAAGGTAAGTAAACTGCGGTCCGCGTCCTTCCTTCAGCTCGGAAATCACGGCCACAGCTTCGCTGTTCGACCCCACAATAAAATTAGAGAGAGTCGGCTGTTTTTCAGGGAAAAAATCCAAAGGAAGCTGGCCCCTTATTTGTTCCTTCTTGTCTTTCTCGGATTCAACCAAATCGTTAACCTGCATCAGTCTGTTTGTTTACTTTTCGGATTCTAAAGGTTTCTCGATAAGACTGAGATCATTCTCAGGTTCGACGCACGATATTAATAAAAAATCTGAATAATATCTGCGAAAATTTC
>ERZ791920.591-NODE-591-length-31354-cov-39.778140_pt1 | contig 31354 bp, 20 predicted proteins | sample MGYA00510136_ERZ791920 | MGnify/ENA primary metagenome ERZ791920 (study PRJEB30046, sample SAMN00792066) | human gut metagenome | study: EMG produced TPA metagenomics assembly of the A metagenome-wide association study of gut microbiota in type 2...
TTTAGAATAAATGGATAACTATTTATTATCTTTCAAGTACTTCTTCTATTACATCAAGGATTATATCACATTTTTCCAAAAACTATAACAAAATTCCTTATTTTAATCCATTTTTCTTATTTAAACGGCAATTTATTGTTTAATCTCACCGTTTTCCCATCAAAACATCACCTTTCGACATCCACACTCTGTATTTCCCCGAAGTCTATCCCATACCCTTTCCCACCCATACTGATACAAGAAACCCCACTGTTCTATCCATGTAATTGTTATATATTGTACAATTTTTTCAAATTTTGCCTTATCCAACAAAATCCTCCCCATTTCATGTACCATATACTCCTAAACAAAACTTCATATACAAAGGAGACCACCCATGAATAATTTACAGACACACATCAACAACTATCTGGAACACTGCCGTCACCAAAAACGTCTGGATTCCAAGACTCTGAAAGCATATCGCATCGACCTTCAGCAATTTTATGCCATTTTTTCATGCAGGGATGTTTCTGATATTACACCGGATCTGTTGGAAAATTATATTGGCAGTCTGCACCAGAAGTACAAACCCAAAACCGTAAAAAGAAAGATTGCCTCGGTCAAAGCTCTTTTTCACTACCTAGAATATAAAGAAATCATCGCCCGGAATCCTTTCAACAAGGTGCAGATCAAATTTCGCGAACCTGTGATTTTGCCGAAAACCATTCCATTGCACACGATCGAAATTTTCTTATCTACGATCTATGAGCAGCGCACCATCGCCAAAACGGATTATCAGAGAAAAAACGCTTTGCGGGATGCCGCTGTCATAGAACTTTTATTTGCAACCGGAATACGGATTTCCGAATTATGCGCTCTGCGTATCTGTGACATTGATTTGTACGATGGATCAGTCCTGATCTACGGAAAAGGTTCCAAAGAACGAATTGTTCAGATCGGAAACCACGAGGTCATACAGATTCTGTCGGAATACCGCAATGAATTTCTCCCCCAAATGAAAACCTGCCAGCATTTCTTTGCGACGCTAAACGGAACGGCATTATCCGATCAGTCGGTGCGGCGGATGATCAACAAATATGCTTCTCTTGCTGCAATTGAACAGCATATTACACCGCATATGTTCCGGCATACATTTGCCACCAGCCTTTTAGAAGCGGACGTCGATATCCGCTATATACAGGAAATGCTTGGTCACAGTTCCATTCATATCACAGAAATCTATACGCATGTTGCCATGTCAAAGCAGCGTGCCATCCTCACTACCAGACATCCCCGCAATACGTTTCATCTGTAAAAAGCAAAACAGCAATTCACGTGCCATGCACGGAATTGCTGTCATTGATAGCCGTTCTATTTTTACTTATTTATTCTCCCCTGCCAGTTCCGGGTGATACGTCGGCACAATTTTTTTGACACACTCCCGGATGTCTTCCGGTTCTGTCACAACGTACTCTTTTAATTCTTCCAACTGCTGCATGAATTTTTCTTCATCCAGCTCAATCGGCCTGCCGATATGAATCAGATTGTTTGCGGTATCCTGCATCCCTTCTTCATCCATCAACATCTCTTCATAAAGTTTTTCTCCCGGTCGAAGTCCTGTGAAAATGATATGGATATCCTCATCCGGCTTGTGACCGGAAAGAAGAATCAGGTTCTTTGCCAGATCCAGAATCTTAACCGGCTCTCCCATATCCAGAACAAAAATTTCTCCACCTTTGGCATAGGTGCCCGCCTGCAGCACCAGAGATACCGCTTCCGGAATTGTCATAAAATACCGCACGATATCCGGATGGGTAACCGTGACCGGACCTCCACGCTCAATCTGTTTTTTGAACAGCGGAATCACACTTCCGTTACTGCCAAGCACATTTCCAAAACGCACGGCTACGAAATCTGTCTTCGATCTGCGGTTATAGGTCTGAATGATCATCTCACAGATGCGCTTGCTGGCACCCATGATATTGGTTGGGTTGACTGCCTTATCCGTGGAAATCATCACAAATTTCTTCACACCGTACCGATCTGCCGCCTGCACAATCTTCCACGTGCCAAGCACGTTATTCTTAATTGCCTCGTTCGGACTCTCTTCCATGAGAGGCACATGCTTATGTGCCGCTGCATGATAGATAATCTCCGGCTTGTAATGTCCAAAAATCCAGTTCATACGATTCGTATTCCGCACGGATGCAATCAGCACAACAAGATCCAGCTCCGGAAACCGGACTTTCAGTTCGTTTTGCACATCATAGGTCGTATTCTCGTAAATATCCACAATAATCAGCTGTTTTGGCTTGTGTGCGGCAATCTGCCGGCACAATTCGCTTCCGATGGAGCCACCGCCCCCTGTAACCATTATGATTTTCCCAGAAACATAATCCATGATGGACTGCAGATCAACGGTCACCGGATCTCTGCCTAACAGGTCATTGACATCTACATCTTTTAATTTGCTGACGCTGACATCGCCGTTTACAAGCTGGTAAATGCCGGGCAAACGTTTCAATGTGCATCCGGTTTCTTTGCAGATATCAAGAATCCCCTTGATCTGTTTCTGTGTGGCCGATGGCATGGCAATGATGATCTCATGCACATGCAGTTCTTCGACTTTTTCCAGAATATCGCTCCGATCTCCTACAACTTTCGCTCCATGAATATAATTGCCGATCTTGTTCCGGTCATCATCAATCACACCAACAACCTTCTTTTTCACATAGCGGCTGTTGTTGATTTCTTTGATGATCTGGTTTCCTGCATCCCCTGCTCCGATCACGAGTACATTCCGTCTGTACACACCGGCTCTGCGCATATTGCGAAGCACACGCAGTCCGCGGTAAGAATATCTGCATCCCATGACAAATACAAACAGAAACAATCCATACAGAATGTAAAAGCTTCTTGGCACCGGGTACATATCCCCCCAGTTCCGAAGCAATATCAGCACTGTCACAACAACGGTATCCAGAATACATGCTGAAACCACATACATCATTTCCAGTGCTCCCGCATAGCTCCAGAGACTGGAATACAGCCGGAGCATCCAGAAAATGATCAGTGTAACAATGATCATAAAAGGAAGTGCTCTCCACACTTCATCCATATATTGAAACGGTACGCTTTTGATATTCAGATCAAACCGAATCAATAACGCAACTATGCTTGCAGCAAACACTGCAAGCACGTCGTAGCACATCAGAAAAATCCGTCTGATCAGTAATTGTTTATCTTGAATGATTTTTTTCATAATTTCAATCTGTTATTTTTGATTCTTTCTCTGTTTTCTCGATTGTTTTTTCGATGATTTCTTCCTGACTGAGGATTCTGTCACTCCAGCCCCTTGAGTATTCTGTACCGTCTGCGCGGTATCTGCTTTTGCACTCTCTGCTGCTCTTGGAACACTCTGTTTTACGACAGTATCACTTTCTGCAGAAACCGCTGTTTCTTTAACAAAGAGATTTTCTTTCTTTACGAGCATACGGTTCACTGCAAGTCCCAGACCAAGCATACCCCAGAATACCGGAGCGGTACATACATTGGAATCATTTGCGATACCTGCAATCATGTACACCAGCACTGCCGCAAATAATCCAAATCCAACCCAGCTGATACTCTCGTGCAGATCCACTCTGCGGTAAATGCGTATCGACTGTACCAGATACCAGAACAGAAATACCAGAAGTGCCAGGGTACCGAGTAATCCGGTTTCTACCCACTGCTGCAGATACCAGCAATGAGCTTTTACGTCATAGCTGTTTGCACCGTAAACATAGTTCTGGCTGATATAATCTTCCTGTGGCACTTCAAACATATAGGTATTTGCCCCACTCCCCATAAAAGCATGCTTTCCAAGAAGCGGAATCGTTTTATTCCAGATATGTCCTCGATTGCTCATTGCATCATCCAAAAATACATTTGAAACCTTCGGATTCTCAAACTTCACTAATTTTCCTGCTGGATTGAGATATTCATATCCGTCCGTATCATTTTTTGAGAAATCCCATTCGACACCATCTATGATCATCTTTATTCCTGCTGTATTATCGGTAAACATGATCGGCTGAATCTGTACATTTGCAAACCGTTCATCATTGAGGGCCAAAATATGATTTTCCTGATCTATCTCTGTTGTCTGAATCTCCTGACCATCTGCATCTTTGCATACCACGGTGATTACACCGTCGCTCCCCAGATCATAGGACACATACAGAGGATTGTTCCAGATATCAAGTTCCACATCATCTGTGTTTGTTTTGATATCGTTTAAAGAGAACTGATCTTTCATATGATAGGTTCCAACAACCGTCTTTTTAAGAGTTTGACCGATGCCTGTCGTATTTGCCAACACTCCTGCTGCAATCACTCCAATGACAACTACAACAATCCCGGCTGCAAATAATTTTTTCTTCCGGCTGAGCAAAACCAATGCGAGAATCACCGCTCCAATTGCCAGTGCAATAAATCCGGAAGAACTTCTGCTTCCAACCAGTGCTACAATGCAAAAAATCTCTGCAACCGCAATTACAAGACGATGCCACATCTTTTTCGCCCCAATAAACAGGCAGACCAGCAATGGTATCAGCATGCCAAAATAAAATGACAAAAAGTTAGGATTGTAAAGTGTCGTATACGCAGTCTTATCTGCGAAATTAAAGGAAATCTTATCTAACTGGTTCCACCAGCTTGTGTCCGTCATCAGATGTTTGCCCAGAGATGTCTTAAAATAATCCAATCCAAAGACCTGGAAAAATCCAATCAGAGTAACAATTGCGATTCCAATACCAGACCAGCGCAGGATTACCTCTATCTGTTTTTCTTCCTGTACATAATTATAGACATAATAACACAGTATCATATAGACAAATATAACCCATACAGGCTCAAAAAGTTCATATGTACCATGTGCCACCCAGTATTTGTGACTGGAAAACAGGGCAGACATTGCAACAAACAATGCATACACCATCAGAAAATAAAAGGAATTTTCAAATGCAAACTCCTTTTTATTCAAATACCGGATCAGTAAAATTGCGAGCATTACAACTCCCACAAGGATGATCGCAATCATCTTCCATGCAAAAAAGAAGTCCGTCTGTTTTGCGGCGCTCTCCGGATACCAGTCAAACTGTGCCAGATTTGTGTCATAAACAAAAGAATGCACAATGATTGGAATCAATCCGATCAACAAGATAACGGGAATCAATATCTTATTTGCTTTTAACGTGTTTTTGTTTCCATTCGTATTCAAGATTATTTTCTCCTTAACGTTTCATTGCCTATAATCATACCCCAAATTTCGTTTTTTTTCAATCATTCCGGCATGTGGATTTTATTTTTCTTGTTATTAATAGGTAAAAACACTTTTTTGTTACTTATGTGTTACTTAAAAATTTTACAAATAAATGTGTATGATTGACACGATAATATAAATTTTTACACATGAAAGGAAGAAAAATGAGATTACCAAACGGATACGGCGGAGTCGTAAAACTCTCCGGCAACAGAAGAAGACCCTACGCAGCACGCATCACTACGGGCTGGCACATCAATGACATCACTGGAAAGCGCATCCAGAACTATCAGATTCTGGGTTACGCTCCTACCCGGTCGGAAGCTCTGCAGATTCTGGCACGTTACAATAATTATCCCATCGATGGGGAAACGCTGAAATTAACCTTCCGGGAAATTTATCTCCGATGGTCCGAAGAAAAGTTTCCTACCATCTCCCACTCCAACATCAAAGGCTATCGGGCGGCCTTTGCCACTTGTGAAAACATTGCTGATATGCCATTTCACAATTTGAGACTCAATGATTTACAGCAGGTGATTGATCACAGCGGCAAGAACTATCCTACCCTGAAAAAAATCCGTGTTCTCTTTAACCAGCTCTATTCTTATGCCATGAAGCACGAAATTGTCTCAAAAGATTATTCTGCCTATGTAAATATCTCGAAATACAAAGACCGGAATCCTAATAAAAACATACGAAGCTGTTTTTCCACTTCTGAGATTACTCTCCTGTGGAAACACAAAAACGATCCCTATTGCCAGACAGTCCTCATGCTGATATACAATGGGGTCCGCGTCTCAGAGCTTTTGGATCTGAAAAAAGAAAATGTTCATCTGTCCGAACAATATTTTGATGTCATTGACAGCAAAACCGAAAACGGCATTCGAAAAGTTCCGATTGCTGACAAAGTACTCCCCTTTTACCAGCGCTGGCTTCATGACTGTTCCGATTGTGAATATCTCATCCATACTCTGGACAGCCAGCATTTTACCTATTATATGTATTACCACAATGTTTTCCAGCCTCTGATGTTTCGTCTGCACATCGATCATACACCTCACTGCTGCCGGCACACCACGATTTCCCTGCTCGCCGAAGCACATGTCGATCAGACGACCATCAAAAAAATTGTCGGTCATTCCGGCGCTATGTCCCTGACGGAACGGATTTACACACATCTGGATGTGCCTGCGCTGGTCGAAGCCATAAATCAGATTTAATCGCTTCTTGTATGTTGCTTGCGTGTTACTTGTAGAAGTGATTTTGCCCCAAACTCTGTTTACAAATCCAGTATTTCCAACACTTCCACGCAAAATACCATGCGTATTTCCGGTTAAGGTAACTTACAAGACTTCTACAAAGAAGAATGCTAAGGCAAAGACAAAGAAACTTACTTACACACTGAAAGTTGCTAAGGTAGGCGTTGCTTTATCTGGAGATTCAGTAGTAGCTATTGGAAACACAACTAAGTTAACAAATACTAAGAAAAATTCTTCAAGAGCTAAGATTACTTACACATCAAGCGATGATTCTATTGCAACAGTAGCAGCTGACGGTACAGTAACTGGTGTTAAGGCTGGTAAGGTAACAATCACAGCTAAGATTACAGTTGGTAAGGATTCAGCTACAACTACTCAGGAAGTAGAAGTAAAGAAATATGTTCTTAAGTCTGTAGCACAGACTAAGGCAGATACTTTTGAGACATCTGTAACAGGTGCTACAAAAGAGATCAAGGCTTCTGAAATTACAGTTAAGAATACAGAGAACAATGTTATCGTTCCTGTTAAGTCTGTATCTGTAGACAGCAAGGATGCAACAAAGGTTACATTCACAACATTCGCTGGATTAACAGATGGAAAGACCTATGATGTGACACTTGATGGAACAACAAAGCAGGTTGTTGTATCTGACGGTAAGGTTGCATCTGTAACTGTTAATAAACTTACAGTTCCGGTTGCTACTGAGACAGAGATTAAGTTAGTTTCTAAGGATGCTAACGGTGTCGTTCTTGATGAGTCTGCATATGGTTCACAGGATGCATCTAAGTATGATTTCTCACTTACAACAAACAATGGATATGTAAATGGTTCTAAGTTATACTTAAACAAGATTGGTGACACTGCTACAGCAGAGGTTACTTACAAGTCTGGAAAATATGGTACTGATGGTAAGCCAGAAGGAAACATTACATCTGGAAAACTTACAATTACAGCTGTAGATCAAACTGCTGTTAATAATTTTAATGTAAAGGTATCTGAGTTAACAGCAAAGAAGTTTGACAAAATTGATGCAAACGCACAGCTTGCTGTTGATGATGCTACAGTAAAATATGCATATTTCCAGATCAAAGATGCTGACGGAAATGAAATTTCTAATTACTATGATTATACAGTAGAGTCCAGTGATAAGAGTGTCTTAATGCTTGGCGATACAACTCTCGATAGTGATAAGAAAGTGGTTGTTACACCTGTAAAGGCTGGTACTGCTTATATTTTAATTAAAAAAGATGATAAGATTGTAAGCTCTGTAGCAATTACTGTTGTTGCTAAGAGAGAAGTTGCAACAATGGATGTTGATAAAACATCTGCTACACTTTCAAATTCTGCTGCATTACAGCAGGACGTAACTGTAACTGCATCTTTCAAGGATCAGTATGCAAAAGATATCAAAGTTGCTAGTTCATCTCTGAAAGTTACTTGCCTTAGCACAACTGCGAAGAATGTAAAAGCATCTGATATTACAGATTCTGGTGATGGTGTATTCTTTGATATTGATTCTGCTACAGCATCAAACAAAATTAAAGTTAACTTCTATGCATGGGATCGTACTGTTACTATTCCAGAAGGAACATATCAGTATAAGATTGCATACATGAAAGATGGAAAAGAAGTTTGTGCAAGAGTTGTAACAATTACAATTCAGCAGCCTAAAAATCCTTCTCAGGGAACTGAGTCTTTTGCTTTAGACGTAAATAAAACAGAAATTGATAACCTTGTAGATAATGATCATAATACTCCAGCTGATTATGTTATCACTGCCAGTGTAAATCAGATGATCAATGGTGTCGCAAATCAGACTCTTTCTAGAGGAACAGAACTTAAAGACAATACAACAGAGGTTAAGTCTATTACATATAAGTTAGAAGATAAGGATGGAAAAGATGTGTCTGCTAACACAGGATGTGATATCACTATGGGTCGTAATACAATGACAGTACAAACAGTTTCTTTTTCCGCATTTACTGCTGAAAAGAACTTTGGTGCTGGTACTTACAAGATCACAGCAACTGTTAAGACTGGTAAGAAGACAGAAAGCGATTCTACTAAGTGGGTTACAAAGACATTCACTACTACATTTACTGTTAAGGATACACAGCCAACAGGTGATATGAGTCTTGAAAAAGATTCAATTGATCGTGTTAGCGATTCAGAAGCTCTTGTAAAAGCTGCAGTTAAGCTTGTATATGGTGATCATACTTATGGAGTAGATGATGAGAATATGTCAATTGTATCTGTAGAGGGTATTACTAATACAGGTGCTAAACTTGACAAGGATAACACCGCGATTTCTAGCAGTGTTAAGTCTGTAACAATCAAGAAGATCACATTTACAGTTGATTCAGGTGCTTATAAGGTTGACATTACAAAGGATATTTCTTCTAATCCATATGTAATTTCATTCAAGTAATTGAGTCTATAAAAGAGGTTGCTTCGGCAACCTCTTTTATCACAGAAATATAGCTCTCCACCCAATTGGCAGAGAGCTATATTTTACTATTTAATATTTCACAGATGTTATAATAACTTAGATCAAATAATTTCTATATTATTTTGCTGTAATAACACCAGGTACAGCAACTTCAACATTCATTGAGATGCCATCTGCTACTGTTACAGTAACTTCCAGTTTAGAAATATTGAAATCATGACCTTTAACCTTGGTATCCTTTGTCTTAAACTCGGTACCATCATTAAGTTTTCCTTCAACCTTAGAAATTACTAATGTTTTAGCACCTTCTGGAGCATCTTTTGCATTACTATAAACATCATCTCCATAATTTACAACTAAAGCAGCTTTTAATGCAGCTTCAACAGTATCCTCTGTCGGCTCAACTGAATTATGCTTAACTTCAGCAGATGCCTTAGTCTGAGTATCTGTTACTGTAAAGCTAGAAGTAATAGTTACATCATTATTCTTTGTGTCTTTGCATGTAGCAGTTACAGTATAAGTACCAGCTCCAAGATTCTTTGTAGCTGTTCCGTTAGTAACATCTACAAGTTTGATATTTAAATTAGAACCTGTAATGTTCGCATCACCATAGTTATTATCAACTCCGAATGCTGCTCCTGTAATAACCTTTCCATTGTCCTTACCAAAAACAACTGTTCCATCAGATTTCTTTACAGTATAAGTTACATTCTGTACTGCTTCCAAGTCAACACCGTTTGAACGTCCCATTAACTGAGCAGTAATGATTTTGTTATCTTTATTATCATTATCAACTTTAACATCTACAGAAGATTTGTCAAGATCAAGGCGATATGAATCAACTGCAGAACCAGGTTTCTGAACATTAACAGTAAGAGTCTTAGCTACAATTTCCTTATTATCTTTTGTATAAGCAACCTTGTATACATAGGCTCCTGTTTTAGAAGCATCAAATGCTGAACCTGTAACAACAACTGCTTTCTTGCTTGCATCAAATGCTACAGCGGACTCATTCTTAACAGGACCACTTAAATAAGATACATGTACATTTGAGTAATTGCTTGCAGCTACCTCATCACCATACTGATCCTTTACCTTAACACTTACTGTCTTAGCAGCTACAGTCTTTGATGTAGAAGCATCTACGCTATACTTATCTAACTCAAGAGTAGCAGCTTCTCTACCAGCAGTAACATCAATTGCTACAGAGTTTACAATTTTACCATCCTTATCTTTAAATAAGATATATGCTGTACCCTGCTTAACAGGAGTAAGACCAACGCTCTTGCTTGAGATAGTATTGCTTGCAAGCATTAAAACTGTCTTGTCTGAAGATTCTACAGTATAATCATACTTAGAAACCTCTGTTCCTGTTGCATCCTTGATCATAAAGTATGCATATTTGCCAGTTTCTCCGGCAGCAATCTTATTAGTATCTTTTGCCTTATCAAACTTCTTGTTTGCGCCATCAATTCTTACTTTGAAATCATTGATAGCTGACTGATCTGCAGCAGTAATTGTCACCTTGTTAGGACCAATATTGCCTTCAGCCTTACCATTCTGGTCATACTTTCCAGTCTTGTACTCGATAGTTGCTTCAGCAGTATCGCCAATCTTGTTTAAGTATAACTTAGAACCAGTTGTATATCCGTTACCTTTTGTATCAATTGTAAAGTTATAACTGTTATCAGTGTCACCATATTTAAGTTCTTTTATGATAACACCATTAGCATCTTTGGAAACCAACTTAATTTCTGTCTCAGTAGCATATGGGATTGTAGCTTTATCAAGTGCGATAGAAGCAACCTTTCCATCAGAAGCTACGAATGTCTTTGTGATTCCATCAAGAGTCACATCATATGTAGCTGCATCCTTTAACTCACTGAACAGAGTTAATGTAACCTTAGAAGCGTCCTTAGAATCAACTGTTACCTTAGATACTGGGTAAACAACGTTTGTTGCTTCACTCTTTACTGTGAAATCAGAAGCCTTAAGATTCTTTGTGTTGCCAGTAACAGTAGCTGTAAGCTCTGTCAACTTGTTCTGTGCTACAGTAGAAAGAACATAGTTCTTAACTTCTACATCCTTAGTAGTTGTAGCTGAATCCTTACCAACGGTAATCTTAGCTGTGATTGTTACCTTACCAGCCTTAACACCAGTTACTGTACCGTCAGCTGCTACTGTTGCAATAGAATCATCGCTTGATGTGTAAGTAATCTTAGCTCTTGAAGAATTTTTCTTAGTATTTGTTAACTTAGTTGTGTTTCCAATAGCTACTACTGAATCTCCAGATAAAGCAACGCCTACCTTAGCAACTTTCAGTGTGTAAGTAAGTTTCTTTGTCTTTGCCTTAGCATTCTTCTTTGTAGAAGTCTTGTAAGTTACCTTAACCGGAAATACGCATGGTATTTTCTGCGGAAGTGTTGGAAATACTGGATTTACAAATGGTTTTTAGGCGAAATTATCGCTACAAGTAACACACAATTAACACATAAGATACAGGCAAGTGACAAATTGTTTCAGTTGTAATCCTTGTGCCATATGCTATAATGAAAGTGAAAAAGATATAACAAAGGTTGAAAATAATTCTCAGAGACCTTTGATAAAATTGATTCAAATTTTATTTTTATATCATTAGGATTAAAAAACAGCATAGTAAACAGATGATTAAATATATCTTTATCGTTAGTAATGGTAACTTTAACAACAGTTTGCTGATCATCTGCAGAAATGATGCAGCAATCGTGTTTGTGTTTGGAAATATCACTTCCAATAAAGTACAGGGATATAGAGATTGGATTCCTAAAATTATATTTAACACTATTATCTTCCACAGAAAATTCAGCTTTGTAATCACGTAAGTAAAAATGTCAATCGTCAACAAACTAATTACCAGTAATAGACAAAAAGCTGTAATTTGAGTTACCTTTAAAAAAATAATTTGATTACACGTACAAAATATAAGGATGCTTCGTACATTAAAAATAACTAATTACAAAACAAGGAGAGAAAAGGTTATGGCCAATTATGCGTTTATTGACAAAGAAAGAACTCAAAAGATATATGCAAATGATGATAACATTATGAAATATAAATCTGTTAGATGTTATTGTAAAAATCCTAATTGTAATGCAAAAATGTTTATATATATGCCAGAGCATAAAAATTCAGCTTATTTTAAAGCATCGGGAAAACCAGGCCATCAGGGTGCATGTGGTTTATCACCATATCATTTTTCGAAAGTAAATTATGTTGAGGAGGAATTTATTTTTCCACAAGGATTGTTTTCTTTACTAAATGATAATGGAAAACATAAAGGTGGAATCGGAGGAACCCATAGGGGACAGTCTGGAGAAGTTGAAAACAGAGCTCTACGTGGACTAAAAGAAGTCTATACTATGTTAACAAATACAGATATCGATGATACTTATAATAATTATCTCATAAGAGATATGATAGCGGATGAAAGAACATATTCATACTATAGCAATGGTATTATAGGATACAAGGTTGTTGAATGCAATTTTTTTAAATATTTAGATGAAGGTCTTACTATAACAATGAATTATCCTCCATTTCCTAATCAAAAAAATCACTTGGAATTATGGTTTGACAATAAAGAATTATATCAAAAAATGAAACCAAGAATTAAAGGAAAAAAACATGATGGTATAGTTGTTGTTTTCGGTGAATGGAAAATAAATACAATGGATACTATTAACTATGTAAATATAACATCCGAAAATCAAATAGCTATTATAAAGAAAGAATCATAGGATGTTAAAATTTAAGAATATCTAATTTATATGAAAAATGACTTGTCATTTCTGATTGACAAAACATTGAGCCTTTACGAACATCAGAGTTCCTATAACCCGAATATGCCGCTCCGTGGATTTTTGTATTATGTGGGTCTGTACCGGAAACTGATTCACCGATCCGAGCGGCTGTACAGCAAGCATCTGTTGAAAATTCCGCGTCCCCATTACATTGTATTTTACAATGGAAGCGAAAAAGATATGGAAGAAGAAAGAAGGACTCTGTGGTTGTCGGATGCCTTTGAAACAGATACCGGAGCTGGTGAATATGAATGGACAGCCACAATGATCAACATAAACAGTGGAAAAAATCAGTCCATCATGGACAGTTGCCACGTTTTATATGAATACGCGGTCTTTGTTGCAAAGATCAAAAGATACCGGGATTCCATGGAATTAAAAGAAGCCATTGATCTTGCCGTCAGGGAATGCATAGAGGAAAATATTCTCAGAGATTTTTTGGAACAGCATCGCAGGGAGGTGTGTGATATGTGTCTTACTGAATTTGATGAAAAGAAATATGAAGATGTTCTCCGCGAGGAAGGCCGGGAGGAAGGACTTGCAGAAGGTCGTAAAAAAGAAGTATTTATGTCCGTACAGGAAGGTGATTATGGAGTTGTGCGGGGAGCTCAGAAACTGAATCTTTCCGTAGAAGAATTTGAAAAAGAAATGTCTGCGGCCGGATATCAAATCCCTGTAGAGGTGTAAAATTGAATGTATAAGGTAAATTTTGGTCCAACGGCACATTGTGGTAGGTGCTAACCGCATTTTATTTTTGATGTATCCGCCTACCCGATTGTGCCAAATATATGAATACGCGGTCTTTGTTGCAAAGATCAAAAGATACCGGGATTCCATGGAATTAAAAGAAGCCATTGATCTTGCCGTCAGGGAATGCATAGAGGAAAATATTCTCAGAGATTTTTTGGAACAGCATCGCAGGGAGGTGTGTGATATGTGTCTTACTGAATTTGATGAAAAGAAATATGAAGATGTCCTCCGCGAGGAAGGCCGAGAGGAAGGACTTGCTGAAGGACTTGAAAAGGGTCTTGCAAAGGGTCTTGTAAAAGGTCGAAAAACAGAGGTATTTGTGTCTGTACAGGAAGGCGATTATGGAATTGCACGAGGGGCTCAAAAACTAAATCTTTCCGTGGAAGAATTTGAAAAAGAAATGTCTGCTGCTGGATATCAGCTCCCAGTAGAAGTGTAAAATTGAATGATAAAAGAAACGCCAACATCAAGTTTATGTTAGCGTTTCTTTTGCTTTATAGGGGACGGTTATTTTTGACACTTTCTTTAGAGTTTTTCACAAACGACTTTACAGCGCTTTTTACAAAAAGCTATGCCATATGCCAAAATATTTTCCCTGCCATCATTCCGCAGGGCTTCGTCATATCTGCGGTATCTGATCTGCTGCATTGCTTTTTCGCAGGCACTGTCCAGTTCCCGGAATGTCGCAGCATATTTCAATTCGATGACCATTCCCGCATCCGGATCTTCCGGCTCAATCAGGATATCACAGAAACCGTCTCCAGATTCCACGTTGGAGCGGATCAGCCAGTCACGTTCACTCCGCAGCAGACCAAGCAGCAGGCCATGATAAAAGTTTTCCTTCTGTTCATCACGAGCTTTGGTATCTAAAATACTGATCATCCGGCCAAGAATCTGCGTCAGGTGTTTTTGTATTTTTTTCTGCATCCCCATCTAAAAATGCCCGGCACAGTTCCTGCATTGGTTTTGCGTCTTCTACAATCGTCTGACGGAACCATTCCTGTATCTGGAATACAAACACTTCCCGCACTTCTTTGTTTGGGATGACCAGCCGGTAAACACCATCAACCGCTTTTCCAACCTGTGTCAGGTATCCTGTGGTAAACAGGACACTCCAGAGATTATCAATACTGTTTTCAATCTCATCATAGGTAAGTTCCAGACGGATGCGTTTTTCAATGGGATTTCCCTCAATCAGCTGCTCAATCTCGTCGCGTGTGGTTTTGTTTGCTTTGTCTACAAACCGCTTAACTAAATCATTTCCGCTGCTGTTGATCCAGTATGCCTGTGGACAGACATCTGGCTCCTGCAATAAATGATCCACATGATTTATCACATCCCAAGGGCAATAGATATCGGCATTTCCAAAATGATAACCATCGTACCATTCCTTTATTTCTGCAAAGTGTCCAGACAAATCATAATCTTCCAAAAGGTCAGACACCTCTGCATCCGTAAAGCCGAATTGTTCATCATATCGTGCATCATCAATTGACAGGATTTTGAAATTGTTCAAACCAGTAAAAATACTTTCCTTTGAAATACGTAAACAGCCGGTCAGAACCGCAAACTGAAGGGAAGTATTGGTTTTCAAAGCCTGCCCCAGAAGCCCGCGGATCAGAGATACCATTTCCCGGTAATAGCCATTCTGGAATGCTTTATCCAGTGGTACATCGTACTCGTCAATGAGTATTACTGTTTTCTGTCCATAGTGCTAGTATAAAAGTTTTGACAGCAATTGAATGCTGGATATGAGAAGCCCTTCCTCCATGGCATATTTTCCATTGTTCAAAGCAATTAAGGCACGGTATTTTTCTTTCTCATTTGCAGAAAGCCGATCGCTATCGTCTAAAAATGCAAATCTTTCAGCTTCTGTACCGATCAGCTCTATCAGACGGTATTTTGCTTCCTCAAATGTCAATCCCTCAACACCTTTCAATGAAAGAAAAATAACCGGATATTTCCCCATATAGGTATCACACAGTTCTTTGTTGTCTGAAATATAAAGTCCGTCAAACAGAGCAGGGGCAGTTCCGATCTCAAAAAAGCATTTCAGCATGCTCATGTTCAGCGTTTTCCCGAAACGGCGTGGGCGTGTGAACAGGCTGACTTTTCCCATGTTCTGTAATAATTGCTCGATCAATTTTGTTTTATCAATATAATAGTAACTGGATGTCCGAATTTCATCAAAAAATTCGATTCCTACAGGTAATTTTAATCGCTGCTCCATAAAAGCCTCCAACCTATCCGTTGCTTCTTCTAATAGTTACGGTATAGCGGATTCTCCTTTAAAATACAATTTTATTGTAAGCGATGAATAACACACCGCCTACCATATTCCTGAATTCAGTTAAAGCAGTAAACGCCTACCATTTACTTTCACTTCCTCTGCTACCTATGCGGCAGGGGAATTCTTTTTTCCGGAACATTAGATTCCACATCAATTAGTCCTGAACATTGTTCCTTTATAAATTCACTCCATTTGCTATAACTCCCGCATTTAGATATTTGTGTATCAGTGAAATTACTCTGACATCCTTGATGCTTCGTGACAATACCTCAATGAGTTTACTCTGACATACTGTGTCGAAGAACTTTTCCAAGTCCATATCCACCACATATACGTAGCCGTCATTTACATTCTTTTGGCATTGTCTGAGGGCATTGTGTGCTCCTCTTTTCAGTCTAAAACCAAAACTATTCTCCGAGAATTGTTCCTCAAAGATTGGCGATAGTTCCTGTGTTATTGCCTGTTGAATTACTCTGTCGACAACAGTAGGAACTCCTAGCTTTCGAAACTCGCCTTTTGCTTCCTTGGGTATTTCTACCCTTCGAACTGGGTTCGGCTTATATCTTCCTTCCCTTATCTCTTGGATTAGGGTTTCTTGGTTTTCTCTTAGAAAGGGCAGAAGTTCATCCACCTGCATACCATCAATTCCACATTTTCCCTTGTTTCTCTTAACTTGTTTGTTGGCTTCATTAAGATTGTCCTTTCGCAAAATCAAATCCAAAAGATTGTTCGTCCAATAGTCTGTGATGACACCGCTCTTTTCAGTAATCTTAGATCTTAGAGTAGTCGAACACTTCTGCATAGTTTGTATTGCAACCTTATCCTTAGCTATAGCCTGATGTGATTTCTGTTCGTCAGACCAGAGATTTGCCGCCACCTTCCTTCAGATTCCCCTCACGTTAATCATAATCGCTGCTATGAATAGGACACCCTTGGTCTTGGCTGTATCCTTCCCACTACTAGGGTGGATTAAGGACTTTCACCCATTAGAAACGTGCGCCGCAAGACGCACAATTAAAGAAAGAGAGCCGCGAAACGCGACTCTCTTTTTTACCTATTCATCAAACCAAAATTATTTGATTGTGATTGCTCCTGGTACAGGAACTTCCATGTTTGTATAAACATTTCCGTCAACCTTTACAGTTACAGCAAGCTTAGTAATTGTGAAGTATTCACCAGATGCAACAGTCTGAGTTCCAGATGTGAACTTAACACCGTTGTTCTTGATACCTTCAACAGCTGCAATAACTAATGGCTGATCAGCTGCGGCCTTGTCAGAACGGCTGCTGTATGTTGTCTCACCGTATGTTACAGTAAGTGCATTCTTTACAGCATCAGCTACAGTAGCACCAGCTACAGTGTTATCCTTTACATCAAAAGAAACCTTATCCTGAGTATCCTTTACAGTAAATGTAGTAGAAAGCTCAATATCTTTTCCTTCGTTGTTTGTGATTGTAGCCTTTACAGAGTATGTTCCTGTAGCAAGCTTCTTATCAGCAACGATTGCGGAACCACTTTTTGCTGTTGTAATAGCGTTTACTAACATAGCAGAACCACTTTTTGTTGTTACAACAGCATTTCCCTTAGCATCCTTTACAGAAATGGACTTAATTGTCTCATACTTAACATCAATGCCATCTTTCATACCAACAACCTGAATTGCGATATTCTTATCAGCTGTTGTATCCTTGTCAACCTTCAGATCGAAATTGTTGTTATCAACATCAATTCTCCAAGAATCAGCTACGGTAGTCTTAGCATCCTTTACAGCTACAGAAACAGTCTTAGCAACTACTTCTTTGTTATCACTGTTCTTGTAAGAAATCTTGTAAACATAGTTTCCAGCAGCAACCTTTGCACTATTGAAAGTTACTTTCTTTCCGTTGATTGTGTAATAATCGTTTCCAGTTACAGCAGATGTGCTTAAGTTAGAAACATCTGTAGATAAGCACTCTACGTTTAAAGTAGCGGCAATATCATCACCGTACTGATCCTTTACAGTTGCAGTAACAGTCTTTGTATTTTGTAACTGCTTAGAAAGAGTTACATTATAAGAATCTAACTCAAGTGTTGCAACAGTTCTTTCTGCTACGATTTCAACAGCTACAGAACCAACAATCTTGTTATCCTTCTTAATAAGGATGTAAGCAGTACCAGCCTTAACAGCAGTTACGTTTACACTGTGCTTAGAATCAAGAGTAGATGCTCCGAGCATTAATGTAGCCTTGTCAGAAGACTCTACTGTATATTTGCTGTAATCTTTGATCTCGTTACCGTTTGCATCTTTAATCTTAAGGAATGCAGCGTACTGTGTTGGATCCTTTACAGCAAGCTTCTTAGAATCCTTAGCCTTATCGAACTTAGTTGTTGTAGCCTTGTCAATTCTTACATCAAATCCATTTACAACAGCCTGCTCTACAGCAGTAATTGTAACCTTGTTTGGTCCGATGTTTCCTTCTGCCTTACCATTCTGATCATACTTTCCTGTCTTGTACTCGATCGTTGCTTCAGCAGTATCGTTTACCTTATTTAAGTATAACTTAGAACCGTTTGTATATCCATTTCCCTTTGTATCAATTGTAAATGTATAATGAGCATCTGCATCTGTTGTCTTCAGCTCTTTTAATACAACGCCGTTAGCATCTTTAGAAACAAGCTTTACTTCTGTCTCTGTTGCATATGGGATTGTTGCCTGGTCGAGTGCGATAGAAGCAACCTTTCCATCAGAAGCCTTGAAAGACTTTGTTGTTCCGTCAAGTGTCACATCATAGTTAGCACCATCGTTTAACTCGCTGAACAGTGTTAATGTAACCTTTGTTGCATCCTTAGAATCAACAGATACCTTAGATACCGGATAAACAACATTTGAAGTTGTATTCTTTACTGTGAAATCAGTGGTCTTAAGGTTCTTTGTGTTTCCAGCAACAGTAGCTGTAAGCTCTGTCAACTTGTTCTGTGCTACAGTAGAAAGAACATAGTTCTTAACTTCTACATCCTTAGTAGTTGTAGCTGAATCCTTACCAACGGTAATCTTAGCTGTGATTGTTACCTTACCAGCCTTAACACCAGTTACTGTACCGTCAGCTGCTACTGTTGCAATAGAATCATCGCTTGATGTGTAAGTAATCTTAGCTCTTGAAGAATTTTTCTTAGTATTTGTTAACTTAGTTGTGTTTCCAATAGCTACTACTGAATCTCCAGATAAAGCAACGCCTACCTTAGCAACTTTCAGTGTGTAAGTAAGTTTCTTTGTCTTTGCCTTAGCATTCTTCTTTGTAGAAGTCTTGTAAGTTACCTTAACCGTAACTTTAGCGGTACCTGGCTTAACACCTGTAACCTTAATCTTCTTTGCTGCTGTCTTCTTAACAGTTGCAACAGACTTCTTGCTGCTTGTTGCAGTTACTTTAACAGACTTCCAAGACTTTGGAGTTTTAACTGTAACTGTCTTGTAGCCCTCAGAATAAACTGTGGCTTTTGTTGCGCTAAGCTTTGCTGTAGAAGCTGCCTGTGCGTTTGTAGCAGGAACTGCTGTTACAACCATAGCTGCAGCGAGAGCAAAAGCTAACACTTTTTTGCTTGATTTCATGTTTTTTCCTCTCTTTCTTTTTGACTAACTTCCATCTCTTCTACTCGTTTAACCCTGCACGTTTAAGTTCCTTCATCTTCTCTTCCAAACCGCTGCGGACGATTTTTCCAATCCAATGTTCTCGCTAATTGCCTCCACTGACCTTCCTCGGTCTTACTGTTAAGTCCATCGTCAGTTTCATCTGCAGACACACAAATCATAAATGACCAGAAACTTTCGCACATCAGACGTCGGCGTAGAGTGTGATATCAACGTTGATTGTCCAGCATCAAGATCAGCAAGCTGAGGTTCCGATGACTTATATTTCTAATATGTATCTGTAATTGTAAGGTCTGTCTGGAACAAGTTCCAGTTTCCATAGCCTCGATAGTAGTCCATCACTTGTCGTACTATTTATAGTACTCTTTTAACTACTCTACGTGACAATCATACACCAAGTATTGTATCTTTGCAACACCAAAATTACATTTTATTGAAAAAATTCTTTAATATTTTCTTAAGCATTTAAGAGTTTTTTCACTTTTTTCTATTATTAAAACTATTTCACGCGTAGTTCGAGTGAAACTACGCGTGAAGATAAACAATTCTATTTAAAGTAAGCAACTCCGGATTCGAAGATCTTCATATCCTGCTCTCCGTAGATGTTCATGGCAACGGCCTCACCACGGCGCTCGCTGTGTGCCATCTTTCCGAGTACACGTCCATCCGGACTGGTGATACCCTCGATCGCCATGTACGAACCATTGACATTCCACTCTTCATCCATGGTTGGCTCGCCGGCTTCATTGACATACTGGGTGGCAACCTGTCCGTTTGCAAAAAGCTTGTCCAGCCATTCCTTCGGAGCTACGAAACGTCCCTCTCCATGGGATGCCGGGTTGCAGTATGTTGCACCAAGCTTTGCCTGCTGCAGCCATGGGGATTTGTTTGTCACAACCTTGGTATATACCATCTTGCTGATGTGGCGGTTGATGGTGTTGTAGGTCAGTGTCGGGGAATCCGCACTCTGCGCCTGGATCTGTCCGTAAGGAACCAGTCCCAGTTTGATCAGCGCCTGGAATCCGTTGCAGATACCAAGTGCCAGTCCGTCACGTTCTGACAGCAGTCTGCTTACTGCCTCTGTCATCTTTGCATTCCGGAATGCCGTTGCAAAGAACTTTGCAGATCCTTCCGGTTCATCTCCTGCGGAGAATCCACCCGGGAACATGATGATCTGTGACTGATCGATTGCCTTGACAAATTCATCGACAGAATCACGGATGTCTGCTGCACTCAGATTCTTGAATACTTTTACAATTGTATTGGCACCTGCACGCTCAAACGCTTTCGCACTGTCGTACTCACAGTTTGTTCCAGGGAATACCGGAATGAATACGGTCGGCTTTGCGACTTTGTTTCTGCATACATAGATGTTCTTTGTATCGTATACGTCACTCTGTACTTTTTCTTTATCCTCGGTTGCGCGGGTTGGGAATACACGCTCGAGTGTTCCCTGCCATGCATCAAGTGCCTCATCCATGGAAAGAGCCAGGTCTTTGTATACGAATTTCTGTGCATCGTTGACTTCTCCGACAACAACTCCGGATGCTTCTTTTATAATAGGAAGAAACTCCTCTTTTACTTCTGCAACGATATTACCAAATCCCGGTGCAAATAAGGTTTCTGCAGTGACATCATCGGCAATTGTTACACCTAATTTGTTACCGAATGCCATCTTGCTGACTGCTGCTGCCAGACCTTTTCCGTCAAGTGCATAGGCACTGCGGATTGCTCCCTTGCCGATCAGCTCATGAATCTTGTCGTACAGTTTCATCACCTGTTCATATACCGGCAGATCATACGCGTTCTTTTCGATCGTAAAGAGTACCAGCTTATCTCCTGCTTCTTTCAGTTCCGGTGTGATCACGTCTTTTTCTCTTGCCACATCGACTGCGAAAGAAACCAGTGTCGGAGGCACGTCAATATCGTTAAAGGTTCCGGACATGGAATCTTTTCCACCGATGGACGGCAGTCCAAAACCGATCTGTGCATCAAATGCACCGAGCAGTGCTGCAAACGGCTGACTCCATCTCTTTGGATCTTCACTCATTCTGCGGAAATACTCCTGGAAGGTGAAGCGTACTTTCTTGTAGTCACCACCGGCGGTCACGATACGGGAAAGGGATTCCAGCACGGCATATACCGATCCGTGGTATGGACTCCAGGAGGATAAGTACGGATCAAATCCGTAGGACATCATGGTTACGGTATCGCATTTTCCTTTCAGAACCGGAAGTTTGGCAACCATGCTCTGTGTCTCGGTCAGCTGATAGCGGCCGCCGTATGGCATGTAGACACTTCCCGCACCGATGGAACCGTCAAACATCTCGACAAGTCCCTTCTGGGAACATACATTAAGATCCGCAAGCATGGCAAGCCATGCTGATTTGTTGTCGTTTTTCTGTAATGCATCTGCAACTTTCGGAAGTTCGATCTTTTTAAAGAAGTTGTCTTCCTCTTTTGGCATCTCGACTTCGACATCTGCTTCCTGATGCGCACCATTGGTATCGAGGAATGCACGGGAAATATTGACAATGTCTTTTCCTCTCCACTCTAAGATCAGTCTCGGCTCCTCGGTAACAACTGCCACCTCGGTTGCTTCAAGGTTTTCTTCTTTTGCATAAGCAAGGAACTGCTCGACATCCTGCGGAGCGACAACGACTGCCATACGCTCCTGGGACTCGGAGATTGCAATCTCTGTTCCGTCCAGACCGGCATATTTCTTCGGTACTTTGTCCAGATTCACGCGCAGTCCGTCTGCAAGCTCACCGATTGCTACGGACACACCGCCGGCACCGAAATCGTTACATTTTTTAATGATATGGCTGACTTCTTCCCTGCGGAACAGACGCTGCAGTTTACGCTCAGTCGGTGCATTACCTTTCTGTACCTCAGCACCGCATACCGATGTGGACTCTGTATTGTGCGCCTTGGAAGAACCGGTCGCTCCACCGATACCGTCACGTCCGGTACGTCCGCCCAGAAGGATAATCTTATCTCCCGGATCGGAGGTCAGTCTCTGTACGGCACGTCTCGGTGCGGCACCCATGACAGCTCCGATCTCCATACGTTTTGCCACATAATCCGGATGGTAAACCTCTTTGACATATCCGGTTGCCAATCCGATCTGGTTTCCATAGGAGCTATAACCTCTGGCAGCCTCACGCACGATCTTCTTCTGTGGCAGCTTGCCCTCGATGGTATCTTTTACAGATACTGTAGGATCTGCTGCTCCGGTCACACGCATTGCCTGGTAGACATAAGTTCTTCCGGAAAGCGGATCACGGATGGCTCCACCCAGACAGGTAGCAGCTCCACCAAACGGCTCAATCTCGGTCGGATGGTTATGTGTCTCATTCTTAAAGTTTACAAGCCACTCCTCTGTCTTTCCATCTACTTCCACCGGTACCACGATGGAACATGCATTGATCTCGTCAGATTCTTCCTGATCTGCAAGTTTTCCTTCTTTTTTCAGACGTTTCATGGCAAGCAGTGCCAGATCCATCAGGCAGACAAACTTGTCATCGCGTCCCGCATACAGTTTCTTGTGGGTATCAAGATATTCTTCATAAGTCTTTTTGATTGGTGCCTGGTAAAATCCTTCATCAAACTTCACATTTTTCAGTTCTGTCGAGAAGGTGGTATGACGGCAATGGTCACTCCAGTAAGTATCAAGCACGCGGATCTCTGTCACGGACGGATTCCGCTTCTCGGTATTTTTGAAGTAATTCTGGATATGTAAGAAATCCTTAAAGGTCATGGCAAGATTTAAAGAGCTGTACAGTTCCTTTAAGTGTGCTTCTGCCATGTCGATAAATCCGTCGAAAACTGCCACGTCTGCCGGCTCATCGAAATTCTGTACGAGGGTATCCGGCTTGTCCATACCGGTCTCACGGGAATCTACCGGATTGATACAATACTTTTTGATCGCCTCTAACTCATCCTCTGTGATGTCACCCTTGATCACATAGGTCGTCGCGCTGCGGATGATCGGCTCCTCATCCTCATTTAAAAGCTTCACGCACTGCTCTGCGGAATCCGCTCTCTGGTCGAACTGTCCCGGCAGGAATTCTACGGAAAATACGTTTCCGCCTTCTGCGTCAAAGTTCTCCTCATAAATATCATCCACTGGTGGCTCGGAAAATACCGTCTGCAATGCCTTCTGGTAAGTGGCATCCGATACATTTTCCACATCATAACGGATCAGAACACGCACCTGATCTGCAGCGATTCCGAGATAATGCTTTACCTCATGTTTTAATTCTTTTGCCTTTACGGCAAAATCCGGTTTCTTTTCTACGTACACACGACGTACATTGCCCATTGGATTTACCTCCTTCTTTTGCGAAACGGAATGCCCCCTGCATTTGGGGGCATTCTATTGATCTTTATGTTATTGTATCATGGGTTGACAATTAAGTAAAATTAATATCGCTTACGATATCTATTACCTGTTCTTATGAAATTACTGTACGGTAATTGCACTGTCCGTTACAACGCCCGGAGTGTCCGGTTCCGGCTGATCCGGCTGATCGGTACCCGGGTTTGGATTTACAAAATTAATCTTTACTTTCAGCTTTCTGGATTTATTTCCTGCCGTATCTTTGACATATACGGTCACGCTATAAGTTCCATAGGTTCCTCTTTCCATAGCGGTAACTGCCTTATGTGCTTCTCTGGCATCCACGAAAACATATTTTGACGCAAGTTTTTTGCCCAGATCTTTTGCCACTACATCTGCCTTAATTGCAGAAACCAGTTTTTCTTTGGAAACGGCTTTATTGTAGGTCAGTGTCTTTCGCTTCAGGCTGATGGATGGTGCTTTCGTATCTTTTACGGTAATTACGATGCTCTTTTGGGTCTTGTTTCCTTTGGCATCTTTTGCGGTGTATGTAATCTTATATTTTCCGGTCTTTGCCGCATTGACTTTTCCGGAAACGGTAAATTTAAGTGTCTTACCTCTGTAATCGGTAGCTTTCACACCCTTTTTCAGATCTACTTTGCTGTTTGTTCTCTCGATGGTTTTATTCTTGATTCCCTTAATCGTCGGGCGAAGTTTCAGCCATGGATTTCTCGGATCCGGATCGGTCGGATCCCATCCGCGGTACGGACTGTTTACATCAATACGGATCGGGGTAGGCTTGCCCAATGGTCCCGGATCTTTGCTATCATAGATGGTTACTTTGGTTCCTACCGGGCAGTTGTCATAGATCCACTTGGCATCTTCCACATTCAGACGGACACATCCGTGGGATGCCGTCTGTCCCAGACGGTTATAAGAATTGTATGCCAGCCTGCTCGGGTCCTGTGCACTGTAAAACACAGAGTGGAACAGCACACCACCGTGAATACGGCTGCAATACTGTCCGTACACACCGCCCATAAGTGTATGCCAGCGGTATTTTGTCGGAATCGAAAATGTTCCTGTCGGGGTGGCATTGTTGACACCGACCGAGCAGGCAAATGCTTTGACCGGTTTGGTATATTTGCCTTTGGTATCAAGTGCATATACGGTCACACAGTTCTGCTGACGATTGATTTTAATGTAATATGGCAGTTTTGCTGCCTGAGTTGTAACGGGTGTTCCTGCGAACACAAGCAGCATGAGTGCCGCCATCAATCCGCATAAGGTTTTCAAAATTCCCTTTTTCATGATAATCTCCTTTTCTCTCCTTTGTGAAAGGTATATAATATATCCTATACTATACTATACTACTGAGGATATGATCGATGGATATCAATTATGAATTATACAAGGTTTTCTATTATGTTGCAAGCTCTCTCTCATTTTCGGATGCAAGTAAGAAGCTGTTTATCTCCCAGTCAGCGGTAAGCCAGTCTATCAAAACATTAGAGCGCAAGCTGGGACAGCCGCTTTTTATCCGCAGCACAAAAAAAGTGCAGCTGACTCCTGCCGGTGCTCTGCTTCTGAAACATGTGGAACCTGCCATGAATCTGATCTCACGCGGCGAAAGCCAGCTTTTAGAATCCGGCTCTCTTGGTTTAGGACAGCTGCATATCGGTGCCAGCGACACGATCTGCCGCTATTTTCTTCTGCCGTATCTGCAGAAATTCCATCGGAAATTCTCGGATGTTCCGATTAAAATCACCAATGCCAGCTCGATGGGCTGTGTAGACCTGTTAGAGCAGCGCCGGGTAGATCTGATTATCACAAATTTTCCAAACCCGCATCTGAATCCTTCCTATATTCAGAAAACGGTTGGCTCTTTCTCGGATGTATTCGTCGCCAATCCTGCATATTTTGATCTGGCGGACCGCATCGTTCCTTTCTCGGAGCTTGGCACCTATCCGCTCATGATGTTAGACCGCAAGAGCACGACAAGTGAATTTCTGCACCACATTTTCCTGCAGCATCAGCTGGAACTGCTGCCTCAGGTAGAGCTCAGCAGCAACGATCTGCTCATTGACATGGCCCGCATCGGTCTTGGAATTGCTTTTATCCCGGATTTTTGTCTGAAACACAAGCCGGAGGATCTCTTCCTCGTCCGCACGCAGGAAACGATCCCGCAGCGGCAGCTGGTGGCTTCGTTAAACCCTACCCTTCCGGTTTCTGCCTCCACCGAAGAGTTTTTAAAGCTCCTCCCGGACGTCTGACCAGAACCGGCCCACTTCTTCCCGCAGCTGCGGCAGACCACAGACGCTTCTCTTTTCCCATTCTCTCGGAAAAAGCGCTCCGTATTCGCGCTGCAGGAAACGTTCATCCAGCAGAAGGATCACGCCGCGGTCCTCGCTGGTCCGGATCACGCGCCCTGCTGCCTGCAGGACTTTATTCATTCCCGGATAGCGGAACGCATAGTCAAATCCGGACAATCCCCGCTCATCATAATAATTCTTTAAAATTTCACGTTCATCGCTGACCTGCGGAAGTCCGGTTCCCACGATGATGGCACCGATCAGCCGGTCGTTTTTCAGATCAATGCCTTCCCCGAAAATTCCACCCATCACACAGAACGCAACGAGTGTCCCCTGGCGCTCTTTTTCAAATTCTTCCAAAAACGCTTCTCTTTCGTGTTCTTTCATATTACTATGCTGCATCAGAATCTCGCACGAATCGGCCGCCTTCCCGGCAAAGACCTCATATACATCCTGCATCAGCCGGTAAGACGGGAAAAACACCATGTAATTTCCCTGCTGTGCTTCTGTGACTGCACCGATATAGTCCGCGATTTTTTCGTATTCTTTTCTGTTCCTCCGCGTATATTTTGTGCTCACATCCCGGCCAAATGCGAGAAGTCTCTGTGTCTGGGCAAACGTACTCTGCGCATAAATGGCATAGTTATCCTCGTCCGTGGAAAGTAGCCGCTTGTAGTATCCGATCGGCAGGAGCGTTGCGGAGAAAAAGATCGTGGAATTGCTTTTATCGATGCATTTCTGCAGATTGACCGACGGATCTACGCAAAAGAGCCGGATCCGGAACTGACCTTCCTCCGTCATCTGGCTGTAGATCACGTAATGGTCATCCACCAGATCATAGATATTCAGGAAATTGCGCAGCGCAAAGTAAAAATCCAGCACCGTTTTCTTCTCCGGAAATTCCCGCGGTTTTTCCAAAAATTCATCCATCTGGGAGGCCAGCCGCATAAGGTGGAAGGTCAACGTTCCCACACTGTCCAGAATCTGGTAGTGCTCACACTCACGTTTCATTTCCAGCATGGCTTTGTTGCATTTGTACAGGATACGGCAGATCGTACGGCTGTGCGCTTTCATGATCCGCTTCACTGCAAGCACGTCTTCTTTGTACAGATCGGCACTGTACATCTCCCTGCTGCGATCCACGAGGTTATGTGCCTCATCCACCAGGAACAGATAGTCTCCCTTTATCCCCTCCTGAAAAAAGCGTTTCAGATATACATTCGGATCAAATACGTAATTGTAATCACAGACAATATTGTCTGCCCAGGTTGCCACATCCAGACTCATCTCAAACGGGCACACCTGATATTCTTTCGCCTGCGCTAAAACTTCCTCTCTGGTAAACAGGTTGGATTTCTGCAAGAGATCAAACACCGCATCGTTCACCCGGTCAAAATGTCCCTTTGCATATGGACAGTTTACCGGGTTGCAGTCCATCTCTTCACACAGGCAGAGTTTTTCTTTTGCTGTAATCTGGATCACTTTGGCACGATAGCCCTGTTCTTCCAGCAGTGCAAACGTTTCTTTTGCCACAGTTGCTGTGATGGTCTTTGCCGTGAGATAAAAGATCCGGTCTGCCAGCCCTTCTCCCACTGCTTTTACCGCCGGAAAAATTGTGGAAATTGTTTTGCCCACTCCGGTCGGTGCCTCGATAAACAGGTTCTTCCCCCGCAGAATGGTGCGGTAAACATCGGCAACCAGCTTCTTTTGCCCCTGCCGGTAGGGAAATGGAAACTCGAGTGTATGAATACTCTCCTGCCGCTGTTTTTTCCATGCAATCTGCCAGTCTGCCCATTTCCGATAATCTTCGATCAGATGCGTAAACCACACGGTCAGCGTCTCAAATGTATAAATTTCCCGGAAATACCGAATTTCTTCCGTATCCAGATTGCAGTAGGTCATCTGCACGCCGATCCGCTCCAGACGGTTCTGTTTCGCATAGATATACGCATAGCACATTGCCTGGGCTTTATGCACGTAGACCGGCTGTTCCATTGCTGCAACATTCCGGTATACTCCCTTGATCTCATCAATGAAACTGATTTCCTCTGCAGGCATTTGTGCACGGAAATCCATCTGCGGCTGCCGATCAGACACTGCTGCTGCCGGAAGATCGGGCTGAAAGTCCCCATATGCAATTCCGTCTGCACGTCCTTCCACCACCAGCAGGTAACCGCCGGCTTCCAGTTCTATTCTAAGGGGCACCTCCGCCTGATAGGAGGCGTCCATGCTTTTTTGAATTTTCCGGTGGATACGGCTGCCTTCCATCATGGCTTCCGCGCTGGCCATTTTTCCTGCACGGTTATCGATATCTCCTCCACGGAAAATAAACTCTACCAGATTTCTCACAGAGATATGTAATTCCTGCATGTACACCTCCTTTCTCCCGCGGGTATTTTCCTGTTGTATGAAGCGGGTTTTTATTTGTTCCATTATTTTACAATAAAAAGCCCCGCTCCGGAATACGGAGCGGGACTTAAAGTTCCATAGTCACGATATAATAATTGTATTATGCCACTGCAAATTTAGCAACTACGTTTTCGAAATTTTCATTCTTTCCACCGTAGCAAACCTGAAGATTCTTTTTTACGCCAAGTCCAATCATACCAAGCAATGACTTTGCATCAATGAATGTTCTGTCGCATTTTACATCGATATCGAAATCACAACCACCTGCTGCACGTACAAAATCCTTAACTTCATCCATATCTGATAACCGAATTACTTTAACAGTTTCATACATAATCCAACACCTCTTTCTACCTTTAAACAACATACTTTTATTATCATCCCCAAGTTTAGAAAAGATTATGCCACTTTTTTTCTCATCTGTCAAAGTTATGCAAACTTCGCATTTCTCCGGTTTTTCCTGCATAATGACGGTAATCGCGCAACCGTTTCCATCAGATTCTTACCGTTTTTTTTCGTGTATTTATATTTATACCTGCTATCTTATGCAATTTCTCCAAAAAATTGCCTTTCCAATCACCAAAACAAGCATTTTTTGATGAAAACTATTTTTATCAAAGTGGTTTCCCACTTTTTTTCAGAATATCCACATATAATTCTCCGATCGGACTGACCTTTATCCCCTTGTGCCGGATATAGCCAATCCGCATCTTTTCGCTCTCTGCCAGCGGCACTGCCGCATAATCATTTCCGTTTAATTCTTCACAGATAATCCCGGAACAGAGCGTATAACCATTCAGCCCAACCATCAGATTCAGCATGGTCGCCCGGTCATCCGCATGGATCATCTTCTTATATTCATAGGTACTTTTCATCTCTTCGGCAAAATAAAAGGAATTATTTTTCCCCTGTTCGAACACAAGACATGGATATTCCTGCAGTTCTTTCATGGAAATTACATCCCTTTGTGCCAGCGGATGTCCTTTCCACAGATATACATAGGTGTCACAGGTAAACAGTTCTTCAAAAATCACATCATTTTCCTTGAAAAGTTTCTGGAGTACTGCTTCATTAAATTTGCTCAGGAAAAGAATCCCCAGCTCACTTTTCATGTTACGCACATTTTCGATTACCTGATTCGTCTGTGTCTCATGCACGGCAAATTCATATTCTTCCATTCCGACAGCCTTTACGACTTCCACAAATGCCTTGACCGCAAAGGTATAATGCTGCATAGACACGGAAAATTTCTTTTTGGATGCAGACGAAATATAACGGGATTCCAGTAAATGATACTGCTCCACGACCTGCTTGGCATATCCGATAAATTCCTCTCCCTCTGGTGTAAGCACGATTCCCCGGTTGGACCGGATAAAAATGGTGATTCCTGCTTCTTCTTCCAGTTCGCGCACAACCGCAGACAGATTGGGCTGTGAGACAAACAATTTTCGGGATGCTTCGTTCATGGAACGGCTTTCTGCAATCGTAATTACCTGATGTAACTGCTGTAGGGTCATATGTCTTACCTCTTTTCCTTAAGCAAATGATCTGTTATATACCGGACAAGGATCTGAAGTATCCATGCAATCACAATGGAACTGCATACCAGCACCAGTTCGTAACGCAGACGGCATGTATGAAATGCTGCTCCCTTCATAAATTTTCGTATGGTAACATGTACCAGATACAATTCCAGCGAATGAGCACCAAACCATTCCAGTATTCTTATAACCGGGCGCATAGATAACCGGGAAAAGATCCAGGCAATTCCCGCACAACATGAGATATTAAAAATTCCGGTCACATACCTTGCAAAAATAGGAGATCCACTTGGAAGCATGGTGAGCAAATAGCCGGATAACGCAAAAAGAATCAACCATTTCCAATAACTTTCCCTTTTTTCATAGCTGGATCTGCCATAAAAACAGCCCGCTATAAAAACAGGCAGACGAAGCAAAGCAATATTCACATTTCCAAACATATCTTTCTCATATAATGCAATTACAAGTGCTAATACTGTAATAGCACTTACAATAGAAAGCAGACGGATCTCTCCATCTATTGCGTCTCGTGCGCTATCCACAATCTGAAAGATATAGGGATAAATCAGATAGCATAACAGCATAAGTCCAATATACCAGTAAAGCCTGTCTCCATCACTGAAAAATGAGATAAATGTAAAGTCTTTTATGGCTTCTCCCCATCCTGTTTTATCCACACAGACATCTAATAAAATATAAGAGGGTACGGCTACGATGCAATAAGGAATCAGAATTCTTTTTAATCTTCTTATGTAAAAACTTCTAACATCTGATCTTTTTTTCATGGAATAGTATAACCCCAGACCAGAAAAGAATAAAAAAGCATCCACACTTGATGATGAAATATATCTCCAAAAGAAGGAAATCCAGCCACTAAAATGATAGGAGTAATAATGACAGTCATCCGTAAAATGAAAAACTATAATCAATATGATGGATATTCCCATTAACGCACCCCGATATTGCGAAAGCACGCTGTTACTTGTTTTTCTCATATATATTCTCCTCTATAAAAATTTAATTTAAATTACTATAAATAAAAAAACACCTAAACAGGTGTTTTTAAAGAACAGGGGATGAGAGAATCGAACTCCCACCAAAGGTTTTGGAGACCCCTATCATACCATTTGACCAATCCCCTATATGAGAAAACAACGTAGACAAAGTACGTTGCTAACTTTCTATCGAATTATTTGTACTTTCAAAACTTCATACAGATTTAACCGCTTTTTTAATCAAGCCCTCGACCTA
>ERZ791920.608-NODE-608-length-30350-cov-6.559003_pt1 | contig 30350 bp, 36 predicted proteins | sample MGYA00510136_ERZ791920 | MGnify/ENA primary metagenome ERZ791920 (study PRJEB30046, sample SAMN00792066) | human gut metagenome | study: EMG produced TPA metagenomics assembly of the A metagenome-wide association study of gut microbiota in type 2...
TTTGTTCGCAGCGAAGATAGAGATTTCAATTATGAGCCAATTTTTGACTGCTTACCATTTATTCAATTGTTACCGGTAAAATATTCCATTGTTACCGAAGTCTCAGAGCTGATCCCCTCTCTTACAAACACCTTCTTGATTGTCAAAAAAATAATTTTCAAATCAAGTATAAAAGAGCAATGATCTACATACCAAACATCCAGTTCAAACTTTTTTGTCCAACTAATAGCATTACGTCCGTTCACTTGTGCCCACCCCGTAATACCGGGACGAACTTCATGTCTACGTGCTTGCTCTTTATTATACAGAGGAAGATATTGAGGAAGCAAAGGACGAGGGCCTATCAGCGCCATATCACCTTTCAATACATTTATTAATTGCGGCAATTCATCTACAGAAGTAGAACGAATAAACTTACCTACCTTCGTCAAGCGCTGTTCGTCCGGCAATAAGTCACCATTAGCATCCCGTTCATCAGTCATTGTTTTGAACTTGATAACTTTGAATATCTTACCATTTTTTCCTGGGCGCTCTTGAGTAAAAAATACTCCTGCACCTTTATTGGCAAAGTGTAGCCAAATGGTAATAAGTAATAAAATAGGCCAAAGAAAAAACAGTATATACAAAGCTATGATGAAATCAATCAACTGCTTAAAAAAACATTTATACATAGCAATTATTTTGATAAAATAGTTTCTATTTGAGAATATATAATTTCTTTATCAAGTAATTCATCTACCAATCTCTTATTATTCGACTTCCACTCCCTATAATCATCCCAAAATTCCAAACACTGTAGAAGTACCTTATCAAAAGTATTGTCCTTAAAATCAAAATTGAGTCCGACCTTATATCTGTCAATCATATCAGCAGTTTCTCCTGGCAAAGAATTTAAAATGAAGCAATTTGTCGCTACATAATCATTGAACTTATAACTATGTACAACTTTTGTATTATCACGAAAAATATTCACTGCAATATCACAACTAGATAAGTGTTTTAACAGGTCACCATAATTCAAAAATCCCGTAATCTCTGCATTTACAGAATATTGATTTATAAGATTCTCTATTTTAGTACGGCACACTCCATCCCCTATAAAAAAAAGTTTATATTGATATTTTCCATTAAGAACAGCTACCCCTTTTATCAAAGATTCAAAATCATAACTCGTACCTAAACTACCAGCATAGCCAATCCATCTTTCCCTATTTGGTTTATTTAGAGTAAGCTTACTTTCAGCTACAAGTTTCTTCACTCCCTTCTTATCAACTCCTAAATATAAAGGATATATAGGAGCCCTATGATTATAGAAAGCAGCCTCGTTGGCATATTGTTTTGACTCCCCCAAGATTACATCCGCCATTTTATATGCTTGTACAGTAATAAACTTCCAAGGAAAAATAAGACGTTTTAGCAATTTCCCTTTTATGCCACCTACAGCAGGTATTAATGAATCCGGCCATAAATCTATTACGTCTATCACAAACTTCACTCCATGTTTCTTACAATACTTGCCGCAAACATAAGCAGCAGTAGAAGTAGGCATTGCACAATAAATGGTTGAAGGTATTTCTTGAAGAGAATTTAAAAAAGTTCTAAGTCGACAAGCAAAAATAATATGACTATATATACGTTTAATTGAAAGGTTTTTCTGATAAGAAGGAACATGAAAATAATAACTCGCTCCCCCCTGCTTCTCTCTATAGCACTTTTCCCTATGACTAAAATCTGAGGTTACAACATGCACCGAAAAATCTGACATGTGATAAAAGATATTTGATAAACGAGAGTTATTTCCATCAAGACTATCAAATAATGATACTAATAATATCATAAAAGAAAAATTATTATAAATGACAATTGAATCAAGATGATAACTTTTAATCTACAATTAAGATTCAAATCAAGGCTTGCTGACATCTTCTAAACAAGAGATATAGTCATTTACATAAATATAAATTCTACCAAAAGCAAACAAATACAAAAACAATATTTTCGCCAAAAATTCAATAGCATTCTTCCCGTAATTCTTACGTTCCAAATAACTAAGAATTCGGTTTCCTAACACATATTGTTTTAAAAGTAACCGTATGTATAGAGGTATTGATTTTATTACGCGATTATTTTCCGATTTAATAAAGTCAAAAAGCACCTTACGGCCAATGAATCGAATTCTAAATCTTTTATTAGCATTAATTTTTTGTATATCTTTTGAAATAGCCCTTAGCCGAATCAATACACATTCTTCAGCCAAATACCCTAATCGATAATACTGTGCCATTACCTGATAGAAAAATGTATCTTGTGAATATCTCATTGTTGCATTAAACCGAAGTTCCTTATTCTGCTTCAAAACATCAGCTCTTATCATTACAGAAGGAGTGGCTATCTGCATTGATACTAAACTTCTTCGAGCAACCCAACCACTATTATGACGAAAATTAAATGGCGTTAGTTCCGAAATACAACCATCCTGAAAATACGCCCCACCAGTATGCGACCATATATAATCATTCTCCAACATAAAGCGTAATTGTTTTTCAGTTTTATGAGGCATCCATAAATCATCTGAATCCAAAAAAGTCAAATAATCCCCAGTAGCTATTTCAATGCCATAATTACGTGTCGCTCCTGGCCCCTCATTCTTTTTATGAATATAAATAATTTTTTCACTATATTTATCAAGAAAATCCGAAAGATCTTCGCTTGATCCATCATTGACAACGATAACCTCTATATTGCTATAAGTCTGGTTAAATACTGAGGCTACAGCTTGCTCAAGCCAATCTATTCTATTATAGAATGGTATTATTACACTTACTTTAATATTATCATTCATCTTTGTGGATTAAAAATCTATGAAGTAACTCTATATGTGACAATGAATTTTCTAACAAATAATCTGTAACCGTATTAAAAGCATTTTGAACTATCTCATTTTGCAATTCATTACTATCTAACAATTCAGATATAGTATCGTATATACTATTGACACTTTGAGGCTCTATTCTTATACAATTATACCTATCTTTCATTAGATACGGTATTGTACCAACAAAAGTAGTAACAATAGGTATTTTGCATAACATAGCCTCATATAATACTCTTGGAAAACCTTCATGGTAAGAAGGTAAACACAGAAGAGTTGCAGTAGAATAAAAATATTCCAATTGTTGAATCGAAGTTATATGCCCATGAAAATAAACGCTCTCAAAAACATTTTTTTCTATGCTAGTTGAAACCAGTTCTTTTAATAGAGGACCGTCACCAACTAAATGCAATTCAATATTCATCCTATACTTCTTCAATTTAAGAAATGCATCCAATAATTCTCTAATGCCTTTATCAATGGTTAATCGACCAACATACAATAATTTCAGTTTTTTCTTTATAAGCTCTTTTCTTTTCTTTGATTGTAATGATAAATCAATCATTGGAGATATTGTATAAGCTATTTTTTTAGTTTTAACTTTGTTAATAAAATCTGTTATATATGGAGAAACTGTACAACACATATCCGATAAACGATACAATAATCTTGATTTTAAATTATATATGCCTATGCTTCCTCTTACATATAAACCAACCCTTTTCCTAAAAAACAACTTTCCTATCATCCCCAAATAGGCCATCCTGTCTGGGTAAAATATATATATAAATTCAACTTTTAAAAGAGCTAAAATTCCTCTCAAATACAACAATAAATAGACTATTAATATCGGATATTTTCTTTCTAACATCACATATTGAATATTGGGGAGAAAAGGTAATTTATATTCTGCGAAGCATTCCTCATCAAAATCAACTCTTTTAAAAGACTGAAAGAATATTATCTGATAGCCCTTTTCCACCAACTCCATTACTAATTCTCCAGCCTTTTTAGAAACATAAAAATGGCCATCTGGTCTATAAAAAGCCATTCTATTATTTATGAATAGCAATTTCATAATGTTTAAATCTATTAGGAAATAGGTTTCTTATATAAATAAGAAGTACCCCCCATAATATTGTCCGCAAAAAATCAAAAATTGTACTTCTTGGAATATAAATAGCATAAGAGATTATTATGCAGTAACAAAAGAAATAATAAAAATTATCATTCTTTTTAACCTCTAAAAGACCAACAAAAGCACCCAAAGCCCCCATCAATACACATACTCCCCAAACACCTATATTCATATAAATATCCACAATATTATTGGTACCTACACCTTCTAATTCCCTCCCCATTAAATCTTTTGTTTCATTAGTCAATATAGTTCCTGTAGACAACTCAGAAGGTGGAACATTAAACAAAGATTGAGTCGCTACCGTTGGAAGAAAAGGGATAGGGGACAAAACTGGTTTTATAAAAGATTTACCATATAAGAAATCTTCCTTATCAACATATTCCAAGCCTACATACATACAACGAGCATTACCTATCAAATCAGTAAAAACTTCAATATAAAAAGGCAGTGTAGTATTATACTTTTGCTCTCGATACTCCATTGCTGTCTGATATTGTCCATCTATACGATTATTTCGAATATAAACCATACCAAGAAGACCTACTATCATAACAATACATAAATGTTTTAATGATACATGCCCAATAAAAAAATAATAAGCTGTAAATATTGCAAAAAACAATTGAATAATAGGTCCTCTATCCCCAACCTCCATTAACCCCAATACAGCAACCAATAAACCTAACCCAAATAGCCATTCTTTCTTTAAAATATGCCATACTTTATATCGTTTCCCACTGTATAAGGATAAGCGATATACCATTGTTATTACTACTAAGATATGAACAAAAGAAACTAAAGTTAAGGATGAACCTAATATTTCATTATAAGAATTATAACTAATACTAGATAAAGAAAGAATGAATAATGCGTACAGCCAAATTAGAAACAAAGAAAAAAAGTCAAAACAATCATTCCTCAAAATTAATTTTCGTTTCGATAAACTATACCGCTTCATCAAAACTCTATTTTCCACAAATAAAAATGAGCTAATACCCAACTGCGCTAATGCAGTTCCTCTACAAATATAGCTATCATCAAAATCATGCACCATCAGACCTATTGGATAATAAGGATGAACTAGAACAGGATAAATAAAGTTACACAAAAAAAAAGAACAGCAGAAGATTATTGAAAAATTATATAATCCTATTCTTGAGTACATCTGACGAAAAACATAGATACAATTCGCACAGTATAATATTAATACCAATAATACATAACAATGCTCAAACTTCGTAGGAGCACATATATAAATAAAGATAGAAAGATAGAAAAAAAGAAAATCAAGTTTTATCATTTCGCAAAATGCGTTGGCACTCTTATTCAATACGTCGTGGTGTACTCTCAATGTCCTTTTTGACAATTTTAGCAGGATTTCCCGCTACAATACAATTCGCTGGCACATTTTTAGTGACAACTGAATTTGCTGCAACAATAGAGTTGTCACCAATTGTAACCCCTTTACAAATTCTTGAATATTCTCCAATCCAAACATTTCTTCCGATATAAATACTTGCACTATTAGAATAATACCACTGTCTATAAGGTGCATTATGAGGCGATAAACTCATCTTATATCTGTCAATTGGATTTATAGGATGATTATTATTGTCTATAATGCGAACATTAGATGAAATAGTCGTATAAGCTCCTATATATATTCTATTTAATGCTCCTATTATAGTATAAGGTCCCACATGAGTATACTCTCCTAAAAAAATCCTTCCACCATTTGATAAAATGGTTCTGCCATGTATCTTACAATTATCACTTATAATCAAATTTTTCTTTTGAGCTCCATTTAATAAGGATATTGAAGTCTTTCGAGAAAAAATGATGTTAGTGCCTCTCAACATTGCATTTTTTGAAAACCTAGACCTTAACAACAACAACTCTAACCTATAATATATACTCTTTATTTCAGCTATAAACATTTTCTCCTATTTAAAATCTGTCTTACTTTTTCTTTTTCTATCCGATTTAAAACTACATAATAAAATAAACCTGTTAATATACAACTACTAAATATACCTATTAAGATAAAGCGCATATATTCGTTATAAATAAATTTAAATTGACTACATATAAAATAAGATGCCCACAAAATAAGTACAGGCTTTAAAACCACACTTAACAAATACTCACTTACATCCAAATTTATATATTTTTTGCAAAAGAACAATGTTGATACAAATGTAAGACATTGAAAAATAATCATTACATTAAACAATATATATATTGAATGACCTTGATAAAATAAATAACTACCTAATGGGATAGGAAGCAATAAAAACGTTGTATTAAAAATTTGCCAATACTTTATATGCCCATCAGCTTGTAATAAACGAACTAATCCAGGATATAATTGTAACAACAAAAATATAAACATTGTATAATAGCAAAACGAAATAGTATACTCTGGGATATCTCTTAACCATAAACGCAAAATAAAGGGAAGTTCTATCATAATAGGAACAGCAAATAAAGAAGACAAATAAAATGAAAGTTTTGAGGTTAATACTGATAAATAAATCATTTTACTTATATCACCTTCCCCTTTAGCCTTCATTATTTGTGGAGCAATAGAAGTTGTCATCATCTGCGAAAAATAAATTAATAAAGAGTTCACTTGATTAGATATCCCATATGCAGCATTTAATACTATGCCTCCAAAAGTATTCAAAACAATAGCAGTACCTTGTGTTCGACCAACTTGAGCCATAGCTCCTAACGTATTCCATCCACAGAAAAACAACATTTCTTTCATTACTGTTTTTTTTACATAAAAAACGCTGAATCTTACTTCAGGATATTGTTTATACGACCAAATTATTTTAAAAAAAACACCTAATAAAGTTATTCCCAATATAAAGTAAGTATATAGAACCAACTGATCCTTATGAAAAAAAAACAGCCCCCAAGTTGATATTAATTTTAAAAATGTTATTACAATTTCTATGATTGCAAAAAACCAAAGATCTTCTCGTGCATTGATAACAGCATTATAAGGTGATCCCATTATTGTTATAACCACCATTAAAATCATTAATTGATAAATATGCTTAGCTACATCTATCTTATCAAATGGAATATTCAAACCACCACTAAACAGAAAAGAGGTACTAACTTCTAACAAAAAAACAATTATACAAGCAAAAAACAAATGTAGAACTATACTATTATTAAATATTGTTCTAACATTCTCTATATCTTTTTTGCCCAAATGAACAGACAAAAAACGCTGCGTTGCCTGCATCATCGCTGCATTCAAGAAGGATAATAAAGCAATAACTCCAGCTAATAAATTATACAATCCAAAATCATCAACGCCTAAGATTTTAAGTACTAAACGAGTTGTATATAGAGAGATTAGTGTAGTTATAATCATCTTTATATATAAAAAGGATGTATTTATAAAAACTCTTTTTACCGGATTATTCGAAGTTATTCTGAACATATTAATTTAAACATCAAACCCAATGAGCTGGTACACCTACCATTGTTTTTCCTTGAGAAACATCCGTCAAAACAACGGCATTAGCTCCAATCTTCACATCGTCAGCTATTACTATATCTCCAAGAACACATGCACCAGCTCCAATCACTACATTATCTCCAATTGTAATTCCTGACTTTCCTTTTCTCCCTCCTAAAGTTACATTTTGATAAATAAGTACATTATTTCCTATTTTACTCTTCCCATGAATGACACATCCTAAACCATTATGCATAAAAAAAGAATTTTGACCAATAATAACAGAAGGGGGCAATTCTATTGAGTAAACCACTCGTATATACCTCATCAATACAAAAGGAAGTATAGGGATATGCTTTTCATATAAAAAATGCATAACCCTATATATTCTCATCAAAGAGCTGCTATAACCTGCCATCTACCACCTCTTTATCCATTATCCCTTTCACATCATAAATCACTTTCTTCGCACTAACCAACTGCCGCACATCCAAGTTAGCAAATTTCTCATGTGCCACAGCCATTATAACAGTGTCAAATTTTTCTTTCGGCAACTCATTGGTTACCTCTATTCCATATTCTTGTTTTACTATCGAAGGAGTAACCCACGGATCATAAATTGTAATGTCTACATTATACTCCTTTAGGGCATTATAAATATCAACAACTTTCGTATTACGAACATCAGGACAATTTTCTTTAAAAGTAAACCCTAGAATCAAAATATTGGAACTGAGAACCTGAATGCCCTTTTTCAGCATCAGTTTCACAACCTGATTAGCAACATATTCGCCCATACCATCATTCATACGACGACCGGCAAGAATAATTTCAGGATTATAACCATATCCTTGTGCACACTGAGCTAAATAATAGGGATCTACACCAATACAATGACCTCCCACCAAACCCGGCTTGAAAGGCAAAAAATTCCATTTTGTTCCAGCTGCCTTCAATACATCTTGTGTATCAATACCCATTAACGTAAATATCTTGGAAAGTTCATTGACAAAAGCGATATTGATGTCACGCTGGGAATTTTCGATAACCTTTGCTGCTTCAGCCACTTTCATTGTCGGTGCCAAATGAGTACCAGCAGTAATTACAGATGCATACACATCATTTACTTTCTTTCCTGTTTCAAGAGTGGAGCCAGAAGTAACTTTCTTAATTTTCTCCACTGTGTGAAGCTTGTCACCCGGATTAATACGTTCAGGAGAATAACCAGCAAAGAAATCAACATTAAATTTCAATCCAGAAACCTTTTCTACTATAGGAATACATTCATCTTCGGTTACACCAGGATATACTGTTGACTCATATACAACAATGTCACCTTTCGAGATCACCTTACCTACAGTAGTACTTGCACCATAAAGGGGGGTCAAGTCAGGATTGTGATTCTTATCTACAGGAGTGGGTACAGCCACCACATAAAAATTACAATCACGAATATCTTCAATATCAGCCGTACAAGTAAACCCGTTGGTTATGGCTGACTGCAACAAATCATCCGATACTTCCAGGGTAGCGTCATGTCCTTCCATTAACGCATTCACTCGCATCTGATTCATATCAAACCCTACAGTTTTGTACTTTGTGGAAAACAAACGAGCCAAAGGAAGCCCTACGTAGCCAAGGCCGATTACGGCAATTTTTACTTCATTCATACTCATGAACAACTTAGATTATTTATGATATATTATTAGAAAAAGATGATCAAATATTTTTCCAGTACCACCGTACTGCCTCTTTCAAACCATTGCGTATAGTGAACTTGGGATTATATCCCAATAGATTTTTAGCTTTATCAATACAAGCCAACGAATGAGGAATATCCCCTAAACGGTTAGGACCATGAAATATTCCTATATTTGCAATTTCAGGATCGTATTCACTCAAAAATTCCTTCAAATAATCTACTAGTTGATTCAAAGTTGTACGCTCGCCACAAGCAGTATTATAAACTTGGTTGACAGCTTCAGAATTAGTAGTAGTCATAGCAAGCATATTCATTTGGATGACATTATCGATATAAGTAAAATCACGACTGTACTCACCATCCCCATTAATAACCGGACTCTCATGAGCCATCATTTTTTTTACAAACAAAGGAATAACAGCAGCATAAGCCCCAAAAGGATCTTGGCGACGGCCGAAGACATTGAAATAACGCAAGCCTATGCACTCCATACCGTATGTGCGAGCAAACACATCTGCATATAATTCATCCACATATTTAGTAATGGCATAAGGTGACAACGGCTTACCGATTGCATCTTCTACTTTAGGTAAAGATTTACTATCACCATAAGTAGATGAACTGGCCGCATACATAAAACGCCTCACTCCAGCATCGCGTGCAGCAACCAACATATTTAAAAAGCCACCAATATTGACTTCATTCGTTGTTATTGGATCCTTAATAGAGCGCGGAACTGACCCAAGTGCAGCCTCATGCAATACATAATCTATCCCTTCCACTGCTTTTTGACAATCAGACATATTACGTACATCTCCAACTATCAGCCTAAAAGTTTGCGGATACTGATTTAATAAAGGAAGAAGATTCTCTATTTTTCCGGTAGCAAAATTGTCTAAACAGACAACGTGATAATCGTGGGCAAGCAAATGCTCACAAAGGTTAGAACCGATAAAGCCGGCTCCACCTGTTACTAAAACTGTTTGCATGTCTCTATTATGATATTATTTAAAATCAATCCATTATTTCCTCAAACGGATACAGATTCTCCTCAAAGTTTTTCAATTCTTCCACGACTTCCTTCTGTTCGTCTGTCAGTCCTAAAGTATTCCATGTATTAATTATTACATGAGCTTTACGAGCTAGTTCCTCATCATAAGTCTCACTGTAGCACCAAGCCAATAAACGAACCTTCAATAAAGAAGCTGGAAGTTGCTCAAGTATCTCCCAGCAATGGTCAAGAATAGACTGTATACGGTCTTGTTTATCTCCATCATCACAAAAAGTGGCAACATACCCCTTCAATAGAGACAAATAAAAGAATGCCTGCTCTTCAACAGCAGCATCTTCGCATCCTCCAGCATACAATTCATTACAAAAACGGAAGACTTCGCCATTCAAACGAGAAAACTCACAAGAATAAATGGGAGTACCGTCCAACCCCAGATGGATCAGCTTCCAGGATAGGGAATAAAGATTTTGAATCTTCTCAGACAGCATAAAAATTATAGATATATAGTTAATGTATCAATCCAATGTCTTGCAATACCAACGTGAAATACGGATCATCACTCCAAGTCCGGCAAGGCTCTTTATGAAATAGAACTGGTTTCTTATCCGATGTAGCTTGCCTCTCATTCCCTTAAACGGACCATGAACAACCTCTACCATTTTTCCTGGTTTTGTTTCAGCCTCGTCATTACTGATAAAACATGTATCGGAAAAGTTTGGGTCACAAAGAGTCCGGAATTCAAGCATTTCCTTATCAGAAACCTCATAACAATCCAGTGTTTTTTCTTTGCGGAGAATATATATAGGTACCGGACTTTCAGAAAGAAACTCCAATATTTTTTTCTCATTGTCATCCTTTTGGAGAAAGACCAGATTGTGTACAACCGGTAACAGTACCCGTTTATGTTTACCTTCTCTGGTAACCTTCTCCTTGTACATCATGGGAATAAAATAGGTCTTGCCTTTTGAGGCCAAATAATCGCCAACCTTCAATTCCTGACAATTGAAAGTATAAAGTATGTACCAGACTGGTGACAAGAATAAAAAGACTTTATTATTTTGAATAAAAAAACAATGCCAAATTTGTTTAAGAATATAACCTTACTTCCGGTCTGTTGTAACCAACAGCCGTAATATAAAGAACAATAAGGATACAGTCTTACCAAACCTACATTGTACAAGAGACATACTTGGAATGTCTCACAAATCAAAGGAGTAGAATTCCGTAACGGCTGCAAAAGTATATTATTAATCCAACACTGGCAACTAAAATGATGAAAAACTAAAAGAAGAGATTAAAAAACAGAAAGAAAATAGCAACTAAATCGCAGTTTTATATGCTTCCTCAAAATTAGTGCTGTGTATATTGATTGCTGAACTTGGAAAAGTTACAGAGATGGAAATTAAAGCCAATGCCAGATATTGGATTAGTATACTCTGATTGGGGATGATTCGACGAAAACAAAAAGGTTCTCAGAAAAGGAGACTGAACAATATAAACGTTCGGTCTCCTTTTTATATATACAAAGAGGGTTATTCCTTCCCTTATACTCCCAATACTATATTTGCATCAATATTCAACTTCCGACTTATTTCTCTCGCAACTTTCAAGGTTGGTTCACACTTCCCGGAAATATAATCACTGAGACGTGAAGGGCTGACACCAACTAATTTTGCAAGTGACTTCTGATTCAACCCCATTTCATACATACGAAGCTTAAGAACATCAACAAGTGAAGGTTTTCCTAAAGAAAAATGCTCTTCGGAATAATCGGCAACTAAATTGGACAGAAGTTCTAATTCTATGCTGTTCGAGTCATTCAAAGGAGTATCGTCTTTCACCAATGGAAGAAGTTCCTCCACTCTTTTCACCGCCCATTCATACTGGGTTTGATTTTCTATCTTTGTCATAATCCTAAATATTAGCGCAATCTATTTTATCATATTCTTTATGGGTACCAATAAAGCGAATATACACAAACTGAATGGTGAATTTAATCACTACTACCAAACGATAGTTGTTGCCTTTGATGTTGAAAACATAGTGTTGATTGCCTACATTATCAACGCTATTAAACGTTTTCTTAATATCGGCAAAGCAAGTCCACTTGCTTCTTTTCACAATAGTAGTCCATTCTTGCAAGGCAACCTTTGAATCAGGATGGTTCTCTGCATATTCTTTTAATGCCTGTTCGGTAAATATTCTCATTGGTTACTCAATTATCCAAGGACAAAGATATATAATATAATTCTATAATTCAAAATAATATTCTAATATTTATAATTTAAGGGGGCAGGAAAATAGCAGCAACTCCGAGAAATCACTGCTAATTATTCTATTTTTCTGGCTAAGAAGCTGATTACAAAAAAGGAGACAGAACTTCATTATCCAGTCTCCTTATTCTATCATTACTTGAATCAGCTCTTTTCTATTCTGACACTCACCAATTTCTGTATTCCCATTATCACCCATACAGATACGACAAAAGGTGCGGTCAGAGTGGTAATTCCTAAGTCCATCCCTATAATTTGCAATATAACAGACAGCAAGATGGAACATGAAGTCCATACAAGACCTTCCCAACTTTTATCTCCTAAAGCTATGGCACACAATACACCGTTATAGCCCATCAAACCCATATTCAACGTTTCAGCATCTATTCCCAGCAAGACAGCCAAAGGAATAGGGAAAAGTGCTCCAATTACAGTATAGAAAGCAGCAGTTCGTGAATTTACAAGAATACCAACTAAAAACAATAAACCAGTCCAGATATTCCCTTGAAACATTACCTGACCGATACCAAAACTGAAAGCTTGAAAGTAATTAATCCCTTGTGTAGTATCAGTTACTGTATCAGAAACCAGTAACATATCAGGAACTACCCAAGTACAAAATTCCAATAATCCCCATACAGAAAGGATGAAAGGTGCTGTAAATCCGGGAAGTGAACGCTGAAAGCTAAAAAGTCGTACTATCCAGGTTGACATACACGAAGCTACAGCCATCAGCAATAAGGAACCTATCGACAGTTCCATGAAGACTCCGACTGCTATTCCCACCAATGTACCGTTAAAACCATACAATCCGTTCTTTATATCGTCACGTCCATAGCCTGAAAAATGAGCGGTTAATGTACTTATTATATTACCGCTTACAGCCAACACTCCCATCTGCCATGAATTCAGGAATATCCCAATCAGCATCAACAGACCGGACAACGCATTGTTCTGGAACATCACTTGCCCTATTCCACGACCTAAGATCAGTAATGAATTGTATAGTGAAGCCATTTTAATGAATCTATCGCATTTTAATCCAAAGAAAAGTCCTTGGACGGTTTGAAGTGAGGAATATCATGGGCAGGAATAATCATAGTAGTATTCTTGGTGATATTACGGGCCACTTTCTCTGCACGGTGTTTCAAGATGAAGCTGCCAAATCCTCTCAGATACACATTCTCACCGTTTGCCAGTGACTTTTTAACACTCTCCATGAATCCTTCCACAATCTGAAGTACTCTTTTTCTGTCAACTCCCGTTTTCAAGTAGATCTCATTCACAATTTCTGCTTTTGTCATAATCTTATCTGTTTTAGAGTTGCAAAGATATCCAAAGTTTATTAAAGAGAAGAGGACCGAAATAAAATTTGTTCAACGACACGTTTTGTCGCTTGCCTTCAATATCTTTGCCCATAATAAAATCAAATTCATAATTATATGGGGAAAAAGTTGGAAAAATTACAGCGTATGCTGGTTATCATCAATAAACTGAAAGGACTTCAACGGTATGTCCCCCGTGAAGAACTGGAAAATTATGTGACACATCGCATGGAAGAACGTGGTGGGATACCTGTAGACCTCAGAACATTGCAACGGGACTTTAATGCGATAGAAGAGATGTTCGGTATTCGCATCTGTTTCGACAAGAAACGGAATGGATATTATATCAATGAAGAGAATGACACGAAAAAAGAACAATATGAAAGGCTCCTTCTCAACTTTGATATACTGAATGCTTTGGATACCTCTTCAGGCCTTCATACTTATGTAGTTGCAGAACATCATCGTCCGGTAAACAACGAATATCTACCACTTCTAATCAAGGCTATTAAATTCTCACATCCCATAATCTTTAAATATATGTATGTCCGGGAGAATGGAAAGGTGCGTGAAAAAGAAGTGCTACCACACTATTTGAAAGAAGACCAATACCGGTGGTATCTTCTTGCTTATGAAGAAAACGTATTGAAAACTTTCAGTGTGGACTGTATTATTGACCCTCAGATATTGTATGGAAAAACATTCAAGCGTAATATGGACATAGACATAAACAGCCTTTTTAAAGATTGTTATGGCATTTGGAACCAGACAAATATTCCTATAGAAGAGATCGAATTGAGTTATAGCCCTTTGGATGGCAATTTCCTGAAATCTGTTCCATTGCATCATTCCCAAGAGATCATTGTAGATGATGAGAAAGAATTCCGAATTAAACTACATCTCCGTATTACCAATGATTTTGTGATGGCCTTGCTTTCAAGAAGCCGCTCGCTGACAGTCATCAAACCTCTACATCTGAGGGAGCAGGTGAAGGCAATCTATGAAGAGGCTCTGAAAAGAAACAGATAACAACAATTCGTTCCCTGAACACAACCCTCTAATAACCAAAGAATATGAACAATAACTCTTACTGGAACAAAAGTAATCTACTGAAAGGCATAGGTACTCTTTGTATCTTTATCATCTTTGGATATTACGCTTATCAAGATGCCATAAACAGGAACATGCTGGAAAGAAGTCTGAATGAAAACGCTGCCCCACCGCAACGCGACTTTACCCACAAATCTTCTCGATTACAACGTTCGTCTGCCATACATGGAAATGCGGTTTATAAGGATGTGGCTGGAAAAACTCAGAATGTAGAATCTAGGGAGTTGAACGATTACGACACCTTCAACGAACATCTGGATGAATATCTTGAAGATCCGGAAGATGAAGTCACTTATCCGCCTGAAATCTATGATGCACTGATAGACGAGACAGAATAAATTGATTAACAAAAAATATAATAATATGAGTCATTTCAGAACATCCCGTACAAAAGAAGCATTTTTATTTAAAGACGCAATCATTCTTACCTCATTTACTGTTATTTGTCCTATATTGAGGATTCTTCCCTTATGGCTACTGCAAAGACTTAGCAATTGGTATTATCCATTCTTACTGATTGGCATTCTATTGTTCATTTGTCGGGTTACTTTTATAGAACGGCATTTTGACATTGTATATATACCTTAGTTTTACTAGAAGTGAATGACAATGTCCCCTTTAAGTTTGATAATCAATAAACTTTTTGTAGTTTTGCAAGGTTCCAACATGACTGGTTAGAACACATTACATAGTTTATTGATGAAAGTGTAGCTTTTATCCTTGTACAAGAAATCTGAGAAATTTCACGAAATGCAATAGGAAAGCAATCACGCTCATCAATTGTTTGTATATACTTACTCAAGCTATATATATCATAAGTGTGGGGATATTGTTTATCTTGTATTTAGGTTTACTAGAGCCTCCAACACGATAGATGATGTGACTTCACACTTTTTTTATAATTATTAAACTGGAATACCCAAACCATTATGGCAATATTTGAAAAAGGATTAAGTTACAACTTCATGGTAGAGAGAATTGCCGAAGCAAAAGGTAATTACTACTATGTAATAGTAATTGATAATAAAGAATGTTGGATAAAAATGCTCCCTTTTGAAATATATCAAAACACAAAGAAAAATATCATAAGATGTGAGTACAGAGGTGTTGATTCATATGGTTCTCATATATTTATAGAAGACAAGCTTTCTCTTTTGTATGAATTGTATAAGGAAAAAGAAGAATATGATTTTAACTATGTAAAGGAAGGTATAGATATGGAAGGAACTCATTTTTCTGTATTAAAAGATAAGTATGGACTAGTCCACCGTTTATATGAAAAACTTCCATCTAATCAGAAAAATAAAGAAACTCCAATAAAATGTAGAATAAATTCTATTGATAAAACACAAAAGGCACTTATATTACAAGTAATAGAAGCTACCAGTGCCAATTGTATGGAAAATAATATCCCAAATATTAATGATGTAACAGTCATTGCATGGATAGACGAAACAGCTCTATTTAAATATATCAATAAGAAAACACTTATAGATGATTATTTTTACAATATAATCCACCTTTCCGAGGATGTATATTTAAAAAATACAATAAACTTATACCAAAGTAAAAACAACAAATGGATTGTATGCTATATTAATTATCTTGATAAAAGATACAAATACATATTAATTCAAAAAGGGAATCTATATGAATTAGCAGAATTTGCAGATCTAATGATTTGTTTAATTAACTGGACACGTACATTTAAAATCAGTAAGATAAAAAAAATTCCCCAATTAAAAAAATACGAAGGGCTACAAAAAGCAATTAAAATTCTTCAGACAAATTCACTGAGTAACTATAAAGAGACCCTTATTGGCACTGAAAATACTATTTCTGAAATGTCAACTCTATTTGGCTTATTTGAAATTGACCCTTGCTTTTTTAGCGAAAACTTCTCTTTCTATAGAGAAGTTTGTAAAATGCTATATAATAACATTTTAACAATTAGTTCACCAACTGAAGCACTTCAAGTAAAAAAAGAAAAGTGTCTAAAAGCATTTCAAGGAATATTAGCTTACAGAATAAAAATAGAACGAAAGCAAATTGTAAACAAGATTATACAGATATATGATCTTTCGCTTGGAACAGAAGAAACAACAAGTAGCAGCATCTTTAGTCTTCTATATTCTTTACTAAAGAATCCTGAATGCATAAATAGTAAAAACATACATTCATACATTGACATGCAACCACAAACATTAAGTGCAATTGCTTGCATCATTTACGGCTACAAACTACTTGAGAAAAAGGAAGAGTTCAAAAGATTGCTAAGTGACATCAATAAAATGTTTTATTTTTCAGAAAAATATGAAAAAGATAGAGTTGAAGATAAACATTTTGAAATTGAAGATATAGAAGAGACGGAAAAGAATATCTATTCATCCGAATCTATTTCCAATCAAATCGAAACAAGATCAAACGAAAACATTTTCTTTCTAAACTTATATAAAGATGGTACGTATATTATTACAAACGAACAACTTTCTGAAAACAATATAATTAAAAGTATTTCCATAAATCCCAATACAGACAAATTCATATTGCAATGCTATGCACATGGAAGTGTCAATAAAGTAGCTATCAGAATATTGCAAGAAAAAAAAAGGAAAAGAAAATACCTCAATGGATGCTATTCACAAGACTACTTGAAAGATATATATGTTATTAGTGAAGAAACATACATTGCAGCTCTCTCATCATATAATAATGATATATTTATAAAATTATATTCTACAGAATATGTCTCAGAACATTTGTCGTTAGGCTTGAAAGGAAACCAAGTCGTAGGTACTAATGTTGATTCTACAGAATATTTTTTGATATCCTCCGAGCACAGTAATCAGCTACCTAAACGATTGGTATACAACACGCCTACTCCACTCGGGAAAAATATCAAGAATCCATATTATGAAAATGACATTTTAGCTTTAAAAGAATTAGGAATACTAAAAGAAACTATTTAAACAAATATCAAAACCATGAAAAATTCATTCAAACTTTTCGATCCCATGAGAGATTACAGCTCTATTCTTCCTGATATTCCTGGAAATTACTTGGTTGTTCTACGGACTTCTTCGCTACTTCCTCAAATAGAAGTGCTTCCCGAATTCCACTATATAGATTATAATAACAACCATTACCCAATAATATACACTGGAATTAGTACTGTAAGTATTAGAAAACGTGACTATCAGCAGCATTTCATAGGCAATAATGCTGGAAAATCCACTCTTCGTAAATCTCTTGGCAGTTTAATGGGATTTCCTAAAATTCCAAGAGATAAGAACAATCCTGATAATGGGAAAACTAAATTCAATGAAAACGATGAAGAAAAATTGTCACAATGGATGAGAGAAAATCTATTATTATTTTATAGTGTAGAAAACAGAGAACAAGAACAAATCGAAAATCTTGAAAAGAAACTTATCAACGACTATAATCCACCATTAAATATATTAGGAAACAATAATCCAATTAATAAAGAATATAGAGCACTATTAAAAAGGTTGCGAAATAGAACCAGTCTTAACAGTTAATTTATACGTAATCTAATCTTTTATAGAATTAGTAACACATCTTGTAACCAGTTTATTTTCTAAAAAACAAAAGATATGACTTGGAAAGAATTGAAAAAAACAATTATAGCAGAGTATGACAGTCGAAATTTAAAGTCAAGAGTACGCTACAATGCCATTGAACGAATTGAAATCTTCATTGAGCAGCACCATGCTCAAGCCATAAAAGAAGTAAAAGAATTGATGGTTATAGACAAACAATGTCTGAAAAAACAATATACTGAACAAAAAGGGAGAAGTATCAGTGGAGCAGAAAGTAGTGTAATTGATGAAATTTATAATCAACTTTCTAACCTGTAATACTTTATTTCAACCCCTACAAAACTGAAACCTCCATAATGTATTGATCAATAAATTAAGTGAATATCTATTTTATGATAACACCAGAAGAACTAATACAAGATTTAATAGATTATTATGGATATGAAGTTGATTTATCTTATGCTATCAACTACATAGATATAGTGGGACAATATGCAGAAGTTGACAGTTTTCATCTATGGCTGCTAGATTTATCAATAACATAGATCCAGAATAATCATATAGCTTATTTAATCTCTATTTGAGGACAGACATACATCCACACTTCACAAAAAGGAGAGACTGAACTTAATTGCTCAGTCTCCTTTACTTTTTTATTACAAATCATGAATTAAATCTTCCTTAATAGATTCACATAATGCATTGTAAAGAATACGCTTATTTTCGGGAATATCTTCTGCTGAAATACTGAACAATAACAGATAGGATTCTGGAATTTCCAAAGCTCTACATATTCTGATAATTGTATTCTTTTCAGGAAATGATTCTCCTTGTTCTATACTACATAAAGCATTTGCTGATATATCACATAATTTTGCCAGCTCCTTTTGGGAAATTCGCTTATTTTTCCTAAGTATTTTTACAGCATTTCCTATGTTCATAATTCTAAGTATAAAAATTATTTCAACGAGAAATAGTCCAATATTTTAGGGCTTATTTCTATCAGTTTATATACTATCAGTAAAATGGTATTTACATCAATTGTACCATATTGTTTGATGACCTGGATTGCTTCCTCTTTACATTCTTCTGATAGATTACTATTTTTTATTTCAAAAATTATATTTTCTTTATTCATTTTCTACAGTTTTATCCTGCTATTGGTAGTGGATATGAACTGATTCCAATAGCATTCGGTTGATAAATAAAAGGATAATCACTCTTAATTACAGTACTATTGGAATCTTCATCTGATCCTGTAGAATAGATATGGTATCTTGCTGAGATATAAATATTCCTTATTTGGAAATCTATATGCCATTGGGGGGTACTATATGTTGACTTTGCTACATAATAATAACTATGTACAATATTGTCTAAAAGTTCATCTGTTCTTTGTATGCTCAGTTCTTGGATGATAGATTCATAAGAAACGGTGAAGCATGATGCTGAATAATCTATATAAGAAAGAGGACGATTATCTTTTCTTTGTTTTCTCACTACAACACGAGTAAACAAATCAAGATAAGATGAACAAGTCGATTGGGGTGATGTTTTTCTTTTTACTTTGTCAATGAAAGTTCCTCGTAAATGCTCTGTATCTATATCGGACCATTTCAAGGATGCTCCCTGTAAATCTGTTTTTTTAAAGGATTCAATAAACTGATTAAAACTGTTTAGTTCATTTTGAGCCAATCTGCTAATATTGCGAAGAGAACTAAAAAAGTAACTCCGAATTTTACGAATATAGGCTTCCGCAAAAATATCAAGCCCTTTTTCATCTATACAAAGACTTGTTGTATCATCAACATCATCGTATCCATTAGCCCTTAGCAGCGAGGTTAATGCACACATCGGCACATTCATCACCTCTTGTATAATGTCTAAAGAAGTTTTGAATGTAACAGTCCTATCCTCAAATGATATTGGTGTAAAATTCCTTATTTCTAAATGTTCAACCATTAAACTTAATTTTTACGTAGCAAATATATGATAAAAGTTTATAAAATCAAAATAGAAAGCGACAAAATACAATAACAACTTGTGTTTTGAATTAAAGATAGTAATACTATTTATGAATAGAGTCATATATTCTCGTTAAAAGAAAGCCGCTATACCTTTTTTCAGTATAACGACTTTAATAAAATATGAACTATCCATCATTTCCGATTACTTATCCGTTTAGCTTATCCAATCCACTACAGTATCTCCCTTATAACCTTTTTCCCAAACAAACCAGGCATAGGCGATAGCATTCCCGTTTGCCTGGGCTGCTGTAAAATCTCCACCTTTGGCTACAACGGCACGGGAAGAAAAGACGTGGATTTTCAATGGGGGATTGGTCTGAAAGAACGGTTTGCGTCTTTTTCCCTCCAAGAATGTCAGCTTCAGGAACATGGCTACTTTGGTTCCTTCATCCGATATATCCAAGGCTTTCTCTATAAATTCCAGGGCTATCTTATAAGGAGGTTTGGTAATGATAGCTCCATAAGGGTTTTCGGTGGCTTTCAGGAAATCAACGCCACCGGTACCATAACCCCGGTTTATCAGGTCAGTGGAATAAACCTCCTTGCCTAATTCTATCATCCTTTCAGACAGGTGCCCCATTCCACAAGCAGGTTCCCATATAGTATCAGGAAACTTCTCCACCTCGAATAATCTGTCTATGGCTTCAGGGAATGTAGCATAAAAATCATGTTCTTCCCTTGTTGTATCAGAGTGGTTGGACGCTCCGATTGTGGTATATATTGTGCTCTTCATAGTTACCCATTGTGTTTGTCGTTATTGCCTTACGCTGCCATAATCTTACCTCCCCATTGGTCAGCCATCGCATCCGCTATCCCGGGGAAGGTCTTGCTCCTCAGTCTTCTCCTCTCTTCTGCCGACACGCCCGAGAAGAATATGTCGGAGGTCCATTTCTGCATCCGGTTGCCGTTCCTGAATGTCAGCACCTCACCTTTCCCAACCACATTTGTCGGTACCAGGAGAGGCAAGCTTTTCAACCATAGACAGGTCTTCTTGCTAGCTTCATGACCAAACATCCAAGGTTCTATTATCTGGTCGGGCTTTCTCCATCGGCTACTCATGATACCTACCGGATTCTCGATGGCCAGTTTACTCACTCCAACCCTTGAAACATCCATAAAAAACTGGACTGCCTCTTCTCGGTCTTTGGCTCTGTCGGGGAACTTCGGATGTGGTCTTCTCTGTTCTATCGGAAGGCTTTTATCGTCGGGGTGATAATACCATCTTGCACCCGAGACAGCAAGAAAAGTACAGGGAGGATGGGCTATGACCAGATCCCAGTTACCATCAAGAAAGTGTTTGGTTCCATTCTCCAAAGTTCCACCACGATTGGCGATTACATCAAACATATTCCCCTTGAAATGATACTCGGGATGACCACCGCTGCAATCCTGAAGGTCACAACTGAAAGCGCTATGACCCAGTTTTCTGAAAGCCAGACATACGGCCTGACTCTCTTCACATGCTACCAAGACATTCATAAGGATTAAAAGATTATCTGCATTAAAATCCGGTCCGAATAAGTTCTCAGGCCGATATGCTCCACCTTCTGTCCCATCTCCATAAACAACAGAGACTTGTAGAACCTGATGAAGGCAGTTATATCCGTGTAGAAGTTTTTCCCTGCAAAATTCAATGGATAAATCATTGGATACCCTCCGACTGTCTGAAGCTGGAAAGCTCCGATTCCCACTCCCGTAATGAGTGACATGTCAGCATCATAGACTATTAATTTATTAGGGTCGCAACGAAATTCCCTGACAAAGAACATCCTGATCTCTTTCTCGCTTATTTCCTTGACTCTGAATTGTGCCATTCCGGAAGTGTATTCGTCCAATGATTCCTGTACCTGTGATTCGATTTCCTCAATACTCATATCGGTGTTCAGAATCTCACCGTTTGCAATAAAATAGTTTTTCATAATGATTTAGATTTAGTTTTTTGTGATGTGATTGTTAATGTGATATCCCACTCTTTCATCAAATAGGATTGTAAACCTCTGTATGAATCAATACGTCTCCTTTTTACCCTCGGCATGATTGATAAAGCCTCCTGCAAGGTCAGATTGATGCAGAGACCGGTTTTAAAAGCGTCTCCATATTTCTGTCGGAGCGCTTCTATGTCTCTTTGGTATTTTTCAGGAACAGGTTCGGATGATACCGCTTTTTCGGTGACATCAGGTGCGGTAAAAGTATCCTGACGATTGGGCATAGGCTCCCGCTCAAGTCCCAATAGCTGATTTATGAACTCTTTAAACATAGGGTTTATGCTATTTTATTATTCAGTTATTAGGTTCTGGCAGGCTGTGAATGGTGTTTTAGCGATTTGGAAGAGAAAAAAAAATAAGAAGAGCGCCGTCCATTTCCCCGGTAATTCCCTTTGCCTTTTCCCGGCTATGGCAATTTATATTCAGGTATTTTTTCGGCGCCCTTCATTGTGAGTATTTGTTTCTTCGGTAATAAGGCTTTGGGAGGATGCTGGACGTTGGGCAATTATACCTTATATATATAATAGCGCTCCAAACATGAAAAACGCGCGTCATTTCCTGCCATGCCCTAATTAGTGTATAGGTTATTTTTCAGTTTTCAGTCATGGAGGGATGGCGGGGCAGTGGCCGGTTCTGTCATCCTTTCTTCATTGGTATCAGAATGGCGGGCTGAAAGCTGGAGATTCTTATACGTGTGAATGTTAAATCAATGTACAACTAAAAACTCTAATAAAATGATGACTGAAAAATTAGAACCAGATGAAAAAATTATCGCTTCCCTTAACGCCAGCCTTGAGAAATGCTGGAATGATGCGGAAAGTCCGTTGCCGTACATACCTCTTGTCGTGCCACCCATAGAAGTGCCGGAATTCAACCTTTTCGGCAGCGGGAAGGAATGGCATGCGGAGAGGGAGGATGGATACACGGCACCTGCAACACCCAAGGATACACAGCCGGCAGAGGAGGCGGATGAACTTGACTTTATAATGGGAAAATCCCTGAACAGTATGATGATGGAAGAAAAACGTAAACCCGTGCCGGAGATATTATGGGGAGGTGACGGGAATGGCAACGCCCTATGGTTCGAGAACGAGTTCGCCATCCTTTTCGGGCGGACAAATACGGGCAAGAGCCTTTATGCGGTCCAGATAGCGGAGCATATAAGCGGGCGACTGGGGAGAACCGTATTGTATCTCGACCTTGAACTCTCCATGAAGCAGTTCCAGGAGAGATATACCTCAAGGGACGGTGAACTGCATATTTGGCCCGATAATCTCCACCGCCCGGATTTAAGCATGGTCGGAGACGGCCTCTATGATTCGGGCAGGTTCCTGCCGTTGATAAGGAGGATGATGGCAAAGGTGAACGCGAGGGTGTTGATTCTTGACAACCTCACCTTTCTTGTCAACAACGGGGGGATGAAGGCCGAGGATGTGAAACCGATCTGCCAGGAGTTCTGTAACTGGGCGAAGGAGGGCTACTCTATCCTTGTAGTCAACCATACCCCGAAGATCCAGCCGTTCACACCCCTTGACATCAACCACTGCCTGGGCTCAAGCATGCTCACCAACTTCGTTCAGTCGGTCTTCGCCATAGGTACTGACAGCAGCAATCCCTCGACGGGCAGATACGTGAAGCAGCTCAAGAGCAGGAACGGCAGGATAGTATGGGAGGGGAACCATGTGATACCTTATGTGATTGACAAGACGCTCGACCCCACCATGCTCCGTTTCATACAGCCCGCACAGCTTCACCAGACCGGAATGGACACCCAAATTCCTATCCAGACAGCCAGGGAGTGTGACCTTTTGAAGGATGCAGACAATATGCAGCTCGAACAGATCAGGAAATTGCACGGGCAGGGTATGTCGAACAGAAAGATAGCCGGGGAACTGAACCTCTCACCCACCACTGTAGGGAAAAGGCTGAAGGAGATGGATATTGAGGATGGGGGAGTAGTGGAAGTGAAGGGATTGGCTTTTGAGGGCCAACCCTTCACCCATGAAATCCCTGAAAGAACTCTGCCTTTACTCTTCTCTGTCGGGGCATTGTACTATAAGCCTGAGGCTGGTTGAATGATTTTTGTCTTACCCTAGGCCTGATTGAATACGGGTGTCCATCACTGATTACCACTGTCCAATATAAAAATAAATGGACACTAATGATTTAGCCGGTCATCCATAATATCCATCAATGTCCACTACTGTCCACGGTGTCCATTACCGTCCACTATAAAAATAAATGGACACCACTATCCATTTTTTCTTCTTTTGGGTTATTCCTTTATCCAATTCATATGGTATCCTATGTATAATGACTAATAATGGAATATTACAAGGAAATAACCCAAAGAAAGAGAGAGAGAAATGAGTTTTTTCTTTCTTTTGGGTCATTCTTTTGTCAGATTCATATGGTATCCAATATTATAATACCTGACAGAACAGAATATAAGGATGAATGACCCAAGAAAAAAAGATACAAATGTCCATCTTTTATATTGTGGACAGTGGTGATCAGTGATGGACACCGTGGACAGTTGTTGGACACTTTAAATATCTAACATATAAACCGATAATCTGACATAGTGGGGTGTTCGCTCTCCAAACAGCGAACGCCTCCACACATCAACAACTTAAAAACGAGCAGCAATGAACGATATAGATTTTTATACAAGCAAGAGCAATACACTTCCGGCAAAAAGGATGAGTGTGGATTATGCCCTCCGTCTGATTAAGGAAGGGAAATACAGGGAATATGCGGACAAGGTCAGGAACGCCAGGACCGGGGAGGAAATGGACCGGGCTAAATTCGACGCTCCCGGATTTTCATTCTCAGGCATATTCGAGAGACGCGGGAAAGACAGGCTGATAAGGCATAGCGGTATCATGGCCATCGACATAGACCATCTGGACGGGGACGTGTTTTCAGAGAAGGAACGGCTGATGAAGAACCCTTATGTATATTCGGTCTTCCTCTCAATATCCGGAAAAGGCCTCAAGGTGCTGGTCAAGGTTCCGGAAAGTCTTGACGCGGAAAGCCATAAACTATACTACAGGGCCATAGCGGAGGATTTTGGTGTGGAAGAGGATAGAAGAGCTCAGGATGTGGCAAGATATACGAACGTCACCTATGATCCTGACCTCCATCTCAACTCCGGAGCACTTGTATGGAATAAACCGGTTGAGGTGGTAGCAGTGGAAGAAGAAGCGTCAACAGCCAACTACACAACCCCGATAACCGATATGGACGAGAGGCTCAGGATCATACTCTCATGGACGGAAGGGGGATTCAGAAGAGGCAACCGTAACGGGTATGTCTATGATACGGCCTGCAATCTCTGTGAATACGGTATCGGGAGAGACGAGGCACTTGACATCCTTCTCCCTTACGCCTCCTCCGATTTTACGCCCGGTGAGATCAGGTATACGGTCGGCAATGCATACAGGAATAAAAGGTTCGGGAGTAAGACGCTGAGAAGAGAAGGGGCGGATGAAAGACTGAAGGCGTTGTTCTCCAAGGTAAAAAATATCCCTTCATTTTATCATCTTCCAAATCCGACAATGGAATACCGTCCGGACATGAGGATTGTGATTGTGAATGATGATGGCGTGGCTGAAGGGATGACAAGGCTTTTTCCCGGTTTTCAATGGTTCTCAACGGGCGGAAAGGTATTGTCGGAGGAATTGATGGCAGGTATTCCAAGGCATCTACGCATCCTGGTCTGTCCACGCCTTAACAGTCAATGGTCTTATGAGTGGAAGGCAGAGATAGAGATGCTGCAATGGAAAGGTTATAATCTGCATGTCTGGGAATGGTGGAAGGAGTTTGAGCCTGGGATAGATGATTATACGGAAGGCTGCTCTGTGTATGATGTGATATGCAGGAGATAGAGTGATAGTGAAGGGATAAGTTGGATTAAAGGCTTGTCCCTTTTTAATTTCTTTTAAGCTAATCTAGTCAAAATCATGGTGATTCTTATTCTATTTCATTCCGATAGTTTTTACAGCTTCAAGTATTATTACAAGGAATATGTCTGTAAACATCTGAAACACTTGTTTTCGTGCCAGGTATCCTATAATCGTTTTGTGGAACTAGAGAAGGAAGTACAGTTTCCTCTGGTTATTTTCATCAAGAATCCTGCTGGGAGCCTGTACCGACATCAGTTTTGTTGAATTTACTCCTTTATGTGTCTGTCGTAACCAAAAGATTCTGATTCATAAAACATTTGAAGGGATTGCCGGGCGTGGAAAATATTCAATGGGATGGTTCTTCGGATTCAAGCTGCATCTGATAGTCAATGACAAGGGTGAGATTCTCAATTTCATGTTCACGCCTGAAAACGTGGATGACCGGGAACCGTTGAAGCAAGGTAAGTTTCTGGAGAACATCAAAGGAAAACTATGCGCAGACAAAGGATATATTGGTCAGGCTCTGTTTGAGAACCTTTTTCTTAATGGCATACAGCTTGTCACTAAAGTTAAAAACAATATGAAGAATTCACTGATGAGTATTGCCGACAAGATTTTGCTCAGAAAAGAGCCCTGATCGAAACAGTCAATGACGAATTGAAGAACATTGCGCAGATAGAACACTCCAGACATCGTTCATTCAATAACTTTATAGCCAATTCCTTGTCGGCTATCGCGGCATACTGCTTTTTTGAGAAGCAACCAGCTATTGATGTAAAATTCATCAATAGCAAGCAACTCGCTATTTTCTAATTTTATTTCACGTTAATTTAGCTAAAAAATCGGCAAGCCTAACTTTTTTGGTTATCTTTGTGTCAGGTGTAGTTTAAACTTTAACAATATCGTAAACTGAAATGGACACAGGTTCTATAAATGCAGATAGAGTAAAAGTTGCTGTATATAATCGAATTAAATTTGAACTTCCAATAATTATTTGGGAAGCAATTGATACAGCTTTCAGTAATTACTGGAATGATGTTATAGGTTTTGGTAATTATGTAAATTTTGAAGAAACTGTAAATTATATAGACCATCAATTAAAAAAAAAGAAGATTATGTTTTCGTATGGTAAGTTGGAACATATTGTCAACATTATATATGACTATATTGAAATGACAGGTGGCTTTTTGGATGAAGACACATTTTCCATTCCACGTGCACCACTAACCGATGAATAATTTATAACGACTAAAATAATATGTTGAACAAGGCTTTAGATATTGCTTACAAGGCTCATTGGGGGCAGACAGACAAAGCTGGCGCTCCTTACAAACTTCACCTTACAAGGGTGGCATTACATTGCCAAACAGAAGATGAAAAGATTGTGGCATTGTTACACGATGTGGTAGAAGATACCTCTATGACATTGGAAGAATTAAAAGCACAAGGGTTTAGTGACGAAGTGTTGGCTGCTTTAAAGTGTCTGACCCAAATAGAAGATGAGGACTACCAAACATTCATCCAACGTGTAGCAACCAATCCACTTGCCGTAAAAGTCAAAATACAAGATTTGAAAGACAATATGGATTTGTCCCGTTTGGATGGTAAGCCACATTGGAAAATGGAAACATATAAAAAAGCATTGGATTACCTCGAACGGTGCTCAAATAAGAAAGTACTATATGTAGACATGGATAATGTGTTGGTAAACTTCCAATCTGGCATAGACGCCTTAAGTGAGAAGCTAAAAAAACAATACGCGGGGTGCTATGATAGAGTCCCTAATATATTTTCCAAAATGCAACCCAATGAAGGAGCAATAGATGCTATAAATTGTTTAAAGAACAAATATGACATTTACATATTATCAACAGCTCCATGGGACAACCCAAGTGCATGGTCTGATAAATTGGAATGGGTAAAACGTTATTTGGGTGAAGTATGCCATAAGCGTTTAATCTTGTCGCATCATAAAAACTTGAATGCAGGTGATTACTTAATAGATGATAGGAAGAAGAATGGTGCTGCTAATTTTAAAGGCAAGCTTATATTATTCGGTTCTGAACAGTTTCCAAATTGGAAGTCTGTAGCAAAGTATTTATTGTGATAAAAATAAGAGCCTTAAGATAGCCAAACATTCCTCATACATTTTCGTTCTATCTATCCAAGCCTTCCGGATAATGGTGTTAATCTGTAGAGTCAGGTTCCGGTTGTAATTCTCTTACTGGTAGTGTTCACTGTATTCCGGAAGGCTTTTTATTATTTTGTAGAGTGAAAAAGACAGCCTGCCTCAAGTATATAGATTATGAAACACTATCTTCACAGACAATAAGGTTCTTCAGGCTGTCTTTGATATATCTTGTAGGCTTAAATTAGAATATACAAAAACAGATCCTATTATCAGCGAGAAAGGATATCTCGTTACGTATAAAAACATTTTGTTAAAAATCTAAATACTTCTCGATAACGTGAGCCTTGTCCATATTACTCTTCCGCGTAACCAATCAAAGTATCGAAACAGTCGCCATTCATTTTTTCCACTGACATATTCCAGATTTTCCAATCATAAGAACTTACTTTTTATGAGGTTCTTATCACAAAGCAATATGAAAATCATTTTAAGGAACTAATAAAGGTTAAACTCGAATATATGTATACGAATTAAGTTATAATCGGTTCGTGCCAAAATCGAGTTCAAATACTCTTGCTGTTTCTCGCTCTCTTTCAGCCGTTCCTTTTTACTTCCATAATAATAGGATTTTGTCTGCTCATATACGTCTGTTAACTGTTCTTTGGATATATCCAAGTAGTAATCCATATAACCATTATACTCGGCACGGAATGGATATAAATCGAGAAGTTTTTGATAATCCATTCTTAATTCCTCTGTATAACGCACTTCAATTTCTTTGTCATTCTCCTTTTTTATTAAGAGAAGAGCTACTCCATAAGCCATAATTTAACTTTTTAAAATTAATGATTCAGTAACAAAACTAATCAATCTTGGCAATAAAACCAAACTAAATGATTAATTGTAATCATCAGTACACTCGGGATATAATAATTTTCTTTCTTTCGTTTGTTGTAGGCTCACGCCGCCTGAGTGAGTATTATTATCAATTGTAATAATCATATGATACAATGGGCTTCCAGTTAACTCTTGTATCCCACCGTCTGGATAATGTATGAATGATGGACCTTGCTTTTTCCCCTGGCTGAATTGGAGTACTTATACATTGTTTCAACTTCTCATTTGTCCTGTACATATTGTTTTAGGAAGTATGGTTAAAAGTGTATCAGTATAAGCAAGGATCCGATAAACCACTCCCATAATCCTTACAATGGATCCGGTTTAAACCAGGCTATATATGTCTCCCATTAATATTGCGAGATAGTCCTTACCCCGATGAATGGAATGAAAGAGTAATGTTGAAGAGCTGATATGGTTACTTCACGGCTATAATCGACGGGCAAACCTATGACAGTGCCGGAAAACAGGCGGAGGAAATATAAACCTCTCTCCACATTACTTCAGGCACGTCTATCCATTGCCCGTTCATCTCCCTTGCCTTGTGGAGTATTAAGGTATGAAACTGAAGGGATACGGTAAGGATAAATACTTAATACGAGGGCTGGTCATAAAGAGGCGATGAGTATAGGATACAAGTTCATCATCAGTAGAAGGGTTATCTCAGTATCAGTATGGGAACTAATCCGGTAACTGGACTCTATATTGGCCACTCATCCGCCCTATTCATTATTACCCGTACGGATTTGGGATGAAGTGTTGGTTATATGGCTACTTGGGGAATGGAATAATGTAAAACATTTTATATGTCATATAATACTATGCGTGTTCTGTAGGTCATGACAAGCCGGTCTTTTTCGCTATATTTATATCATGTCTTATCCTGATATAGGTAGACACATTTACAAACTAATAAATGTGTTACT
>ERZ791920.615-NODE-615-length-30103-cov-8.151025_pt1 | contig 30103 bp, 26 predicted proteins | sample MGYA00510136_ERZ791920 | MGnify/ENA primary metagenome ERZ791920 (study PRJEB30046, sample SAMN00792066) | human gut metagenome | study: EMG produced TPA metagenomics assembly of the A metagenome-wide association study of gut microbiota in type 2...
AAAAAGAGCATACAGGTCAAATAAATGAATTTTATACTAGAATTGGATAATATATGTTATTTTGCAGAAAAAGGGTACCTATGGTTCGGAAAATGTCCCCTTATGGATCTAACTTAGCTAAAAAAAGGTGTCCTATTAGATACTAGTTAACATTCTATATAGTTTATAAATATAGGTATTTACTGCATTTATAGATGATTCTAACACCTTATATTCTGGCTAAAAAAAGGTGTCCTATTTTGCAGAAAAAGGGGACCTATAGGTCGGAAAATGTCCTCTTATGAACCAACAAAAAGGGTATCTGAAACTCCATAAAAAGGGTATTTGAACCAAAAAATAGTATTTATCTATTCAATAAATATAGATAAATACTGGATTTATTGATATCCAGCATTACAAATCTAACCGCTAAAAAAAAGGTGTCCTTTAAGTCGGAAAATGTCCCTTAATAGGTCGGAAAATATCTCCCTATTATGATCTATGCTGGTATTGAGTAATAAAAAAACATAGATAAATACTAGCTTCTTTGATATTCAGCATCACAAATTTAATAACTAAAAAAAAGGTGTCCTTTAGGTCGGAAAATGTCCCTTAATAAGTCGGAAAATGTCTCCCTATTATGATCTATGCTGGTATTGAGTAATAAAAAAAACATAGATAAATACTAGCTTTCTTTGATATTCAGCATCATAAATTTAATAGCTAAAAAAAAGGTGTCCTATACTCCACATTTTGGGGCCCTATAGGTCGGAAAATGTCCTCTTATGAATTACGATCTATCTAAAAAAAAGTGTCTTTTCGACACATAAAAGTATTTATCCATTCAAAAAAACATAAATAAATATAATTTAATGGTTAAAAAATACAAATAAAATAGCCTGTATTCGATTTTTATATTCTTCTAGTGTTATTTACTGTAAAAATAATAAAAAGAGCATACAGGTCAAATAAATGAATTTTATACTAGAATTGGATAATATATATTATTTTGCAGAAAAAGGGGACCTATAGGTCGGAAAATGTCCTCTTATGGATCTAACATAGCTAAAAAAAAGGTGTCCTATTAGATACTAGTTAGCATTCTATATAGTTTATAAATGCAGGTATTTACTGCATTTATAGATGATTCTAACACCTTGATATCCTGACTAAAAAAAAGGTGTCCTTTAAGTCGGAAAATGTCCCCTTATGGATCTAACTTAGCTAAAAAAAAGGTGTCCTATTAGATACTAGTTAGCATTCTATATAGTTTATAAATGCAGGTATTTACTGCATTTATAGATGATTCTAACACCTTGATATCCTGACTAAAAAAAAGGTGTCCTATACTCCACATTTTGGGGCCCTATAGGTCGGAAAATGTCCTCTTATGGATCTAACTTAGCTAAAAAAAAGGTGTCCTATTAGATACTAGTTAGCATTCTATATAGTTTATAAATGCAGGTATTTACTGAATTTATAGATGATTCTAACACCTTAATATCCTGACTAAAAAAAAGGTGTCCTTTAGGTCGGAAAATGTCCCCTTATGGATCTAACTTAGCTAAAAAAAAGGTGTCCTATTTTGCAGAAAAAGGGGACCTATAGGTCGGAAAGTGTTATTTGTTATGAAAACAATAAAAAGAGCATATAACTCAAATAAATGAATCATATAGAATGTAAAGTACAAGATTTAAATGTGATCCAATAAGTAAATCAAAATTGTACATTTAAAAAAGCCACTATTATTATAGTGGCTTTAAATAATTTAAATTACATTTTTTTTACATTAATAAAAATTATTTTAATACAAAATATTTAAATTAAAGAAAGCAGCTACTCATAGTTTATAGTAGCTGCTGTTATATTAATCTAAATAATATTGGTTTGAAATAGAATTTATCTTCCCATAGTTTTTCCTACACTTTTAATAAAGCTAGTTAATTGTGATTTCACTGCTTGCAAATCACGAGGCTTACGAAGTAAATTAGCTGCTTGATTAAGTCCTATTTTTTTTTGCTTTATAGAATCAGCGATTTCTTTTGTTAACTGTTGACCTAATTGAGGCTTATATTTTTTTATTACATCTTCCAATGAAGTACCTTTTTGAATCGCTGTCTTGAGTTCACTAGCAATTGTTTTTTCATCAGCTGGTACAGGTGATTTTAAATCTTTATCAAAATCAATCTTGAATTTTTGTAGTAATGTAGACTTTAATTCCTGTTCTACTTTTGGCAGCCTTTTTTGAATAATTTTAAAAATACGTTTATCTGTAAGTGTTTTATTATCATTATGAGCAATCTTATTTCTTAGTCTTATCATATTATTTAGATCAGGTTGATTTCGCAACTGGCTTAATTGCGTGTCATTGCTTTTAGTAATAACATTAATTCTTTCACCAATTGATCGCAATAACTCCTTATACCCTTTTAGATACATAGGATCAATTTGTTCTACCTTTTTGAAAGCCTTAATATGAGTTGATAATGTATCACACTCTTCTAATGCTTCTATCAACTCATTTTGTTCTCTCGATAATTTTGTTTGTTGTTTTGCCATAATACACTCTATTTATCTTCATAAATTAGAATAGATTTTTGATTGAATTTATATTTTATGTAGTTATGATCTGAGTCTAAAATATCCATATCTGTAATTTGGCATGGAATATGAAGATGACTTTCAAAATCATCAATCATATCATACCAATCTAACATATCTAGTTCTTCAGTAACTTCAGAATCTTCAACCATAAATTCCATATCCATATCTATAATTTCAGTATTATCAGCATAGTAACCAAATAAATAGGCCGATTTAAAACCATATTTTTTAAATAAAGGAGTAGTAATTTCTTTAATTTCGTTTAGTGTAATTTCTTTTTTTGTTGTAGTTACTCTTCCCATGTATATCATCCTCTCTTCTTATTAATAGTAAATGTATTATACCATGAAAAAACATTAATGCAAGTTAAAATAAATTATTTAGCATTAAAATAATTTATTTTAAAATATATTATTTTTCAGCCTTTTTTATATGTTTGCAAGTTGGATAATTAGTACATCCTATAAATTCACCATATGGGCCCTTCTTTTTAACCATAAATCCAGTATGACAAACTGGACAAGGTTCTTTTTTAAAGGTATTGCTGCTTGTTTTAGCTTTATTTGGATTTACTACATATTTGCAAGAAGGAAAATTAGTACAGCCAATGAAATTACCAAATTTACCTTTTTTGGTAATTAATACACCTTTATTACATTCAGGACAAGGTGTTACATCAGGTGACCCATCTGTTTTTATATGACATAAAAATTTACATTCATTATTAGAACAAGCATAAAAATCATGATTAGTTTTAGTTGAATGTTTTTTATGTAAGTATCCTGTATGACAAATAGGGCATCCATAGGTACGATCCATTAAAGCTTCTATAGCTTGTGTTATAGAGTCAGGATTATTGATAATATCTGTAATTAATGATTTAGTATCATTAATTACTAGAAGTGGATCTAGATTATTTAATTCTATGTAGGAAAGTTGTAATTCAATATTTGCTGTAAAAATAGGGGATTTTATACAATCTGGCAAAGCCATTACTAAATTGCTACCTTTATTAGTAATTCGCAGATAGTTACCTTCTTTATAAATCAACTCTGCGTGGAGTAGTTCGTCAATAATAGTAGATCTAGTAGAAGGTGTGCCAATACCTTTAATATCTTTAAGTTTTTCTAATTCACTTACAGTAGCATCTTTAGTATAGGTATCTATATGATTCATTGCATGAATTAAAGTACCTTCTGTAAATAACTGAGGTGCTGCTGTCATACATTTAACTATCTTTATAGTATCAAGCTTATAGGATGAAGTATTAAAGATTTGAACAGGGTGTTTTGCACATGATTCTATATCAGAATCTTCACTGTCTTTATAAAATTTAGAATATCCATCTTGTAAAAGCTCTCGAGTTTTACATTTTAAAATATACTCTGTAGTATCTACACTTAAATCAATTTCTTTTTTTATTTCTTGATAAGGTAGTTGATACATTGCTGCTATATATCGTTTACAAATTGCAGCGTATACCAATTTTTCAGACTCTGACAATAACTGGTATTCTTCATCAGTCATAACAGATAGAGTTGGAACAATAGCATGATGAGCTGTTACTTTATTTGTATTGAATATAGGAGAATTTGTAGTAAATTCATTTACGGTACAGTAGTTAGAACCAATAACATAAGATTTTTCTAATAGCTTTTCTATAATAGGAAAAGCTATTTCTTTTTGTGCCTCTGGTAAGTGTTTAGAATCTGATCGAGGGAATGAAGTATAACCTTTTTCATATAATAATTGTGCTGCTTCTAATGTAGTAGAAGGGGATAAAGCATGCAGCTTATTCATTTCTATTTGTAATGTATCTAGAGAGTACAAATCATTGATTGTTTTCTCTATCATTTCTTCTTTAATAGAAGAAACCTCTACATATTTTCCTTGTAATTCTTGCTGGATAGATTGAGCAATAGACTCATCAGTAATAGGTGTTTCCCTTTCTAGTACAACGGTTTGTGATCCATTAGATGTACGGATAGTTGATTGGATTACATAATAAGGTGTAGGAAAATGCAAATCATGTTGTAGACAAGTTTTAAAGATTAGAGCTAGAGTAGGGGATTTCACTCGTCCTACTGGTAATGTTGTAGTAGTACCGACACTCTGGCCAATCTTAGTAAAAAATCGTGTTAAATTAATACCAATTAACCAATCAATACTTTTCATAGTATTACCAGCTGTAAATAGTGAGTTAAATGCAGAATTATCCTGTATTTTATTTAGAGCAGTAGTAATAGATATATTATCAAGAGCATTTAATAATAAACGCTTTACAGATCCTGTATAGTTTGCATTTTGAATAATCTCATCAACTAATAATTGACCTTCTCTATCTGGATCGCCTACATGATAGATACAATTAGCTTTATTAATTTCACGAAGGATAGATTCATAATGTAATTGATGTTGTTTTAATACTCTTTTTTGAATTGGTTCTGGGAAGATAGGTAGTGCTTTTAAATCCCAATGTTTATAGGCAGGATTATAGTGTTCTGGCTGAAATAAAGCTAAAAGATGACCTCTACACCAACTAATACAGTTACCTTGATCATTATAATAAAATCCCTTGCCTTTAATTGCATAGGTATCATTGTGACTATTAAAATAGGATGCTAATACATCAGCAACACTTTTCTTCTCGGTAATATACAAATGCATAAAATACCTCTCGATAAATATTATTTTTTATAAAAGAAGATATTAGAGTTAGTTTTTTTGTTTTTCTCTGGTTCAGTATTTGCATTTGGATAATATACAACCACATTTTTCTTAGGGCTAGATAGAGCTGGCTTTTTAGGTATAGAAGGGAGCAGAGGGGATTGATTAACTAACGTAGCATAGTCATTAGATACACTACTTACATAATTAGTTGTTTCCTCAAATGGTGGAATACCATTATAGGCTTGTACGTTACCTAAACCAGCATTATAAGAAGCTAATGCAAGTCTGACATTTCCGTTATTTGCTTGTAACATTTGATATAAATATCTTGCAGATCCATCTAAATTACTAGCAGGATCATTAGGATTAACACCTAATTCTGATGCTGTTTCTGGCATGAGTTGTCCATATCCAACCGCACCAGCAGAAGATACTGCATTATTATTAAATGAACTTTCGTTTCTAACTAAAGAAGCTAATAATAAAGGATCAACATGATTTTTAATAGCTGCTTTATGAATCATTGTAGATAAAATAGGATCTGCAGAAGGATTTACCTTTTGAATAAGTTGATATACTTTGTCATTCGCAAATGTAGATCCTCCAATTAATGTTAATGCTACTGTAGTAATAAATAATTTAGATTTCAATTCCATTGTTTTTTCTCTCTCTTGGTTTCTTTTTAGTATCATCCATAAATCGCATATTGCTACTCAATATATCCTTACTATTAGAAGGAGATAATTTACTTAATAATCGACTAAATTTATTTAAGCGATTAGCAATAGAAGCCGATTTATTAATTACCATTGTATGTTTTGATTCGCCAACTGCTATAGGTCTAGCATTAGGTCCAGATGATTGCTTATTAGAAGTAACAGGTTTAGATTTAATGATTCTATACTTCATTTTGTTATATACTTCATATTCTTTACGAAGTTGTTGTAAATGGTTATAACGCTGCACTTGTTTAGATTCATATTCTTTAGCTAATGATTTAGCTAATTCTTGATATTTATCTTGTAAATAAGGCTCTCTTATCTTATTTACAACCTGCGTATGTGTTTGCAATTCCCTAGTAAGCATAGCTGATTTTTCAAACTTTATATTAGCTTCCTTCGTCATACCAGCAGCCTTATATTCTTGATACTGTTTAAATGCTAAGGATTGTTTTTCTTTTATTGCGTGAATTTTATTTAATTTTTTACGATACTCACCTTTAGTCCGAGTATTAATAATTGAGTCTAGCATGCTCTCTTTTGTATACGAAACATGTTTAAATTTATTATATTCAACTTCTAATGTTTTGATTTGATGTAATAATTCTTGCTGTTTAGTATTGATTTCTTTAATTATATCTAGTTTAGATATTCTAACTTTAATCTCTTTAGGAAGAGATTGTTCTTGTTGTTTACGATGTTGGATGTCTTTAAGAATAGCAGTATATTTCATAACTGCTAATTTTTCTTTTAAGGCTGGATCAGATTCTAATTCTAAAATCAATTTAGCTTCATCATAGTATCCATTATCTACATATTTTTTAAACGTAACAATTTTATCTTTGTTTTTATAGATTGTACTAACATCAATACGTTCTTGTGCTGGTCTTTTTAGTAGTTCAGCTTTTTCTAATTGACCAGATTCTATTGCTTTTTCATATTGCTTTTTAATAGTATCAGAAGAAATTTCTTTATTAATATTTTTATCTTTATAAGCTTGATTTATTATCTCTTCCCATTCTTTACGTAAAGAAAGAAGAGTTTCTTTTTGTACCCAAATTCTATTTTTTTTATAACCACCAGAAAATGTTCCATCTTTTTTTATAGAAGATCGTTTGAAATATTCTTCCCTTGATGGTTCTTTTCTATTTCTATCTATCTCACGTTCACTAAACATAATATGAGCATGAATATTAGTTTCAGAAGGTGATAATGTAGCTGCTTTAGAATGTATCACTAGTGTATAAGGATGATTAGCAAAATGAGTATTACAATAGTGCTTCATCAATTCAATATTCTCTTGTTCTGTTAATTCATTAGGTAAAGCAAGCTTAATCTCTCTAAATGGTCTACTTTTAATATTGGTATCATTTAAATCAGATTCATTCCAAAAGTCTTTAGCATCCTCAGCCCAGCTTGGTATATTATTAGATTCTTGGAATATTAAATCCTCTCGTTCAACTCCATTAGATATAAATTGATATTTACCATTTCTAGTTAAATAATCATGTTTAGACATAGAATGAGCAGCTTTACCTACTTGCATATTGTAATAATAGGTTGCCATAAGATTATCCTTTTTACTATAACCGTAGGTTATCTAATTTTTAAGCCTGTTATAAGGCTTAAAACCCATTTTTTTCTATTGAATAATAGAAATGTGTAAATGGGCATTATCATGTTTTTTATTCGGCTTCGCCTCATTTTTTTTGTTTGGGTAATTTATTACTCGTGCTTAACAACGATATAAATAGTATATCACAAATTTTACATATAGTTGAACAATGTTTTAACTTGCTGTAGAATATATTTATATTTTGAGAACTATAGTATATAAAGAGAGGAACTAATGAAATCATTAAAAGAAGAATTTGAAAGCGAACCAAAGTCTTTTGCCTTGATTTATCTAGATATTACTAAATCTAGAAATGTATGGCGATTGATAGCTAGTATAGCCATATTAGCTAATTTAATTCTTGTGATCGTTAACGTATATACATTAACTAGTGTTAAATATATACCTTACATTGTATCTGTTAATGATACAGGAGAATTTAAAGGAATTGGTGTTCTTAATAAAATTGATTATGAACCTAAAGAAGGTGAAATTAAATATTTTATTAAAGAATACATTAAAGACTATGCTTCAGTACCTATTGATAAGGTTATTGCATCTCAAAACTTAGAAGAGTTGCAATATTTTAGTACTGACAATGCAATAAGTAAACTTACTACTGAAAAATATGCTGATAAGTTAAAAAATAAAATTGGTAAAGTAAGTACTGCTGTTGAAATTATTTCTATTAATAAACAAGCTGGTGCAGACAATGTATTTATTGCTCGCTGGCGTGAAAAAACATTTGATAATCAAACAAAAAAAGAAACTGTAAAGGTATACTCTGGTACATTTTCTGTTATTGTCGATTCTAAAGGTCAAACTACGGAAGAGGAAGTATTACATAATCCTTTAGGTATATTTATTAATGATTTTTCCATTTCAGAAGAACAGTAGTTGAGAGAAAGAGAGAGAATTATGAGAAAGAAGTATTTAAAATATTTGTGTTTTGCAGCTGTATCAACAATTTTATTAGCTAATACACCTAATGTATTAGCAGAAGATGGAACAGTATTTTATCCTAAAGAATCTAAAGGAATTCAACATATTTATGATTATAGTGACTCTACTCAAGTAGAAATTTTAGTTAAACCATTATACATAACTGATATTGCACTTCATGAAGGTGAAGAAATTACATCTATTACAGCTGGTGATACTTCTCGTTTTATGGTTGATACCGATATTGTAAATGATGTTCCGCATGTATATGTAAAAGCAACACAATATGGTATTCAAACAAACATGGTAATTAATACAAATGCTAGATCATATCGTTTTTTAGTTACATCTTCTGATGAAGCTGAATATTATGTTTCTTTTAACTATCCTGACACAGTTCCTGATTCTGTAAAAGCTGTAAAAGCAGCCACAGATAGAGAATTAAAAGAAATTAAAGCTATTCAACAAGCTGAAGAAAAAGCTAGATTAGCTAATGCTAACTACAAAGTAAAACAAAATCATAAAGTATATGATTTTGAAGTACCACAATTTATGTTTGATGATGGTACAAAAACATATATCAAAATTAGAAAAGAAAACAAAAATAACTTACCAACTATTTATTATTATGATAGTCGTATCCCTAAAGATAAATTACAGTTGGTAAATTACAGAATTAAAGGGGAATTTTTTGAAATCGATAGAGTCGCTCAATCTTGGAAGATTGTATATCAACAAGATGCCTACTTAGTAGTTGAACGTAATAACAAAGCGAAAATTGCAAAAAAATCGTCTATTAATTTACAACAAGGTAACACACATGAAGCGTTAGAATATATTGCTAATAAAAATTTAAACTACCCTAATAAAGTCGTTTTATTAGACCAAAAAGAGTCTTTAACAAGTGTTGAAAAACAAAGACTCAATGAAATTAATACTATTGTTGATAAAAAAGTAGATGAATCCGTTAGCATTAAACTACAAGATAAAGAAGTTGTAATTGATAGTTCTGGAACAGGATCTGGCCAATCTAATGTAAGTGCTGATCAAGAGCTACAAAATGCACTAGCAGATATTCAAAATCAACGTAGCCAAGCTACATTAACAATGTAATAGGGGGCAATATGGATAATAGAGATAATCGTGAAAAAGTTGAATTTCCTAATCATCAACAAATCAATGATGAACAAGATTTTGTTGAAAGCAAATCATTTTTCTCTAAAAAAGCCTTCATTGTAGTTTTATTTGTTATTGCTGCAGTTATTTTCTACAGCATAATAAGTGCTGTATTAGGCCCATCTAAGTCAGATAACTCTGATAATAAGCCAAAACAAACAGTCACTGATATTAAAGAAAAAACAAATAAAAATAATAAAACGGATAGCTATAATGATGACCATGACCATAATCATAACGCTAAACAAGATGTTGTTACACCACCAGTAGAAACACCATCAGGACCTACACCAGAAGATCTTGAAAGAGCTGCAGCAGAAAAAGAGCGACAAGCTGAAGCGAAAGCAGCAGCCGCTGCTGCTGCCGCTGCTGAGGCTGCTGCTGCTCAATCTAATATTAAGTTTTCTATTAACTCTAATAAAACAACATCCACAGATCAACGGATTAATGATAGGTATAACAATAATAAAGGTTATATTCAAGTCATCCAATAGAGAGAAGAGAGAGATTTTATGAATAAGAAAATTGCTAAATATTTAACAGTAACTATGATGGCAGCTAGCTATGCTGTGTTACCTCAAATTTCAAGTGCCGATGTGATGGCCGCTACTACTTCAGAACGTGTAAATTACGCTCCTGTAGATAATATTTTACAAGCTGGTACAGTTATTCCAGCAACATTATTAACAAGCGTTACAAGTGACAATTTAGAAGCTGATGTCATTGCACAAGTAAGACAGGATGTTTATGATTCTATAACTGGTACAAATATTCTAGTACCAGCTGGTACTCGTTTAATTGGTAAACCAACAGGTTATAGTGGTAATCGTATTAATATAGCCTACTATCGAATGATTTTACCTAATGGTGAAAGTATCAAAATGCCAGACTTCTCTGCTGTTTCTGGTACTGGTTATGCTGGTATGAAGGATAAACATTCTAATCATTCTTGGAAGCGTTTCCAAAACTCTATTTTATCGGCTACATTAGGTGTAGGTATGATTGCTGCTACTTCTAAACATACAAATAATGCTGGTGATCGTTCTTTTGGGGAAGAAGCAAAAACAGCAGCAGCCTCTGAACTTATTCAAAGCTTACAAAATAACTTAAAAGAAAAAGATAATGGTTCTAATATTAAATCTACAACAACAATTCGTATAGGGTATCAATTTAACGTATTACTTAATGCTGACTTAAAAATTAGACCATATGAAAGCTTATAATCATGAGAATGCTTAAATACTTTATAGGATTAGAACTTTTTGGTATCTATTTATCAGCTATATTCTTTAAAAGTAGACTGGAAGGGATAGGAGCGACTATCCCTGATGGTTATATATTAGAGATTGGAAGTATCAAACTATATAACGTATTTATCTTTTTACAAATTCTTATGGATTTGTTTGATGAACCAACTAAACAAACAAAAATATTCATATTAAAAAGCTTACTACCGTTTATTATTATAACGGTAGTTGCTTTATATCTATGTTTTGTTTTGGGAAGAAAAGACACTTCACAAGGATCTGCAGAGTTAGCAAATATTGATGATTTAAGGAAGTTGTATCTTTTTAAACGCACTAGTACATCGCCAATTATCGGTGTGTATGAGCCCACATGGTTAAAATCAATCTATTCTTTGATTTGTAACTTTGATAAATATAGGGCTTTACAAGTTAAGCCTCCAGCTTACAGGGTACAATTATTGCACCAATTTATTACATTCTTACGTAGAATTGGTATGCGTATGATTATTTATGGTAAAGCTGTAACACATTACTTAATTGTTGGTTCTACTGGTGCTGGTAAAGGTGTAGGTATTATCAATCCAACATTATTAGATGGATGGAGAGAATCTTGTCTTGTAACTGACTTAAAAGGGGAATTATGGGATAAGACTTCTAAATATAGAAAAGATGTATTAGGCCACAAAGTAATGAAATTTGAGCCAGCTGGACTTGATAAGCATAGTGTTCGGTGGAATCCTATATCAGAAGTGCGATGGGGTACATCAAATGAAAGTAAAGATGTGGCTAATTTGGCAGCAACATTAATTCCTGATCCACAAGCAGGGGAGCCATTCTGGTCTGAATCTGCAAGAAGATTTTTAATTGCTGTAATTATCTATCTAAAATACCATCATTTGAAAGAAACACCATATCATGAAACGACATTAAAAGATGTCGTGTCCTTTTTATCTGGATCAGCTGTTAAAAATAAAAAAACAGGTGAAGTAAGTGGTGTATCATTACAAAATACACTTAAACAGATTTTAAAACATGAAAAAATGTTACCTGTAAATATGCCTGTATATAGTAATGGTAAATATACGATGCAATCTATAGGTATGAAAGAAATGGAGTATATCTCGCCAGAAGTTGCAACGAATAAGTTTTATCCTGATATGCATCCTGCAGTCCTGACTACATTCTTAGAATACTCTACCATTACTGAAAATACGTTTTCTGGTATTTTAACAAGTATTACAACACCTTTAAGCCCATATACGGAGCCTATACTAGCTAAAAATACATCAACGTGTGATTTTCATGTTACAGATTTAATGAGAGCTGATAGTCCTGTTACTCTATATATTGTATTACCTATAGAAGATCAGAAACGATTAGCACCTTTATTCAACTTGTTAATTGATATGACAATGAAAAAACTAACATCGGATGGTGTAGATGCTAATACATATCCTTTATTGCTGTTACTAGATGAGTGTGCTAATTTTGGTAAAATTGATTCTTTACAACGTACTATTACAGCTGCACGAGGATATAAAATACAGGTTATGATGATTTTCCAATCTCTTAAAGATCCTGATAGGGTATATGGAAGAGAAAATTCAATTATTAATAACTGTACAGTTAAGATATTCTTAAAGGCAAGTGACCTCAAAGAGAAAGAATATATTTCTAAGCAAATTGGTGACACTACAATTAGACAACATAATAAGAGTTATAATGGATTCTTTTTCTGGAACCATATGACAGAATCATCAATTAAAAGGGCCCTTATAAATCCTACAGAGGTTGGATTATTAAAACAGTCAGTGATTTTGATTGATGAAGAAAAGCCAATTATAACACCCTATCATTATTACTATTACGATGAGATGTTCACTAACAGAGAGGGGAAAGCTGATACATCAAGCCGTTTTACTGATGACTTTACAAACTGTATTAAAGCTTATGAAGAAACACATCCAGCATCAGAAGAAATTGTTTCTGATAGTGCTGAAGAACTAGGAATTACAGAATTTGTAGAATCGATTATTTCACAAGATTCTATTATGGGTATTCAAGAATTTATCAATAATACTGATGATTTAGATCTAGATGATGTACAGTTAATCTATAGCACATATGTAGATTCTGAACTCATGGAAACAATCACTTTATTTGTCTTTGTTGATTACATTAATAGTATTTTGAGTAAAGAACATAAAGAACTAATCCACTTAGACGATACTGTCATAGATACTGATGATGAAACAGAGGCTTTTGATGATGATAGTTCACACAATGATGGTTTTTTTGATTTAAACTTAGATGAAATTAGAAAAGAGTATGAAGCTACATTACATAAAGGCCGATAAATCATCTTCATGTAAGTCTAGTGAAAGATAGGTATGATACATATTATATATCCAATCGTATAAGAAAGGTGTTTACTATGGCAAAGAAAAAAACAGTAGAAGAATTACTGCGTGAACAACAATTATTTGAAGAACAATGGGAACGATTAGAAAAACGTAAACGTGCTCTTGAAATGAAAAAAAAGAAAATGTTTAGACAAACATTAACTGCTGCACAAGATTTATTTTTAGATTATGGGTTAGATCTTAAAGATCTATTTTTAACTGTTGGTGTAGCCTCTTATATTAAAGAGCAAATTGAAGCAGGTCATATTAGCATTGAGTCATTAACTGAAAATGGTAATGCTATTATTGCTGCGAAAGTAAAAACAGTTGAATCAGTAAATAACGGAGAACAACAAGAAGGATAATTATGGCTATTTCTTCATTAGTTACTACTTTCCTAGGGCCTGATATTTTACCTTATTTTGATGATCCAGATATTGTAGAAATATATACTAATAAAGGTTACTACTGGGCTGAATCATTTGAAAAAGGACGATACAACACAGGTATACCTATAGCAGATCATACTATTGTTGATGTTATAAAAGCGGTATCTGGTGAAGTAGGGCTTGTAATAGATAGCTATTTACAAGCTAACTACCAACCACTAAATTGCCGATTTCAAGGTCAATTTGATAAGAGTATTACCGATGAACCTACATTTGTATTTCGTAAGCGTGCTAAAAAAATTATCACTATACAAGAATACTTAGATCAGGGCCGCCTTAGTCAGACACAATATGAGTTTTTAATACAAGCAATTTTAGATAGAAAAAATATTGTTATTGCTGGCGGCACAGGTTCTGGTAAAACTACATTTGCACAAGCGGTACTTTTAGAAATTACAAGATTATGTCCACACCATAGATTAGGTATATTAGAAGATACACCTGAAATTCAAGTTCGTTCTAATGACAGCTTTTTTTTACATACATTTGATGGTAATAAGTTGCAAGATGAAATTACCATGCGTGATTTACTAAAAGTATCACTTCGTATGTCTCCAGATCGTATTGTTATTGGTGAGGTTCGTGATGCATCTGCATTAGATGTTATGAAAGCTTGGAACACTGGTCATAATGGTGGGATTTGTACTGTTCATGCTACATCCCCAGAATTAACATTGGATCGCCTAGAAGAATTGATTATTGAAGAGTATCAATCAGGTAGTTTTAAAAAGTTAATTGGTAATTCTGTAGATATAGTAGTATTTTTAGATAAAATTAGTGAAATTAATCGTTCTATTCAATCCATCATATCAGTGCATGGGTATGATGAAAAAGAGAGAGAATATCGTATAGTTGAAGAAGTTTAAGAGCATAGGAGTATATGTCATGAAAGTATTTAAAAATGTAAAACATATGGTAGCTATTCAAGCTGTTGTATTAATGGAATTAATTTCTAACTTTGCTTTTGCAGCTAGTGGCGGATTAAACAACTGGACATTAGGTAAAAAACTTAATGAATTAGGCGAATTCTTTATTTCTGATATTTTAGCTCCTATTGGTGTCATAGTTGTTATTGCTGCTGGTATTATGTTAGCTCGTGGTAATTCTGGACAAGGTGTTGGGACTGCTATTAAAGCTATTGCTGGTTTAACATTAGCAGCAGCAGCAAGTGGTATTGCATACTGGATTATTGGTAAATAATATGTCAAATAATGAATTATTATCGTCAAAAGTTCACCGCTCACTCACTACAGAAATGAAGTGGGGCGGTTTACCTCGTAATATATTCTTATCATTTTGTGCGATTACCTGTTTTCTAATTCTAGTCGCAGTATTATTAAAGATTAGAATTGGTTTTATCGTATTAATTAGTGGATTAATGTATCTATGGGGAAAATGGATGACAGATCAAGATCCTCAATATTTTAAAATCATCTTTCATGCGATAAAAAATAATAAAGGTGTATATAAATCAGAATAAATTATTTAACACTAAAATAATTTAAAATAGTGTTATTTTATATCAAAGAGAGAGATATATTTAATGAGTGAAATAATAGAAACAGCTAGTACTAAGAATAACACCTATATGAAGGACTATATACCATGGTTTCATATTGAAGATAACTCTGTAGTGGTCAACACAAATGGATCCTATCAGATTTCATTTGTATTTTCTGGGATGGACTTCACTACAAAAACAGAATCAGATATAGAGATGTTTGTAAATGGGGTTAATATTGCTTTAAAGCAATTACCAGAAGGATATATTGCTTACTTTGAACTACAACGTAACATTATCCATGAGTATAACCCTGCACAATTTAATGACAGCTTATTAAACTATATTGAACAGCAACGTGAACAGTATTTTAATACTCGTAATTTCTATGAATCAAAATCATACTTAACACTAGTCTATAAACCTGAAACAGATAACATTAGTAAACTTATGAGTTTGATTGAAGGTATTGATAATACTGGTCTTTATGATTTTATTAATGTGATTACAAATAAAAAAAATCCTGACATTGATCAGGAGCGTATTACATTACTTAAACATCAAGTAGAGAGTAAAGCAGAATTAGTAGCTAAAGATGGACAAGCAGTAGCTCAACTATTAGCAACATATTTTGCTGATATTAGAGTACTAACAATTGATGAAACACTTACCTATTTACATTCACAAGTTAGTCCTATCCAACAAGAAATAAAAGGAAATTATAGAGATTTCTTATCTTATTACTTAACTGATAGTAGTTTTATTGGTGGTAAAGTTCCATCATTAGGGGACTATTATGTAGGTATTATTTCGATTATAGATTTCCCTGTATCAACATATCCATTTATGCTAAGTGGTTTAAATAACTTGAAAAGTGAATTTAGATATTGTACTCGTTTCATACCACTAACAAAAGAAAAAGCTATAGAACAGCTACAAAGTAAAAGCAGAAAGTATGTACAACAAGCTAAAAGTGCAGCAGCTTTTATTCTTGATTATTTTCGTACTACTAGCTCTGCTGATATAGATACATTCAGCTTGGCAAATGCCAATGATGTTGATGCAGCCTATCATAAGATTGCATCTGATCAGGTATCTTTTGGCCACTTTACAGGAACTCTTGTATTCTACAATAAAGATAAAAAAGTATTAGAAAAAGATATTCAAAAAACACTTACTATTATTACTAATACAGGCTTTATTGGTCGAAAAGAATATACAAATATAGAAAATGCCTTTTTCTCTACCATTACAGGATGCTATCAGTACAATATTAGAAGCTATCTAATGAAAAGTACTAACTTTATCCACAACTCACCATTATCTTTTAAATGGTCTGGTGAAAAAGAGAATAGATTTTTCAAAGAAAAAGGATATAAAAATTATCAAGCTTTATATCAAGGTATTTCGTCAGGTAGTGTTCCGTTTTACTTGAATTTACATCAAAAAGATATTGCTCATACCTTAATTACAGGTGCTACAGGTGCTGGTAAATCTGTCTTACTTAATACGATAGTAGCTAACTTCTTTAAGTATGATAACTCTAAAGTTTTTGTATTTGATAAATCTGCAAGCTGTAGAGTGTTATGTAAAGCTATTGGTGGCAATTTCTATAACCTTATGGTAGATACGGAAGCACTTAATTTCCAACCACTCGCCAACATTACTGACGATCCAACGAATCGTACAGAGTTAGATTGGGCTTTTGATTGGATTAAAGACTTTATTAATCAAGATGGTGAGCCTTTAACACCATCACAAAGAACTACTCTGTATAATGGTTTAAAAACTGTAGCTCACTTACCACAAGAAGAGAGAACTATTACTGCCTTAAAAACTGTAGTGAATGACTATGATATTAGAGAACGATTAACACCGCTTACTAAAGATGGTAACTATGGTAACTTATTCGATAATACAAAAGATAAATTTGGCACAGGATCCTTCCAAGTCTTTGAAATGGAAGAACTGATGCAGCGGAAAGATATCGTGGCTACAACACTTGCCTATATGTTCCATAAAATTGAGCAACAACTTACAGGACAAGGACCAGCATTAATTGTATTAGACGAATGTTGGCTATTCCTAGATCACCCTATTTTTAAGGAAAAAATCCGTTCATTTATTAAAGATTTACGTAAAAAGAATGCAGCAGTTGTATTGGCTACACAAAACTTAACAGACCTAAAAGAAGATATTAAGCCTGTTATTCAAGAAAACGTATTCACTAAAATTTATTTACCTAATCATAATGCAACAAACCCAACTATTAAGTCTTTATATATTGATTTTGGGTTAAATGAAATTGAAATTGAACAACTTAAAGAGATGAAACCAAAACAAGACTATTTCTACTATTGTAATGATGGTAAATCTATCTTTAGACTTGATTTACAGCCAATTGAGTTAATGTTTTATGGTGCTACATCTAAAGAGGATCAGCTAAAAGTAGAATCTTTAAAGCATTTATCACAAGAAGAATTCATTAATGAATGGATTGAATATAAAAGTAATACAATACGACCATAAGGAGAGGGATGACGTATGAAGTTTGAGAGAATTATAAACGCTTTTACAACTCTATCCAAAACCAAAAAAATTGGTGTTATAGGGTTAGCTATAACCCTTTTAACAACATCAACAAGTACAGCTTACATTGTACATGATCCAGTTAATGCAGCTAAATTAATGCAACAAATTAAGCAATATAGAGAGATGATTGCACAACAAAAAGCATTACTTAGTATGAAAGCAATGGAAATACTTGGACTAGATCAAAAGGTAATTGAACCTATTAATAAAGAAGTTGATAAAGCAAATAAAAAGATAGCAGAACAATTCGATAAATTAAATACATTACTTTCTGGAAAACGAGACGGTAAAGAAGTATCTGCTAAAGAAGCATTACAAACTGAATTAGTCGATTTATCTGCATCTGGTAAGGATCCAAAAGATATTACCGATAAAGAGTTTGTAGATGCTTATAATTCAAATTTAAGTAAACTACAAGTAGTAAACACACAATTAATTGATCAAATTACAAAAGTAGAAGCGTTACAACGTGAACAAGAAACTCGTGTACAAAAATTAATGCAATTAGCTCAACAGTATCAAAATAATACGAATGCAAGTATTCAAATTAACAATCAGTTAAAACAAGAGCAACTAGTCGCTCAAAATTTAAATACACGAGTTGAAGGTTTAAAAGTAAAGCAAAATGCTATAAAAAGTGAAATAGAACGTATAAATAACACTAATGCTAAGGTTCTGAGTCAAAAAATATATAGTCAATTTGATGAAATGCATAAAAATGCTGTAGAAAAAGTAGAAAGTAGTCAATAGGTGATGCTATGAAATATAAATTATTAATTGCTATCATTATTATTGCCTCTATTTCAGGTCTTGTATTCGCTGAAGATGGAACCACGGCCTCATCAATTAATGGCATTAAAATGTCAGATAGTGGGTATCTTAATGCATTTATCAATGAATTAATTAAAATCTGTACCGCAGGTATTAATCGATTAAAACCATATGTATTAGGCTTAATGGCCTCAATACTAATGTGGGATATTATTACTAAATGGGATATATATTGGGGAAAACAGGATTATTCTGAATTTTTACCATTACTAGCAAAAGCGACTTTTTTTGTTCTATTAGTTGAATCATGGGCAACAATATTAGATTTATTATTTGACTTTGGGAATCAAATAGGTGTAACAGCATCAGATGCTGGTAAAACAGGTGCTGTATTTGCTAATGAGGCTGTTACACCTTCTACTATAATAAAAGAAGGTGTTGCTAACGCAAGTGCAATATGGAAATTCATATTTGATCCTAGTGGGAATTTAATAGTTGAATCTGTAAAAGCAATGGAACAAATCTCCTCTGGTCAATTTTGGTCTTGGTTTGGTTTAGGTATTATAGTACTGCTCTTATTTTGTTTTATTGCTTTTAGCTATATGTATACGATTGCAGAATTCTATGTTATAGGCACAATCGCAGTAGTCTTATTACCATTTGGTTTATTTGAGCGAACTAAAGCAGTAATAGATAAATTATTAAACTTTTTCTTCATTTCTGTTATAAAGTTAGCTTTATTTGTCTTTTTAATAACCATCATTAATCCATTAATTAATGATATGTACAAGAATTTCCAAAATAAACTGACAGATACTGGTTTAGTTCAACCCATATTGCTCTATGCAGTTATCTCATTAGGTGCTTTAGCTTATTTAATTTTTAAAGTGCCTGCATTTGCAGCCGCTTTATTTAATGGTGCTATTAATTCACCACCTAATATAGCGAGAGGCATTAAAGATACTGCTATGACAGTAGTCCAAGCTGTATTGGCCGTTAAAACTGTTGGTGCCTCACAAGCTGCTGCTGCCTCCTCTGCTAGAACCGCTGAAACAGTAGGTAACATTGAAAAAACAGTGAATAGTATGGATGCAAGTATGAAAGCTAATCAAAGCTCTCGTGCTGTTGAACAAATGGAAGCTACATCTAGTGGCTCATCTAGAAATGGTAACACGAGTGCAGATAGTAGTAATAGCAGTATTTCTAATAATACTACAGCTCCTACAGAAACTTCTAAAGATTCGAATAGTATCGAAACTAGTAGAGCTAAACATGCACATCAGTCAACGGATAAAAATGATAGTGGTAGCAGTAGAACTAGTGAAACATCATCTAACACAAATCTAACAGAAAGTACATATTCAAATGGTGGTACTAGCTCCAGTGGATCTTATGATTCCACTTCTTATGAATCTTTACAAGAGAATCATAATAATAATAATATGAGAAACCTAGAAGATACTTCAAATGGATCTTCTAGAGATAATCAAATATCTAGACCAACAACTACTCCTCAGCATCTAGGTCAAAACGCCGCTGCTAATACAGATGATATAAAGACTTCAGAATCTGTAAGTCAACAAGAATCTTCTAATCGAATTAATCAAGCACGAAAAAACGCTTCTAAAGATAATGATTAGTAAGGGGGGAATATAATGAAACACAAATTATTCATTCCCCTACTATTACTGTTCGTATTGTTCATTCCATTTACATCTAATGCTTTAGAAAATTTACCACATAACTCAAAAGGTTGGTATGGTGGGCCTGTTACAAGCCCATTTGGCTATCGTATACATCCAATTTGGGGTACTACTATATTCCATGAAGGGATTGATTTAGGTCTACCAGAAGGAACACCAGCCCCAGCTGCAGCAGATGGTGAAATTACACATTCTGGCTGGATGGGTGGATATGGTAACACTGTACAAATAAGAATGGCTAATGGTCAAACCTTAAGATATGGTCACATGTCTGAAGTCTATACATATGTTGGCCAAAAAGTAAAAAAAGGGGATGTAGTTGGTCTTGTCGGTAGTACAGGTAACTCAACAGGCCCTCATTTACATATTGAATTAAGAAATGATTATGATGTATTAGATCCAGAAGCTTTTTATATTGCAGCAGGATGGACTTTTGATGGTACAGCTTCTACACATGATCCTAGACCAGTTAAAGGTCAAGACTTTAAAAATAAATCTATTGATATGAAAGCATTCTTTAATACAACGATTGATTTAACTAGTCATATAACAACGATTATCAAGGCTATTGTAAAAGCAATTAAATTAGTTAATAGTTATGTTTTACAGTTACTAATATCATTAATCATATTAGATTTATTATTTAGATATGGATTAGCAGTATGGCAAAAAAGAAAAGAAAGCTTTTTAGCAGATTTTACAGGAAAAATCGCTAAATATACTTTCTTTTCAATGGTAATCATTAGCTGGAAATACATTTCTGAGTTATTTAAAATTACCGCTTTTGATGTAGCAGATACAACCTATAAAGGCACACATACAACAGAATATATTATGTCTGATCCTTCTTTGTTTTTACAAAGTATTGGCCATTTATTAACTAAATTCTATACATCAAGTGTATTTGACATCATAACAACTAACCCTTATGCTAAAGCAGCTTTAGAGGGAATTGCTGCAATTAGTCCAATTTACGAAATGTACTATAGCATGATACATTTTTTCTTTATCATTCTAATCTTAAGCACATTATTTATTATGTGCTACGTTTCATGGACTATTGTATATTTCTATTTAACATCATTTTGTTGTTTGTTAGGAATTCCATTTGCCGCTTTTTCAATTACTCGACAGCCAACAGTCATGATGTACAAATCATTTGGATTACAAATATTACATCTGATTGTTATTGGTATGATATGTAATTTTGTATATACAACAATTACAACAACAGCAGAAAGTGATTTTGGTTTATCTGAATTAATTTACACCACAGTTAATGTCTTACTAATGGCTTATTTATTACCAAAAATGACAAAACATATGAATGCAGCCTTAGCTGGATAGGAGATTATCATGAAAAAAATATTATTATTGCTAGTAACAATACTATTGATATGCTGTATTAGTGGATGTGGCAATAAGTCGGTAGAAGATATCCAAGGACAATACACGAACAATAAAGATAATTTAAAAGATGGACAAATAAAAGAATACTTTATAGATGTAATTGATAAAGATACATACTTCTTTAATGATCCATCAATGGAGTTAAATTTTATAATAAAACGTCATAATGATGATTTAAACAAAGATTATTATGAATTAAAACATGTATATGTAAATAAGAAAACATTTGAAATTAAAAGTAATATGGGAGCTGTCATAGGTAAATTTAACCCAGATAATGGTGATATCTTATTAAATGATGTAAATTATACTTATAAAGATAAAACAGTCCCAAATACAGAAGAAACTAAGTATACTATGGATACACTATTCAGTAATCTAATGGATGCTAATTTACCTAAATATCAAGATTCTTATGATCATACACCAGATCCAGTGCGTGTAAGACAAGCAATTTATTATTAAGGTAATCTATTATGATTAACAGAAAAATCTTAATAGGATTAAGTATTTCACTTGCTATAACCCTTCCAATAATAGGCTTTGCTAAGTTTCATGGTGGTAAAGTATCTAACCCTAAAGCAGGTAGACTCTTCCAACAAGAAATTGAACAAATCAAAGAATTATATGACCTTAGAGGTGTATATAATGAAATGAAAGCTGCTGCTAATGATATAACAGATGTTAAAGGTTTTTGGAAAGATTTTAGTGGAAATATTACATCTGCAATTAACAATAAATATAAGCAAGGTATCTTTGCAGAATCAAATCAAAAGAAAAAGATCCTAGAGCTTACAACTAATATTGAGTGGATGTCTAAAAATGAACTTGTAGAAAAATGGGTAACTAATAATGCCTTAGTAAAAAAGACAAATGAAGCTGTATTTGATCGTGCTACACATTATATGGAAGAATCAAATAAACGTTTACAAAAATCTTTAGATCTAAATAAAATCACTACAAATGGTGCTAATACAGGTCTTATCAAAGAAAACTTAAACGATAAAGCTTCCTACGATATGCAAATCATAAAAAATAATACTTCTATGTCTGGTACTACAGGTGAACTATTACATGAAATATCTAAAATAGAACAAACTAAAGATACACAAGGTTCTGTCATGATATTTAACAATCCAGAAACAGCAGAAAATCAGGCTAATAGAGAAAAAGCAATGATTGAAGCTGGCATTGAAACACCACATAAATTACCATCATTTTTAGATGATAACTAATTAAATTAAAAAGCCACCAAAATAAATTATAATAGTTTATTTTGGTGGCTTTTATATTAAAATATAACACTCTCTTTATTATACTATTTACAGATTGAATAATAAGTTATCTAAATCACCTAATGGCTGCTTCTCACAATTTCATGCGAAGCTTTTTGTATATAAAAAATTTATATCAAACGCACTAAAACAAGCTAAATAAAATTATTTTACATTATTTTAATGTATTTAATATTGAAAAAACTATTATAACTTGATATACTAATATTGGTTGATGGATAAGTCATCTAAATCACCTGATGGCTGCTCCGCACAATTTTGTGCGGAGCTTTTTTTCTGCTGGGTGGGCCCTCTAATCTATTAAAAGTGAGCTACTAACGGAAAAAGAAAAATGAGCTGAAAGTTTTTAGCTAACAGCTCACTGATACTTTATTTACTCAATAAGTATAGTAATACTATTAAGAGTAAAAGGTTGATGGATAAATTACTCATATTAAATCACCTCCTTTTCCATAAACAAACCAAAGCGTAGCGTAGGTATAATGGAGAAGGAGGTGATTTAATCCCTAGAATGCAGGGTGGGTGACCAGAAAAAAAGCGTAGCAACTACACTAGAAACGCTAATAAAATACAAATATCATTATCAAAACAATTCTTTTTACATTATTTTACATTATTATAATATAAAAAGAATTGCTATAATAAGTTCTATTTGTTATAATAAAAAAGTAATTTGAGTGATCGTCCTTATGGTGCGGGCATTGGGCAGCATGGGCGGGAATGTAAAATAAAAACAGGGCTAAGGATGCAGCCTTAACCCTGTTAATATTACTTGCTGGTTAATAGTAGTATTAACATCAACAATACAATTAATTCTACTGTAGACATTCTTATCACCACCTTCCATTTGAAGCTAATTTCAATGCAACAAAAAAAGACATCTTGTCAACTGCAATGCAGTTTAGCTAGGTGTCTTTTTTTTGTTATAATCATCTATATTTTATAGGTGGTGATGAGAGTGTCGAATACAATAAGCAAGTAATTTTAACAATAAATATAAAAGCATCCGTGTTTTTATTTTACAGGGGGCAAAGCACCATAAGGACAAATATAATTATCATATTACCTATAAATAGATTACTTACATTTCTGACTTTTATATCTACATAAAGGTACCCTTTTAAGTCATATCTGGTATTATAAGAATATACTATACACAAAATAAACCCATTTTACTTTATAGATATACATAAAGTAAAATGGGTTTATAGACATATAAGGGGGTAATATATGAACATTAATTTTGGATACGCTCGTGTTTCTACAAATGAACAAACAGCAGATCGTCAGATTGCAGAATTATTAAAATATGTAACAGATGAACGTTACATTTATGTAGACAGTGCTTCTGGTGTAACAAATGATAGACCAGATTTAAATGCCTTAAAAAGAGCGATTAGAAAAGGTGATCACCTCTATATACATGAATTAGATAGACTTGGTAGAACTAAAGAAGTGATTAAACAAGAATTAGAATATTTCAGAGATCAAGGAGTAATTGTACATTTTTTAGATGTTCCAACTACGATGATTCAATTTGGTGAATATGGAAAATTTGAAAAAAATATATTAGAACTAATCAATACGCTTCTAATTGAAGTATTAACAGTGCAAGCTGAACAAGAGTACCTTCGCAGCAGCAAACGACGCTCAGAAGGAATATTAGAAGCTAAAAAGCGTGGTGTAAAGTTTGGCAGACCAAGATATACATATCCTATAGAAATGAATCAATGGTATCAGGAATGGAAGTCTGGAAAAATTACAGCTGTCGCTTTTAGGAAGCGACTTAATTTATCTAATAGTGGTTTCTATAAAATTATCAAACGTTATGAAGAAGAAAGAATGTTTTAAATACAAATAGGAAAATACTATGACTCGAACAAACCCTGTAATAAGTCATCTATCTGAATTTAGAAAATTAGTCATACAAGCTATTTTTTCAGATGATGATCTCAGTAAACTCTTTTCACTAAAAGGTGGTAGTGCATTAGACCTAATCCATAATATTACATATCGGTCTTCGATTGATGTTGATGTAGCTATGCAAGATGACATATCACCTGAAAAGATTCAAATCATAGCCAACAAGCTTGAAACTGCACTACAGTCAATATTTAATGAATATGATCCATCCTACAGTATATTTCAGTTTAAATTTGAGGCAAGACCGGCTAAACAAAATATAGCCTCAAAAAAGGAGTTTTGGGGCGGATATAGAGTTGAATTTAAAATTAGAAAAGGAATTTATCCTATTGATGAATTACCAGATCCACAAAAAGCAGCTCGAGAAGCCGAAGTAATTAATCCTTCAACTCAAAGTAAAAAATTTATGATAGATATTAGTAAATATGAATTTACTAATCAGAGCGAAATTAAATATTTAGAAGGATATCCAATAAAAGTATATACATTAGAAATGATTGTCTATGAAAAATTAAGAGCTATTTGTCAAAAATTACCAATTTATGAACATGCTCATAAGGATATCCAAGCTCGGCCAAAAGATTTTTATGATATTTACATGATTATGGATGATCAAACACATATAAAATTTGAATCACTTGAATTAGATATATTAGAAAAATTTTTTGATGCAAAAAATGTTCCCTTACACCTTTTATTTGAAATTTCAAACTTTAAAAAAGAAATTTTTGATACAGGTCTTTTAGAACTAAAAGATACCCTTTATTATGATGAACTTAAAGCATTTGACCCAGATAAAGTATTTGAATTTATAATAGATGGAATCAATAGAATTCCTAATATAGACACTATAAATAAGAAGGATAATATAACCTCCAGCGATTAGAAAATTTAGGATTTTCTAATCCTCTATCTAAATAAAAGTTATATTCTAATTCACAATCTTCAAAAAATAAGTCAACTTTTTCTTGATCAATACCAGCGTACTCTAAACAAAATCCAATAGCTTGTTCAAAGGGATATACATACTCTTTTTTTCTTAAATATGTTTTTAACTTAACAATTTGGACTGTATCAACAGATTTATAGGCTTTAATAATTTCATGTATTCCACCTGATAATTCTGGTCTAACAATAATATCAATTAATGTACGTTCTACATTAGTTACAGGTATAATTAATCCGGTAGACAACATAATCGATTTCACACCAATTTTTTCGCTACTAGGACTATTAACTAATACAAATCTATAACCATTAAATGTATAGCTAACCTCTTTAGCTTCCTTTTTTTCAGAAAAAGCTAGATCAATCTTAGATTGCTCTAGCTTTTTATTACGATTAACTAATTTAGTTTCACGATCATACGTTACATAGATAGTTTTTGGTATCTGTTCAGTCATATTATTTAGAAACATAGCACTATAATGACTAATATAACTGCGTGGTTTTAAGTTAATCGCTATTTCATAAACGATATCTTCACCATATTCATTGATTTTCCATCCATATAGTATTTTTGCACCTAAGTCAATTTTTTCTAAATATGATTTTTCTATTAAAAAATCCACAAACTTTTGAAAGGTTGTGGCATAACTTAAATTCCACTTCTTATTATTTGAGTTAAAAATAATCATTAAGTCATGGATTCCATATATGATTTTGTCATTATTATCAAAATATTGTTCTATTTTTGATTTCGCTAACATGATATTAGGTATTCTTGCCATATTATTTTCCTTTTTATCCGTTGTGTAATATGCGTATACGCATATTACACTACTTAGACTTATTTGTCAAATATATAATTTATATAGCATAATATCTTATAAAGTCACATACTCTATTTCTATATTTCAAAAGCATATTATAATGTGCATGCACATTATATCATAAAATAAATAAAAAAACAAATCAATAATAAATACTTCATCAATATACTAATTAGATTAGCATATACGATACTAATATGTAATTATTACAACGTGCTAGTTAGACATATCTTATATAACTAGCACGTTGTAATAATTGAGTCCCCTTTTGGGGATTTAGGGGGTAGTAATAGATATTTATCATAAAATACGCTATGCTATAAAATATATAGATGCTATTTCCCAATCTATATAGTAGTTTTCTTATAAAACTATACATGAAAAGGATTCACTAGATTAATTAGTGAATCCTTTTTTATATACCAAAATACATTAAATTAATTTACTTTACCATTAAATAATTTTAATGTATAATGCATTTATAATAATTTTTTTTGATACAAAAAGGATGTGAAAAAATGATTATAAACATAGCTCATACTAAAGGTGGTGTGGGAAAATCAACATTAGCAACAAATCTAGCCGTAGAGATGAACTGCCCTATTCTCGATCTAGATATGCAAAAATCATCATATTTTTTCAATGAATTACGATCCTTACCAAAACTTACTATTTTAGATGCTAATAACAGAGATGAATTAAAAGTATTAGAACCATTTGCAGGTAACAAGAAACAACATATTATTGTTGATAGCGGTGGTATGGATAATGATATTAATCGTCTAAGCCTTGTTTATGCTGATATTATTCTAACACCAATTAGTACATCTCAAATTGAGTTATTTGGTCTTGAAAACTTCAGATCCATACTAAAAGAGCTAGATGCTGAAAACAAAGATTATATCATTCTAAACTCGATTAACTTACGCAGTAAACAAGAATTAGAAGGATTTAAAAATATTCTAATCAACGAATTTAATTTGACAGTTTTACCTACTATGATTAGCAATTTGAAAATATTTAAAGATGCTTTTGCTGATGGAAAATCAGTTGTTGAAAAAAATAAGCTCTCACCAGCAGCAGAGCAAATGCAATCATTAATCAAAGATATCAAACAAATTATCAAATCATTATAAAAAAGGATTAATTAACAATGGCAACAACATTCAAAACATTATCTAAAAAACAAGAAAATGCTATAAAAAATGCATCACAAAAAGTAACACCAGATATAAAACCAAAAAGAATTGCTAAATCTATCTACCTAACACCAGATCAAAGCGAAGCATTAAAAGAATATGCAACCAGCAAAGGTTTAACTGTAACTGCTGTATTAAGATTAATTGTAGATAAAACAATTAACGAAAACTTTGAAAATATCATCTAAAAATATATAATCTCCACATTTGTGAGTCCTATCTCTCATAAAATATCCCTTTATTAGTCGGAAATATCTCCGTATAAATTAATAAATAAATCTAATATTGTGCCCAATAAAAGAATTTTATCAAACAAATTAATATAGTAAAAAACTCCGTATTTTAATCTATACGGAGTTTTCTATATATTTTAATGTATTCTACTTAAGACCATTCTTCTATACAAGATTTAATTACATTGATAGCGTTTTTATCAATTTTAATTCGCATAACAGGATTTTGATAAAATAAATCTTGTTGTTCAATTTGTTCTATACAAACATATCTTTTTTCAAAACCACTTAATTTAACAATATCTTTATGTTGATCAATTAATTCCTTTACTTCTTTCTCAAATTTAGCTCGATCTGCTTCGTTTTCTATTAAATTAAGTCTTTTTTCTCGATCAATTTCAATATCTTCCTTTGTAGAATAGCTTTGTTTGCAGCTGCCCTCATAAGCATTGTAATTTGGATGCCCCCAAAATGTATCACCGTTTCGTTTCGATAATAAAACTAAAGGTTTACCACATTTAGGACATAAAATATCTTCTTTTCGTTGTTCTATTAGTATTTGATTAGCATTATTTTCTGAAACCGATATAGATGAATCTTCATTACTTAATGTATATTGCTTTTCTTTATTAAATCTAAAAACAAGATATTTAATTGAACGACCTTCTCTAATTTTCTCAATACTAAAATTCTTAAAATACTTAGGCATTTCTTTTTCAATAATAGGATTAAGAATTTTATCAGTTATTCTTTTCATTGTATAAGATTCTGGTATATCAAGTAATTTCTTAAAATCATCTACTTTAACTCTGTATTCACCGGTAGATTTAAATTGCTTCAATAAACGATACAAATGTTTAGAATAAATAGATTCAAGTCCATTAAATTCTTGTAACTCAAACATTGTAAAGTTTCGAGTTAAATCATTTAATAAATAAGAAAATTCACTATTAATTTGAATAGATACTATTTCATTTTCTCTATCACCTAAAAATTTAGTAAATAATACAAAATAACCAAATTTATTACCATTATCATAAGTAACTTTAAGAGTACTTAACTTTCCATATATATTTTTTATTATAGAAACAAATTCATCTTGATTAGCGGTAGTAACTGATGCTAGACGCTTTATTTCATTAAAAGAAAATGTAACTTCATTTGTTCCTTGATCTCTTATAACAGAACAAATCGCAAATAGAATATCTACTTCACGAGTAGTTAAACCAGATAAAGCGATTTTATTAAGCTCATTGTGATATTTAATCATAGGTTTAAACCATTCCATATTTTTTTTTACATAGAAAAAGTAACATGATATAATTCATGTTAGCTCTATCTATAGCTCCTTTCTATTAACTTAGAAAAATAATTATCGGACAATAATTATTTTACTATAGATAGGGCACCTTTTACAATAAAAAGGTGTCTTTTAAATAAAAAAAGACACCTTTTTTTTATTTAAGGTGTCCTTTATGTCGGAAAATGTCCCTTAATAGGTCGGAAAATGTCTCCTTATTATAATCTATGCTGGTATTGAGTAATAAAAAAATATAGATAAATACTAGCTTCTTTGATATTCAGCATCACAAATTTAATAGCTAAAAAAAAGGTGTCCTTTAGGTCGGAAAATGTCTCCTTATTATAATCTATGCTGGTATTGAGTAATAAAAAAATATAGATAAATACTAGCTTCTTTGATATTCAGCATCACAAATTTAATAGCTAAAAAAAAGGTGTCTTTAACTAAAAAAAAGGTGTCCTTAACCTAAAAAAAAGGTGTCCTATACCTAAAAAAAAGGTGTCTTTACCTAAAAAAAAGGTGTCCTATACCTAAAAAAAAGGTGTCCTATACCACTTATAAACCCTTATAATTTCTAAGCTCGCATGGTGCCTAAAAG
>ERZ791920.626-NODE-626-length-29785-cov-3.106155_pt1 | contig 29785 bp, 24 predicted proteins | sample MGYA00510136_ERZ791920 | MGnify/ENA primary metagenome ERZ791920 (study PRJEB30046, sample SAMN00792066) | human gut metagenome | study: EMG produced TPA metagenomics assembly of the A metagenome-wide association study of gut microbiota in type 2...
GGTCTGGTGATCGAACGAATCAGTTTAACCGCAAAAACAAGTATCAGCGTCAAAAATACAACCAGCAAGATGCCCATAAAGACAAACATACGGGTGGCTGCCTGCTGCTGCTCAGCAACTACCTGCGAGATTTTTGCTGTAATCGAATCTGACAGATCGTTTGCCGCCTCCCGCAGTGCATTCAGAGCAGGCGTACACTCATTTACCAGAATGGTTTTAGCCTGTTTAAAATCATTTTGCTGCAGCGCGCTGGTTATCTTAGGAATAACATTCTCCCAAGCGGTAACGTCCGAGATATAAGTTTTGTCTTTTCCGTCTCCCAGTGTGTAATGCTCCGAAATATACTCACACGCACTGTCCAGCGACGTCAATGCCTCATTCAGATTCGACTCATTTTCATTATAATTCTTCTTTTCGTCATCCAAAACCATATCACGAGCATATCGAGCGGCCGTATTAAGCTGAATTCGGCAGGTCAAGATTTGCCCCCGCAACGCAACCTCATTATTAATCAAGCTCTCATACTGGTTGCGCAGTGACAACGCATTCACCACAGAAATAATCAAAAGCACAAGCGATAGAAAAATAGGGATAGCAAACCCCAAAATTAGCTTGTTTTTAATTTTCATGTCTCTTAGTCGCATACAAAAAAATTCCTCCCAGCAACTCATTATTTATTTATTTATTCAAATCGGCTCGTTGCTCTTAACTCGCCGTATTTGCCCTTCTCAACGTCGCCGGCAATTTTTCCGGCAACCAATGTAACTACTCTGCGGCACATGATATTGACAAAATCTTTTGCGTGCGTCGCCATAATAACTGTAGTGCCGCAACGATTGATTTCATTGAGGATATTCATAATATCCCATCCTGTATCATAATCGAGGTTCGCAGTGATCTCATCCACAATCAGAATTGGTGGATTGCAGATAATTGCACGTGCCAATTCCACCATTTTGACCTGTCCGCCGGATAACTCAAACGGATATCGGTCCTCCATGGCACGCATGCCGACAATCGATAAAGCTTTCCGGGTATTCTCTGGAATTACCTTTGACTTGACGCCAAGCGCCCGCTGAACCAGCTCCAGATTTTGCCGCACAGTTTTTTTTCGGATCAGGCTTGCATCCTGCCAGACCTGACCTATATTCCTGCGGTATACCGGCCGTCTCCAGCCGCGCAGTCGGGTTAATTCGACATCATCAATCCAGATTTTCCCTTCATCCGCCACAATCTGATTGGCCAGCAGTCGAAGCAATGTAGTTTTTCCTGCTCCACTACTGCCAATAAGGAAAACAAACTCCCCACGTTCGATAGTGAGAGAAACATCATCTATCGCCGTAAATCGTCTTTGCTCATTGGTAAAATATTTGGTTACATGCTGCATTTCTATCTGGGGCACAGTAAACCTCCTGTTTGAGCGCTCAGGCGCTGCTAATCTGTCTCTTTGGATAAAAACCAGAGCGGTGCACCTGCTGTTTTGCTAGAACTCAATTCATTTATAATAATTGATGCATCCCACTCCTGCAAACTGCGCGCCCTGCTGTTCGGATCGGCAACCAAAATATTGCCATCCAATGTCACGCCACGTAACAGGATAAAATGTCCCCCACTGGTAAAGTGTCCGGCACTCATCAAAGCGACAGCGATACGGCCACCGGAAAGCTGTGTGCGCAGATCCTCCGGCGTAACGGAGCTTGGAGAAGAACACTCCAACCCAAAGGCATTGGCTACACCACGAACAATACTGTGATATGATCCGCTTCCGGCAGCCCAATATCCATTTTGACTGCACCAGCTGGCCATCTGCTCTGGATCGGTATTTGTACCGGTCAGACTTTTTACCGCCATCGCCATGGCAGTCGGACCACAACCATACGGACCGACACGATCAGAGCCATAGGGCTGATCTTTCCATGCCGGATCGCTTTGCGCAAAATACGCAATCGAAACCGACCCGCCCGTCAGCACCTCCTGACCATCCCGAATCACCAGCTCAGTGATTGCAGGATCTTCTATCATTACGCCGCCATCCGGTATTGCCGGTTCCCCTGCCTGCTGGGATTCGATCTGCTCCTGCCGCAGCGCACTGCGTTCTGCAATACGTTGTTTCACACCGTCAGCCGCCGCCCGCACCTGATCGCTTGTAAATCGCCACAAATCACCCGATTTCTCCACGACCGGATCTACGATCTTATGGAAAATCGGCGGGTCAAGCCAATAGCAGGCTGTCAACTCAGCTCCGCCGATAAAGACAGCCGCCATAAAGCATAATCCTATTCGTTTTGTCCAGCTTTTTTTTCTCACGCTATGACTTTCTTTCCGAGAGTACCTGACTGATTCTGCTATCAATCGGCACCAAACGTTCAATCACGCGCTTGTTCTGCTGCATTTGATTTACTATCATCTGCTCATCCGCGTTCTGTGGATTATCTCCACGAACCAAAGCACGCCAACGTGCTTCAATATCCGGCGCATCGATTTCCACAATGCGCCGGATATTGCCGTCGAGTTCCTGCATACGGAGCACAGGCTCTTGACGCATGGCCAAAAGCATACTGAAAGAAGTGCGGTCATTTCTGTCCAACGCCTCTCCCATCTGCATGGTTAAGTCAAGCGTCTCTGTCAGGGCCGTGTAACGCTTTCTGAGTTGTACCAGCAGCTTCATCCACTGCTCATTCATACGCCGCCTGCCTTCTGTGCCTGTCGGAATGTATCCCTCAGGTCGGTCAATCGGGGCTTTACTTCGGCCAGAACCTTCTCGTTCCGTCCCACCTGTACGCGGCTTAACTCATAAGAAAAGAAATCATACAGGCGGTGCAGATCATGACTAATCGGATACTGCATATCAAGCGTGTCATCCAGATACCTTAGGATTTCTCGACAGCGGATAATTGATTCATCAAAAACCTCATAATTTTGGTTCTTGAGCGCGATTTCCGCACGGGCCAAACGCTTAATCAATTCATCATACAGCAGCATCAGCAGCTCGCCGGGAGTCATCGTATTGATCGACTGTGCTTTGTATTGTTGGTAGCCATGCATATCCATAGCCGGATTACCCCGTCCTTTCTATTTTACACCCTTTGTCAATAGCTGCTGCCACCCAAGCTCGACAAATAAGAACTCTGCGAGTTCATTTGTGCGATCAATGTTTCCAATTTGCTGAATTTCGAGGTGTAAAAATCAATTTTATCATTCAGCCGATCGGTCAGGGTATCAATCACATCATCATAGCTGTCAATCCTATCCTGCAGCATGTTCTGCAACAATGCCGTCGGAGAATACTGCGAACCAGCCTTTTCAATCAGAATACCCTTGGTTGCACCGGTTGTCGCCGCGTACTTATCGAGCCGCACCTTCAGGCGAGATATCGCGCCGCCCGAGGAAGTGTCATCAACCCACGAAGTGGAGCCATCCGAGTTGGTAACCTGCTTTTGCTCCAGCGGTGCTGTAAACGCCTCTGCAACCGCATCCGGATCGCTGGCCAGGGCAGAACGGAGCTTAGTCTCGTCCAGTGTAATCCTACCCCTATCCGAATAACTGGTGGATACACTTACACCAATCGCATCCAAATTCGAATTGGAGAACACGAAGCGCAGCGCGTTGGACAAATTACCCAGATCGTTATCGCCAAACAGCAAGCCTTGCTTTGCCTTTGTCTCGTATTCCTCGATCTGCTTCTCGGTCATATCCGCCTTCTGATCATCTGTCAGAGGCTTATATGTGTTTTTATGATCCGGCTGGGTCGAATACTGTTTGTTGATTTCCGCAAGAACCTTGTTATAATCCTCAACAAAGCTCTTGACCGCATCGACAATCTTATCCGCATCAACCTTTTTATCAAATGTAACGCGCTCACTCGCGTTGGTCGCCTCAAATGTGCCATTCGCGGTGACCTTGAATCCATCGATATCGAAAGTGTTCGTGCCACTGGTCAGGGTAGTCTTTACGCCGTTAACATACGCTTCCATCCGGGCATCCTGACCTTGGATGACACTAAACTCTTTTCCCTGATAGTTAGCAACTCCATGTCCGCGAACCTTAGCGATATTCCCCTGACCATCATATTCAACTGCACCAAACAGCTTTGCGGCCAAGTTCGCGCCATCATCACCAATTTCAATCCGGCCGCCAGAACCGCCATGCGTGGAGGTGAACACAAACTGATTGGAAGTGGTAGAATAGCTGACCTTAACGCCCGCCTTCTCATTCTTATTAATATCGTTCATGATGGTTCCCAGCGTCGTATCAACCGAATACTCGCCGATTTTCACACCATTGATCTCAAGCGCATACAGTTTGTTACCATTTTCATCCAGCTTGTCGCTGCCATCCTCGTTCTGTACAGCGTTCAAGCCGGTAAATCCGGTGCTGGTTTCATCTAACCCATACAACTCTCCAAGGGTTTTACTGGTATTGACACGGTTAGACGCGCCACGGTCGATGCCGAAGATACCACCCTTGCCGATTACGTTCAACGTACCGGAATTGATAGAAAGCGTATCGCCTTCACCGGCGGACACCAACTCAAATGTAGGCTTGAATGTTCCGTCGCTTTGTACACCGCTTACATGGACGCGGTTGTAGCCGAACGCCTGATCAAACTGGGTTTGCAGGTAATCCTGCATTTTCTGAGCAGCATCTTCTTTACTGGTTGAATTAACAAAAATCTCGTTATACTCGTCTGTTCCCTTTTCCGGCATCTTAATCTTCGCCCTTGTACCGTTATAGGTCACATTCATGGTTGCGCCAGCTAGTACATCAGCCGTCGATTTTTTGGAGAAGAGATCGTCCTTCGTAATCTCTGCACTTGATGTTATCTTCCCAGTGCCGCTCATCGTGGTACCAGCACTCAGATGCAGCGCATTTAATGCAGATTGAGAAGAATCGCTCTTCAGCTCTAAGGTGTTAGTTTCCTTAGCGCCATCGACAAAGCTGAACTCCAAATTATTGCCAGACACCTCTGCCTTGATTTTGGAATTCATCTTGATGCTTGTGCCGTCCGACAAAGAGATGGATGCATTACCAAGCTGCTTATTAATTTCATCCGCCACATCGTCAAGCGAATTGTACTCACGGTCGCTGTCAAATGTAATGGTAAATGTTTTATTGCCGTACTCAAACGAAAGCTGCTGGCCCGCCAGATTGCTGACGTTAACCTCACCCTTCAAGTCTACGGCATTATCAGCCTCAATGCCACTCTTATTGGAAACGCCATTGAGTCCATTAAAGCTGACGGTCTCTGTTTTCGCCAAATTTTCTACTTTGCTGATCTGAATATCACTGGTCGTACGGCCGGAAGCAGAAATCATGCCCGCATTTTTACCCAGAGATGTGATAATGCTCGGCTGGAAAAATGCAGAACTCATCAGATTGGTAGACGAAGTATACGAAGTATACTTGTTGGAAATCTGTACGAGCTGATCGCTGATGCTGCGATAGGCCTCCTGCTGCCACAGGAGAATCTGCTGCCTCTGCTTCTGCGTATCGATTTTTGTTTTGATGCCCGAAACCATTCCTTCAATCATAGATTCGGTATCCATACCGCTTGCAAGGCCACTGATAATATTGCTAGAACGACTTCCGTAAATGCTGGAAGAACTGCTACTGCGACTCACATTACTGACTGCCATATTAATCGCTCCTTCCAAAAACTGTTATTCGCCTTTGAGAATTGGCGAAAAAGAAAATATGCGATAAAAAAATTTTATTCTATGTTTTTATTTCGACATGTAGTATACTAAACATAAGAGAATATTAAAATTTTTTTCAGATAAGGAAGTGTTTTCTATGGCGGAAATCATTGCCATTACCAACCAAAAGGGCGGCGTCGGAAAAACAACCACAGCAGCCGCGCTCATCGCGTCGCTTTCCGAGGGCGGGTATAAAGTTCTTGGCGTTGACCTCGACCCACAGGGCAATCTTGGTTTCAGCCTTGGCGTGGACATCGAAAACGTGCACACCATGTATGAAGTGTTCAAGAAACAGCTTCCCATCGATCAGGCGATTTGCACCGCAACCTACGGAGACCTCCTTGCCTCCAACATTTTGCTGTCCGGCGTTGAGCTGGAATGCAACAAACCTGGACGCGAATACATGCTTAAAACCGAGTTGTCGCTGGTTTCCGCTCGCTATGACTATATTATCATCGACACCCCTCCTGCTCTCAACCTTCTGACCGTCAACGCTTACGTTTCCGCTGATAAACTCATCATTCCGATGGCACCAGAAATTCTCAGTCTGCTGGGCGTAACACAAATCAAAGAAACCATCGAAACCGTCCGACAATATTACAACCCCAGCCTTAAGGTCATCGGCATCCTGCTGAATAAATTCAACGCTCGCCTGAACCTAAATCGCGACGTGCTGGAACTTTCCCAGCAAATCGCCCAGCAGCTTGACACCAAGGTTTTTGAGTCTAAAATCCGTCAAAGCGTTATGGTGGCGGAAGCGCCCGCGCACGGGGAGAGCATTGTTACCTATTCCCCCACTTGTAAGCCCGCTATGGATTTCGCTGCTCTTGTAGACGAAATCCTCGCTGATAAATCCTAAACACGGAAGGGAAGTTAAAAGATGGCATCAAAACGCAGTAACAAAACCGCACGCGTGCTGAACTTGATAGCAACCCCCAGCGACGCTGCACCAGTCGAAGCCGAACAGTCGACCGTCCCAGCCGCATCTGCGGAAACGCAAGCAACGCCCGCGGCAGCCCCTAAGGAAAAAGCTCGTTCCGGCGCAAAAAAAACCAAGAATACCTCCAAAGCTGCAACATCCCAATCGACACCTGCCGTACCTGTCCCGGAAGAACCTTCGCCGGCTTCGGAAACGACCGCATCAGAACAACCGCAACCGCAAGCCACTTCCGCCCCCATGCCGCAGCCTGTAGTTCCCATCGTACAAACTGTACGGGAAAAAGAGCAGCAGCTTTCAGATGACATTAAATCAGGGCTGCTGCAGGCCCTAAGTGAAGCGGAAACGCCCGCACAATCGACCGATCCGTCCCCCACTAGCGAGCCGCAAGATTCGGCAGCGGATGAGGACATAAATGATCCGGAAACCGTAGAGCTATCCGTTCCGGAACAGGAAACTACGATAGAACCAGCCACAGAGTCGGAATCCGAACAGGTGTCGTTAGAAGCACCGCAACCAGAAGAGACCGCGCCTTCTGCCAAATCGTCAGAACCGGATCGGACCGCCATTAAAGTACCGCAACCTCAGAAGCCAGCCGAGGCAATTTACACCCCCGCCGGAGAACAAAATGTTGAATACACCAATGTCCTGCAAGAGCTGGTTGAAGAAACTTCGCTGTATTATATCGAAAATATGCTGCAATGCCATTGTCAGCGCTGTATTGTCGATATGAAAGCACTTGCATTGACCAACCTCCCTTCTAAATATGTGGTACTCGAAAAATCCCAGCGAGCTGCTTATATGAGCGTTTATGCAGCACGATACGAAAAGGAATTATCCGTTCAGATGATGCGCGCTTGCGTTATTATTAACGAACATCCGCATCATTAAAATAAAAAATCCTGCGTCTTGTGACGCAGGATTGAGCCTGTCGAAAAACTAACGTTTTTCCGACAATCTGTGTTTTGACTTCGCAAAACACGGACGTCCGAAAGTTCCCATGCGGAAACTTTCTCCCTCTATAAGTATAAAAACCGTGATACATGCTCCCGGTTTTTATGATTTTGCACAGCAAAATCTATTTCATGCGCGCTCCCGCGCGACAGCGGAAATACCGGATAAAAGAGCTTTATCGACAAACTGAATCCTGCGTCTTGTGACGCAGGATTTTTTATTTCTGTCCACACCAGAATACCGGCATTACTTTTCGTTTTCCTTGCGAAGCATTTGCAGCAGCTGCATCGGGGATTCCTTCTCCTGAGCGGCCGATCGGTTCTCCCGCTGCGCTTCCACCAATTCTGTCCGAAGCACCGCAATATCACGCGGCGCATCCACCGACAGACGCACACGCCCCTGACCGATTTCCTGAACCGTGACTACAATCCGATCTCCAATCGTAAGCGACTGGCCTTCTTTTCGTTGCAGGATCAGCATGCTCCGTCATCCTTCTTTCCCAGCGATGAAAGTGGGCACCGCATCTCATACTCGTCCAGAATCACCTGCCGTGCCTGACGAGTCTGGTCGTTCAACACAACCGGACAACGCAGATTGACCGTACTCTTAGAAACCGGGTTTTCTACTCTGCACAGCACGTAATAGCACAAATCCTCGCTTTTATCAACGCCCAGCCGCTGCAGATCCTCCTGCAACAGCACGGGACGGTATTCCGGCATTACCATAAAGGGATTGAGCAATGTAAATGCCAAAAAAGGCGTTTTTACACTTTGCAGGCAGAGCAGGAAGTCCTCCTCTTCCGAAAAAGAGAGGAGGGCAAATTCCTTTTCCTGTTCAAACCCAAACAAGCCATCCGAAAAGCGAAGCGTTGTGCTATCGTCAATATTCAACTCACCAAAATATTTGGTTTGTATTTTCATACTTTGCTCCTTATTAAGCCTGTTCGTCTAACGGCACATAGTCCGAATTCGCAGACGGTGGAACATAGACCGGCCCACCAATATATTTGATAATGACATCCGGCTGCTGCGTAACAGTAAACTCAATATTGCCCGGAATGAATTCCATATTACCATTATCCATTCGCCAATCAAAATTAAGTTTATCCATCTCATACCGGATGCTGAGCTCCCCGCCATCCCAAGAAATATCCGGTCCAGTGGTGGGAAGCCATTTCATCGCAAAATCAGTGTTGACCTGTTGCGACTCCATCGCAAACTGGGAAATCAGCTGCTCTCCGATTTTTGCTTCTAACAATAAATCACCTCGACGCGCATATGTAGCAGTGGTATCATAAACCTTTTGCTGGCCGCGCTGCGCAGCCTGCTCAATGCTTCGCATCGCAGTCGGCGACACCGAATTGCGCGCTTCAAACGTATCAATATTCACTTTGATCGGCTTGCTTCGTATCTGCAAGCCTCCCTGGTCTCTTGAAATCTCCAAATCAACCGTTGAACGCTTGTAGTCCAACCGCGCATGGTTAACCTTCATCTCCAGTTCTATCGGAACCGTTTTAATCTCTATCAGTCGTTCCATCCACCCATCACTCTTTTCCTTTTATTTTCACCAAACTATGAAACTATGTTACCTCATATAATCAATAAAGGATTGCGACAAAATATCATTTCCCACACGAAGTGCCGCATTGTAACTATATTGAGCATACGCGAATGTAGTCAGCGCATCAGCCAAATCCACGCGATCCAAGCCCTCATACTGCGTTTGCAGCGTATCACCTGTCGAAGTCAGACGCGTATCATTAGACTTAAGGAATTGTGCCTGTGTGTCCATCTTAGTCCAGTTGGCGCGGAAGTCGGAGTTTGACTCTTGCAAATTATCAAACAACGCATCAGCACGCTCTGAATCTGCCGGATTTAGATAACCGGTCTCCAAATCTGCACGGGAGTAAATCTCACCCAACTCTGCGATTGTGCTGATCATATTTTTGGGGATGCCATTCGCCGTGCCGTATCCCAGCAAACCAATGCCGGAAATCGCAGAATTGAACGCTGTCGACGGTACCACTTGCTCGTTTTCATCCAACTGCATGCCAAGACCAATGTCCACATATGCAGTCTCGTTCGCCATTTTCTTAAAAGCCGCTTCATTCGCCGGATCGTTTACATCCAAGCCACGGAATAATAACTTACCGTCCTTAAGTTCAAACGGAGCATTATCACCGTCTGCACCCGCGAAGATAAACTTTTCACCATACTGCGCATTAAGCGTTTGTACCATGCCCTCTGCAATGCCCTTAAGCGTTTTACCTAATTGCACACGTGCGCCCGCTTTGCTGTCGTCCTGCCCCTGCTCAGCCGCATTCAGTGCATCCCGATACTGATTTTGAAGCTGCTGTAGACTGCTGCCTGCGGCCTCAAATTTGCTAATCATCTCCTCGCTCATACTCTGCTGCGCAGTATTGCGGGCATATGCCGAATGCAAGCGGAACGACTGCGTTGCCAAAGACGGCGAATCCGCATAAGAAGTAAACTGCCGTTGAGTCAGAACAGTATTCATCGACTGATAGTGATTGAGTGTTGCACGCGCCAAATGTCCGCGGTAGGTACGCAACGTACCATTTGTGGTAACACGCATCATTTTTTCCACTACTCCTTTCTGTTAGCGTCCGACAACGCCCATACCGTTGATGACCTTATCCATCGCTTCATCCAGCGCAGTCATCAGTCGGCAGGCAGCTGCAAACGATTTTTGATATTGCAGGAGATCGATACCCTCATCATTCAGATCCACACCCGATACGCTGTCGCGGCTGGTATTAATTTCATCGGCCGCTGTTGCGTAGGTTTCGTAGATCTTGGAGGTCGTGTTGATATGCGAACCCAACACGCCTTCCATGTTTGAGTAGCAACTCTCCAGATTTCCCTGATAGATATTCGAGGATGCAACCGCGCCGCCAATCTTGCCAGCACCCATTTTGAAATCACCTGTCGCCGCACCCTGATCATCTGTAATTTGGATGTCAGTAACCAGACTGCACAATACACCATCATCAATTTTGCCGTCATTGGCCTTCAATGTAATGGTTCCATCTTTGACCTCAATATCATCAAACTGCGACAACTCCTGTTTACCTGCACCTGCAATTGCTGCTTTCAAATTTGCCAGCGTCGCATCTGCATCCGCGCCGGATTTAAAATCAACGGTCATGGTATGCTTCTGATTCATGCTGTCAATATAGGTGATCTGCGCCTTCAGGTTCTGTACCTGTGTACCCGTTTGCTCTAACTTTCCGCTGGTAAACGGCGTTTTGTCTTGCCGAACAATATCAGTTGCCTGATAATTATACGCTTCATTCAAAATATTATAGAATCGGTTGATATTATCATTTTCCGAGCTGACCGCATCCGGCTTAGTAGAAGGCACAACCGTCGTCTCGCCGGTCTGCCACTTCTTGGATATCGAGATATTGGATGCAGTAATCAACTGTGTCGGGTTATCCGGGTCATCACCGTCCGCCACAAACAGGTTTCCAGCCCCCTTAATGCCTAAACCGGCAAGTGACTCTCCATTCGCGTTTGTCGTATTGATTCGGTTCATCTCGGTAGCAATTTTATTGGCCAGCATGTCCAACGACCGCATATAATATGGAATACCACGGATATTGTTGTAAGCAGCATCCGTGCTGAATTCACCGGATCCGACCAGCATCTGACGGGTTGATTCAAGTGCGCCGTATCCCATTCCATTTTTTACTGCACCTTCGTTACTCAGCACCGCTGGCGTTGCCTTTTGACCGCCGAATGAAACCTTCGCGCCAGCAGCCAGTTCCATACTTGTTATATTAAGTGCATCCTTGCCTTGCTGCTGAGACACCAAGCTGACGCCGGAATTGGTTGTCACTACTGTGAACCGATCTTTTAGCGTTGGATCCTTCGCTAAAGCATCCCGTAGACTTTTAACGGTTGCTTCCCGAGCAGCTTTCACCGCGTTCGGATCGTTCGGATCGCGCGGCGCGGTCACATCAAACGTAACGTCAACAGAATTTTTCTTTCCCGCTGCATCCGCATAATTGACCGTGATTTTTTGATTGTAGTCTGCGGCCAGCGTTTTATCAAAGTTTAATCCGCTAAGCGTAAAACGAGAGGAAGTGTGAGAGGTCTGGATGCCATCCGGATCATGCAGCTCGCTGATATTCAAGAACATATTTGCATCGCCATCGACCAAGCTTATATCCGCACGGTCAATGCCGTCAATCAACGTCTGTCCCGGCTTGCCGGTCTGTGCATTCACCATTTTGATGGTCAGCTTTTCCACTTCAACGCCCGCGCCGACATCTTCCTTACCATAGGTGACGTCTATCTTCATAGACTTAGAAAGCGTGTCGATCAGCGTATTGCGCTGGTCCCGCAGCTCAAGCGCAGCATCACCGTTGATATCCGCAATACGAATCTGCTGATTCAGCTTTTGAATCTTTTGGAGCACATTATTCGTGTCCTGAATATTCTCATTATACTGCTGCAGGATGTTATCATAAACCTGCTGCAACTTGGATGCACTCGTATTAAGCAGTGTGCACAGATCCTGTGCAGATTCACGCATCAGCGTTTCAAATTCCTGTTCGCCCACATGACTGCCCAACTTGCGGATATTGCCCAACAGGTCCTGCAACTGGGTAACAATGCCCTTTTTATCAACATTGTTGATGACGCTTTGCAGCTGATCGAGCACATTGAGCGTGGCATCGGTCGAACCGACGCTCGACATCTCTTTGCGGAAGCGGATATCCAGATACGGGTCACGTAACTGCGATACGCCCGCGAGCATTACGCCCGAACCAACCGAAGCCGAGCTGCTGGAATGGTACAATCCTCCACTATTCGTAATGAAGCTGTACTGATCGAGCTGCTGACGGGTATATCCCGGCGTATTGATATTGGAAATATTCTGTCCGGTCACGTTGAGCGCCATCTGACTGGCGATCATACCGAGACGCGCTACTGTAAACTCACCAAAACTCGCCATATCGGCGGTACCTCCTCTTCAATCATGCGTGGAAATCCGTGTGTGCACCGCTGACAGAAGCCGTCTGCTCCTTCGTCTGCACCGGATCAAATCCCAGATTTGTCATCATACCTTCTACTTCGTGCAAGCTGCATTCCAAAGCGGAACGTGCCACTTCAGCCGCACTTTGCAGAACGCGGTACTGTGTGGTCAGCGCTTCTCCCGCGGCTTTGATCTCCTGACGCATTGCCTCATCCGGCACATGCTCCGGCAACTGCGCCAGCCGGATATTTTCCAATCCAAGCTCCGCCTGCAGCTTGATTCTGCGCTGATCCGCATTTCGCAGCGCCAGAGACAGCGCCTGCTCCTGCTTCATGCACTCGCCCAGCTTTTCCAAATCATCCGTCCGCACCGCAGCTGCAACCGCCTTCTGCGTATTCGTCAAATCCTCCAGTGTGCGTGTGAGGTCACGAATCAGCTTTAACATATCCTGAAAGCTGCCCGCCATCAGCACACACCTCCCAGCAACATAATCTGTGCCGCCAGACTGTCAATGTTGATTTTATAATCACCATTTAAAACCTGCTGCCGAACCTGCGGCACTTCTTCAGATTGCTGCGTCCGCACTTCCTGCGCGAGGCGGCTGGACAGCTCCATAGAAAAACGCTGATCCTGAGAATAGTGTGTGGCTTTCAACTCCACACTGTCATATTGTCCGGAAGAGCGGTACTGCCCCTCCACACTTTCCATTTGCATGTGTGGCCTCCGGAGAGGGGTCATTCCTTCTGTTTTCGAAACCATCATCATCGGTCAACTCCTCTGTTCCTCAATACTACCACATAGCTTTTGTTGCTACAGATATTTATTTTATCGGAAAGAAACAAAAAAAAATAAGCGTTAAACTACATTTTTTGTTTAACGCCTATTTTTTTATTTTATGAGATTGACTCAGAGATGCGAACCACCCAAATGTCTTACCAGTACACCGGCGATATTTTCGCATGATGCCTGCTGCATTACCGCACCGATATTGTGCGCAACCATCGGCATGCCGTAAACCACACAGGAATCCTTATCCTGCCCTATCGTATAGGCACCCTTCTTACGCATTTCCAACAGACCCTTGGCACCGTCACTGCCCATTCCGGTCATAATGATACCCACCATGCGGCATCGAACATTCTGCGCCATTGACAGAAACAGCGCGTCTACCGACGGACAATGTCCGCTTACCTTTTCCCCCGGCATACAGGAAACCGTATATCTGGTGCCGTTGCGCACCACGCGCATCTGCTTATCGCCCGGAGCAATCAACACCTGCCCCCGCACGATTTCATCCCCGTTCTCCGCTTCCTTCACTTTCATCTGGCAGATACGGTCCAGCCGCTCCGCATACATCTGCGTAAATCCAGGTGGCATATGCTGCACAATCACCATGCCCGGAATATTTGCAGGCAGGCGGCGCAGCACTTCCAGAGTTGCCTCAGTTCCGCCGGTCGACGCTCCCAAACCGATAATCACATCGGTAGGCGCTACGCCCATTTTAAGCGGCAGAGACGCAATCCGATTGTTGGATGCAACCGGCCTCAGCGGCGAACGGCGCACCCGCGCACACGAAGCGACAACGATTTTATTGGCCAGCGCTTCGATAAACCGGTCGTTTCCTTCAGTTCCATCCGGCTTTCGCACAAAATCCACCGCACCAACTGCCATTGCATCAAAAACACGCAGATTCAAAGACGAAACCAGAATAATCGGAATTGGATGAATCGGCAAGATTTCCTTGACAAAATCAATGCCGTTCATCCCCGGCATTTCTACATCCAGCGTCATAACATCCGGATTGAGGATAGGGAGCTTTTTGCGGGCGTCCATTGCATTGAACGCCTCCCCTACCACTTCAATATTGGGATATCGAGACAGGCCATTCTGGATGATACGACGCGCAAGCATTGAATCATCTACAATCATCACACGAATTTTCTTCGTGTTAAATCCCATTGTTCCCATCCTTTCAAGCCTTTTGGAACGTTGCCGGACGCAGAATGCGATACGGGCTGTCCTTGCTGATATTCTCCGAATGGCCAATCAGCAGGTAACCGCCTGGATTGCTCGCATCATAAAACCGCTGTATCAAAGCATCCTTTGTCGGCTGGTCAAAATAGATCATAACATTCCGGCAGAAAATCACATCGAACTTAAGTTTAAAACGGATTGGACCCATCAAATTAAAGGTCCGGAAAATTACATTCTTACGAATCTCCGGCGTTACCGTATAAAGCCCGCTGCCATCTTGCCGCCTGATAAAGTACTTCCTGCGCCATTCGGGCGGAATATCTGCCGGGAGCTCATAAGAAGGATCCCGCGCTTCCGCCAAGGCCCTCTGTGAAATATCCGTAGCCAATACACGGGTATCCCATGCCGCAGCCTTCGTGCCGAAGTACTCCTTGAGACACATGGATATATTATATGGCTCTTCGCCCGTCGAACAACCGGCACTCCAAATCGAAAGCACCTTTTTGTGCTCGTTACGCTTAGTAATATCCGGCAGGATCACTTTCATAAAGAAATCATAGTGATCCTTTTCACGCATGAAGTAAGTATAATTTGTTGTCAATTTGTTCAGCACAAATTCTATCTGCTCCTTATCCTTTTTGTTGAGCAGATCGTCTACAAACTCCTTGAAACTGGTATAGCCCTGCGCTTGCAAGGAAGCGGATAGCCGGCTGTTGATGAGCAATCGTTTCTGTTTCAGGTTGATCCCGTAATTGTCCTGCATAAAGCGAACCATCCGGTGGAAATCCGAATCAGATAACTGCATCATATCTCAACACCCCTTTTGCATGTATTTCGCAAAACCGTTTTCAGCTTTGCAGCAGCAGCGGACAATCCAGAACCAGCATAGTGCCCGACCCATCCGGCATTGCGCACATGCCCGACACGTACTTCTGCGCATTGTGCGCCGGCATCGGCAGAATGGTTTCTACCGGTATATCGATAATTTGATTGACTGTATCCACCAAGATGCCGACTTGCATCTCGTTCACATTCAAAACAATGATGCAATCTGTATCAACCGGCATAAGGCTCAGGCGCAGGCGCATATCAATCAGCGGGATAGTCTGTCCGCGCAAGTTAATAATACCACGCACATAATCCGGCACCATAGGAATTCTGGTAATGGGATAATTGGTGATGATCTCAATGACGCTTTCCGCTTCAATACCGAACATCAGGTTATCGGTCTGAAAGGTCAGATATTTTTGGGTTGCAACTTCGGTTAACTCTTTCTTATCCAGCTCAGCCGCCTGCTCCTCTTCTGTGGCAAACAGCATATTTTCATCAGACATGTTTGATTCACTCCTTCTCCGGCGCGCGTTTGACGATCAATAACCCGCAAAACCGGTATTTGATGTAAGCAGGCTGGCAACATCCAAAATCAGGCTGATATTGCCGTCTCCCAAAATGGTGCAGCCGACAATACCCGCTTCTTTAATTCCAAAGCTGTTCAGATACGTCGGCAGCGGCTTGATGACCACCTGCTGCTCGCCAAGCAGTTCATCGACAAACAGGCAGTAGGAGTTTTCGCTGGTTTCCACCCACACGAAAATTCCGTCGTCCGTTTTGCTTGCTTTCGGCTGCAGCCCATACAGTTCATGCAGACGCACGACCGGATAGAAATTATCCATCTTGCTGATCATTTCGCCCTGCATTGCGTCATGAATGATTTCCGCCTCGGACGCATTAAAGGACTGGCGGATGTTCTGCAGCGGGATGGTAAAGATAGAATCACCAACCGAAACCTCCATACCGTCCATAATCGCCGTAGTCAGCGGAATTTTAAGCGTCGTGCAGGTGCCCTTGCCAAACTCGCTGGTCATCAGCACAATACCGCCGACAGACTCAATGTTCTTTTTCACCACGTCCATACCAACGCCGCGGCCGGAAAATTCCGTAACCTCCGTATTAGTGGAAAAGCCGGGCATCATCAGGAAATTTATAATCTCACGCTGGCTGTAATCCGTATCCGGATTTGCAAGGCCCTGCCTGATAGCTTTGCGCAAAACCGCATCGCAGTCCACGCCTTCACCGTCATCCTCAATCCGGATGATAACCTCACTGCCCGTATTCTGCGCGGACAGGATGATTTCACCCTCCGGATTTTTGCCCGCTGCAATGCGCATCTGCTCATCCGGCTCAATACCGTGATCCATGGAGTTACGAACGATGTGCATAATAGGATCGCTGATTGCGTCCACAATCGTCTTGTCAATTTCCGTATCCTCGCCGATGATGGTCAGCTTCGCGCGGCGGCCCAGCTTCTGACCCATATCACGAACAATACGGCGCATTTTCTGGAACGTACCGGAAACCGGCACCATGCGCAGCGACATCGAGATATCCTGCAATTCGTCGGTCAGCTTGCGCAGCTGCCGGGCGGATTTATTAAAATTATCCATCTTGGCAGCGTCGATCTCCTTGAGATCGGGCGACGCAGTTACCATAGCCTCCGTGATAACAATTTCCCCCACCACTGCCATCAGTTGGTCGAGCTTGGACAGGTTGACGCTGATAAGGCTCTGCTTAATCTGATGATGGGCCTGATTCTGTGCGTTGCTTGTTTCCGTCTTGGTGCTCTCTGCCGCCGGCTCCGCTTTCTTTTTCGGCGCCGGAGCAGCTTCATGCTTCGCAGGCTCCGCAGCCTTGGCCGGCTCACTTGCCGGTTCTGCCGGCGCCGCAGGCTGCGCCGCGGGTTCCTCATCGATTTCCTGAAAGTTCTTGACAAAGCCCAAGCCGCTCACTACCTGAATCGCCTGCTTGCGATCATTGTCCGAGCTGAAATGCATCACAAAGCCATTCTCAGCGATAGATTCCGACAGAGAAGGATCGTTTTCCAGGTTTTCCGGTTCATAGGTAAACTCCTGCATGCACTGGTCTTTTACATCGCTGACCGCCATAAAAGCGCGCAGGTTTTCCATCCCACAGCCCTCATCCAAAAACACACGCAACGAATACCGGTGGTCGGCATCCGCCTGGCTGGTTTGCGCCGCAGGTGCGGCCTGCGCAGGCTGTGCCTGTGCCTGTGCTTCAGCTGCCTCTCCGTTAATTTTGTCGATGAACGTATTAATTGTATTTAGGAAATTGTCGATATTGTTAGAAAGAGGTTCTCCGTTCTCGATCTTGCTTACTTCACTACGGAAGTAATCAATCGACTTGAATAACAGGTCAAACAGCTGCGGCCGATCCTGTTCCGGAATAACCTCCATCGTTTTTTCACGAATCAAATAGAACAGATCCTCAATTCGATGCGCAATTGTCATCAGAGGTTCAAATTCCATCATTGCCGCAGAACCCTTTAGGGTATGCATGATACGAAAGATTTCATTTACATCATCTTCCGAAAGCGTGTCCGCCTGTTCGGCCGACAACATAATATTATCAAGCTGTTCCAGCAGTGTATTTGTTTCATACAAGTACATTTCCAGAACGCTATCGCTGTTATTTTCCATAAAATGAACGCCGCCTTTCTGAATTTTGAATAACCGTGTTTATTATAAATTCGACCAAATGCGGCAGGAATTAAGGCAGCATGCAAAACATTACAAGAATTTCTATGGAAATGGAGCCTTACTATGCCAAACATTACAAGCGTGACCAATCCCGTTCCGGGGCAGGAAGGCAATACATACCGGTCCCCCATCACGCCAAACGACACACAAATTCAGAACATTCCGGACCCGACGCGCGTCGGGCGAGCGGATGCCCGGTCGGACCGTCAGGATACGGCCAATATGGATGTCGGACGCCGTTACGACTCCTATTTTCAAACGTTTCTGCAGGCGCTGCGTTCCTCCGGATCGATTACCGAAACCGCTGCGCGTTTCCTTATCGCCCATTCGGGTACGCTGGTGCTCTCCGGACTTTCCCAAGGCATTGCGCAGGAACTTTCCCAGTTTATGCAAATGCTCAGCGTCGGACCGGAAGAGCTGCTCGCTCTGCTGCAAAACCAGATGTCCTCCGGCGCGCGCTTCAGCGGCAAGTTGTTCGATGCGCTGCGGGATGTTTTGCAGCACAACCCCTCTGCCGGCTTGAAAACCGATATTTTGCAGTTTCTCAAGCGATTTAACGACTTTTCTTCCACCTCCCATATCGAGCGCAATTTACAGCGCACTATTCGGCAAATGACATGGTTTATGCCGGGCCGCTTCAGCAGCACGCTGGAAGGCCACGCCACTCAGCTCGAGCAGCTGCTCGCCAAGGGCGACCGGGGCGGTGTACTGCAACTCATGCAGGGCACCGTTCTCCCTTTCCTTTCGGACTATGTTTCCCAGATGCATGACCGCGGCATCGCCCGCAGCCTGTTGAGTATGCTGATTCTCGACATTGCCCGCTACGAAAACGGCAACCCGCAGTCCATGCTGCAATCTTTCTATCAGCTGCTCGGCTATTCCTCCATGAAGGAGCATTTCGGACAGATGGACAGCAAGCAGTTGATTCGTCTGCTGCAGGAAAGCGCAGCCTCAATCAATAACAACAACAATCCGATTGCCGACCATCTTTCACAGATGTCTGCCGCCGCCCTGCGCAGCGAAGGTAATGCAGATCTTCGGCAAACCTTCCAAGCGCTCGTTGATTCTATTCTGGTCAATCAGAGCGTATATATGCCGCTGGCGCACGCCATGCTGCCGGTGGAGATGGACGGCAGAATGATGTTTTCCGAATTGTGGGTCGATCCAAACGCAGAAAATGAAAACGGTTCGTTCTCGCAGGAAAAATCCATGCGCATGCTGCTCAAGTTTGATATACAGGAACTGGGCATGTTCGATCTGGTGCTGACCTATCATGACGGCACCGTGGATGCCTCTTTGCACTGCCCGCCGCATTTGGAGAAGTTCACCGAGCAGTTTGAACAGAAAATGGCGGCGCTGGCCGAGCAGGATGGACTGAAGGCAGCCACCATGCGCGCCGCTCCCATGGCACGGCCGCTCGCTATTTCCGAGGTATTCCCCAAAATATTTGAAAGGAAGGACAGCATCAATGTCGCAATATGATGGCAGTCGCAAGGCAGTAGCCCTGCAATATGAAAACGGCTCGCCGGCCCCCGTTGTGGTCGCCTCCGGCATGGGCTATCTCGCAGAAAAAATCGTTGAGGTTGCCGCGGAGAACGGTGTCCCGGTTTACGAGGACACCTCGCTGGCCACGATGCTTTCCCAATTGCAGCTCGGTCAGGAAATCCCGGAATCATTATATCGGTTCATCGTGGATATTTATGTATATTTCCTGCATTTTGACCCTAACAACCCGCAAAAGCCGCGTGTTCCGGTTTCCAAGGATGCCGCGGTACCTAGCAAGGAGGCAACTGAAACATGAACCGAAGAGGAGCCGAAAACGAAAAGTTCGTTTTTCTGGACGATAATCACCAAACGCTTGCCAGTGCTGTTCTGCTCGGGCAACAAGGCCAAATCAAGTCATTCCGTCTGATTTATGCCCCGAACTGCGATTTGCAGGCGCTCTCGTCTTTTAATGTACTGAGCGTCAATTCCAGCGAATTCATGGCCTGGCGCGGCAGGATTCAGCAAATTCGCGGCGATGTTCTGGACTTTATCGCGGAGGAGCGAATTGACTCCCGTCTGCGTAGGCATTTGCGTATCCCCATGGCATTTCGCACCTACATATATCCGCTACACGGCCACGGCACCCGTCTTCCGATTATCAGCAAGGATATCAGCTGCGGCGGCATTGCTCTGTATTGCGTCACCCCGCTCAAGACCGGTGCGAAGTATGAAATTGCCCTGCCCTGCACTGAGCCTCCCATCATTGTCCAGCTCGAAATCCTTCGCGTCCTTTCCAAAGAGAAGAACCTGTACGCCTGCCAGTTCATCGATCTGCTGCCCCAGGAGGAAGCAATGGTTCAAGAAAGTATTTTTGAATATGACCTGCACCATCACACTGCGTAGGCCTACCGCGAATCCAAAAGAAAAGGTGTTGTAAAGAATGATGTACTTCAAAAAAACGTTTTTCCCTATTCGGAAACGCGCATGTGCGTTTCTACTCTGCCTATGCATGCTACTGGGCTTTTTACCAGTTTTTACCCCAACTGCACAGGCCGCGGCATCCAACTATTATCTGGACCGGCTGGTGTCGTGGGATATCATGCGCGGCGACCAGGCCGGTAATCTGGAGCCGAATCGCTCCATCACGCGCGCAGAATTTGTCACCATGCTCAACCGAACTTTTGGTTATATCAAAACCGGTGCGCAGCCGTTCCGCGACGTAGTAACCCGTGACTGGTATTATGACGATATCAGCGCAGCGTATACCGCCGGCTATTTTCAAGGCACCTCCAAATCGACCGCTTCTCCCAACGCAACACTGACGCGCGAAGAAGCGACTACGATGCTGTGCCGCAACTTGATGCTGCAACCCGTTTCCGGCGAGAACCTGTCGTTTACCGACAGCCGTCTGGCCAGCAGTTGGAGTCGCGGCTACATCAAAGCTGCTGCGGATGAAGGCATTCTGCGCGGCGATCCGGGCGGAAAATTCCGTCCCCTCGAAAATATCACCCGCGGCGAGGTTGCCATCATGCTGGTTCGTGTGATCGGCACGCCCATTCAGGATCCCGGCACCTACTCAACCAGCGTTGCAGGCAACCTGATGGTCTCCTGCTCGGGTGTCACGCTTGAAAACATGACCGTTACCGGCGACCTGTATATCACTGGCGGCGTCGGGCTGGGATATGTCACGCTTAATAACGTGACTGTATACGGCAAAATCATTGCCAGCGGCGCTGGCGAAAGCAACAAGGGCGATTGCAGTATCATTCTGAAAAACTGCACTGCCCCGGAAATGATTGTCGACAGTCCCTCCAACCAGTATGTCACTATCCGCACGGTTGGCAATACTGATATTGACAAAGTATATGTCCGCACCGACACCTATCTGGAAGGCAAATCTACCGGACGGCACGGTTTCCAATATATCGAGGTCGACGGCGAATCCGGCACGCGGCTCGATTTGGCCGGCAATATCCACGAAGTTGTCACCGTGGCACCGAAATCCGAAATCAACGTCGGCAGCGGCACGGTGAAAAAAATGACCGTCGATGAAAACGCGGTCGACTCCACCGTAACGATTGCACAGGGCGCGGTGGTAGAAGAGCTGAATCTGGATACCGGAGCAGCTGTGGCTGGCAAGGGCGCCATCGGCACCCTGAATGTCAACGCACCGGGCTGCAAGGTGGAAATGCTGCCAGATGATATCAACATCCGTCCCGGTATCACCGCCGACATTCACGGCATGAAAATGGACAGCACGTTGGCGGATCAGATTTCTGATTCCCCCCGCATTTTGAGCGGCTATCCGCGTATGGATGACATTGCACCGACACAGGCCAAAACCTCTTTCACGACCAACAAGCCCGGCACCATTTACTGGGCAGTTCGCCTGAGCGGCGACGGTCCTATGGCTGCCAACGACCTAATCAAACCGCCTACTTATGGTGCCAAAATTGTTAAAAACGGTAATCTTGCTGTGAAAGATGCAAACGAAGTACTTTCTCAGGCAGTTAACGGCTTAAAGATTGACACCTCCTATGTTCTATCCGCCGTACTGGTAGACAGCCGCGGCGACCAGAGTCTCGTCAAGAGTGTCTACTTCACCACTCCTGACAACAGCAAGCCTGATTTTGCTTCCGGTTACCCGAAGGCAACCACCATCGAGGATACTTATGTTGACTTTGATGTGGCAACCACTAAAACTTGTACTCTTTACTGGGCGATCTACAAAAAAGGTATGCCCGCCCCCACCGCAAACGACTTCAAGGACGGTTCACTGAGCGGTGCGATTGATTCCGGCAGCCGCAAGATGATCCGCAGCGAAGAGGACAGCATCCGCATGGGCGATGTGATCGAAACTGCCAAGAATGCGCTTGCTGAACTAACGGATTACGATGCTTACTTCTTCTTGACCGACAGCATCAACGACTCGTCTGTGAAAAAGGTTTCGATCACCACTGCTGATCGCACCCCTCCGGAATTCCTTAACAATTATCCGCGCATCAGCAAGATCGACAAAACTGCGCTGACCGGTGAAGCAGCCATCAATGAGGATGGTAAGGTCTACTGGGCAATCGTCAAGCACGGTACGGACTATCCGGTCGAAAACGCCGCACTGGATGATGCTACCGCCAGAGAACTTGACCAGAAGCTGCAAATCAAGGGTGGCATGTATGCGCTTAAGAGTGGTTCCTTTAGCGCCAAGAAAAATACTGCCGCTTCGTTCAATATGTCCGGCCTGGAGGCGGAAACCGCTTACGACATTTATTTTGTCGCCGAGGACAATTCCGGCAACCTGTCTGCCATCAAGGTTTTGGAAAATGCCAAGACATTGGATACCAACACACCAAAACTGGTAGAATTGCGTTTTTCTGAGGCCAGCGACGAAGGAATTCCGCTTGCAGATACCGACATCACGCTCGTGTTCAGCGAAGATATCTACAGCACGCAAACCAAGCTGTCGCTGGTGGAGATGTTTGAATCCGACAAGGATACGTTTGATGTTGCCGGGAGCAAGGATGGCAAAACCGTTACATGGTCAACGGTTATCGACGGAATGTTCACTCTCAACAATTTGGACATCACAGACCCGGATAAGAAGGTGTCACTGGTTCTTGGCTCTCCCACCGGCAAAGAGAATATGACCGTTTCCCTTAACGAAGACGGCCAGACCGAGGTTACGTTCCATAAGGCAGCACTCAATCTGCTCAGCGGAACGCGGTATCAGTTTGTTCTTAACTTTATCACCGACTCTTCCAACAACAATATGGGCCGGGATACCAAGTCTGACGAATTCCGCATCATGGATGCACAAGTGGATTTCAATGAACTCGAGACTGTCACCATTACAGCGGATGACGGCTCTCCTGATGGCTCTACTGTTCCAGTAGACACCACGTTCTCCATGATCCCTTATGCCAACAGTACTGCTAACGCGTCGGATAATACTCGCTACGACGTAATTATTGCATCGGATACCACAATTTCTTTCAATCTGTATCGACGAGAGCATAATGATAGCGCCAAATGGACAAAGGTCAAGACCGATCCTATTTCCATTGTTAATCCCACTACCGAAAAATGGTCCGGCAGAAGCTACAACAAGGATATTGCCGGATGGACAGAACCTGAAAAATATCCCGTCCTGCAAAGCCTGAAAACCGGCTACGACTATGCAATTGAGTTGACCTCCATCAATCAAATCACTGAAAAAGATAAATGGGATGCAACAGTCAACCTATATCTATTCTGCGTTGCCGGTTCTCCGAGCAATCTGCGCAATCTGGTACAGGGCGATGTGACAGAATCCATTTGGCGGCAGCGTGTAATCGCCGGTAAAACTGTATCCTCCATCGGCAATCCCTCCAATTTCAGCATTGAAATTGTCCGCTCTAACCAGAGCGCACCGAATTTTAACCAAGCATATCCGCGCATTTCGCCGGGCGACTCCCTCACGACGATAAGCTACCAGCTTGACCGAGCAGGCGACGTTTATTATGTTGTGGCACCGGAAAACAATCTACCGCCGAAGAAGAATGACACAATTATAGATACTGAACACGGGAAGGACTGGGTCCTTGAACCATCCAAAACCCCCCCCGGCGGCATCTTGAATCTTGGCAAGCTCAACGAGACAGATGCGCCAACGCTTCTCCGGGCAGGCAATCGTGACATGGGTATCACCAGCCCGAATGCCAGCCAGATTATGAACCCGTCTCAGTTCACCAAGGACGCTGGATATCGCACTGGTAAAGTAACGTATTCCGGCGCCGGCACGGCGACCATCCAGATAGAAAATCTGAATGCGAACTCCAAGTATTATATCTATTTTGTTCTGAAGGGTTCCTACGCGCTGCCATCCAATGTAATGTGCTATAAGTTCTCCACAACGGATGTGGTATCTCCAAAACTTCAGGCAAACGCACAAAACACCAATGATGTTCGGTATCAGGTTTCGTCAGCAACATCCGGTACCATCCTGATAGATACGTACTGGGCGCTCTATAACGCGAACACCAGCGGTCATCCCTCTATTTTTGATAAAGTGATCACGGTAAACAGCAAATCCATGAAAATCCTTGATGCCATGATGGATGACAAATTCGACCTCTATGCCGACAGCGACACCAAACAGCAGGTTTGGGAGACCTTAACCGGTGGCGGTTCCGGTTATCTGAACTCGCAGTCTGGTCAAAATCTGAATGTCTCTGCGGGCGCTAAATGGGTTCCCTTCCAAAACTTCTTGGATTCCAAGAAATTGGAATACAACAATACCTATGTTTTCATTGTTGCAGCTCAAAACAAGCAAGGCGGCAATCCTGTATTCCGGTCTGTAAAAAACATTATGCGTGTAGATGCGCTTGGCCCTCGCATTGAGAGCATCCTTACACCGCAATCCCCGGGTTCGAGTGATCACCTGTACAGTGGCATTATCACCGTCACCTTCGATAAAGCACTCTATGTTCGCAAGAACGATGACAGCAATGCAGTATATCGTCCTGGAAATTGGAATGATGCCGATGTGTTCGGCGAAGGCTCGTGCTTTATCAAAAAGGCAGATCTAAAAACGCTTTCTATTCAGTGTACTAATATTCGCGCTGGCAGCATGATCGAAATTACACCACATGGACAGGCGGACGAAGATAAGAAGATGATTCCCCATCCTTTCCTGAGCGAAAACGGTTATTCCAGCCAACTGGATCCTATCCGTCTGCTCCTCAAGGAAACCGTCAATAAAGACGGAACACCCACCTTCCAATTTGTTATCAGCGCGCCTGGCAAAGACTGTGACGGCATGACATCAGAAATCATCCCCTCGTAAACCCATACAAAAAAAGAAGCCCACGCGGGCTTCTTTTTTGCATTTTCCCTGTTCGCTTAAATTTTACTTTAATTTTCCCAATATATAATATATAATATCAATAGGTACAAAATCTTCCTGAAAGGAGAATGCAACGTGAAGACCATTTGGGGATTTTTAGAAAACTTCTATGCCGGTGTTTATGTCGCGGATATGAACACCTATGAATTGATATACATGAATGCCAAGGCTCGAGAATGGTTCCAGATCTCCGACCCTGAGGAGTATGCGGGGAAAAAATGCTATGCTGTTCTTCAAAAATTCCGCATGCCCTGTCCGTTCTGTACCAATACACAGCTGATAGACGATCAGTTCTATGAATGGGATTACTATAACCCTGTTATCAATAAGACCTTCCATCTCAAGGATTATATCATCCAATATGAGGGACGAAAATATCGTATTGAAATTGCCATTCCCGATGATGCGGTTCTCAAAGCCAAAAACGGCAATGCGGATGACACTGAGATGAATCCGGACTTTTTTATCAACAAATGTCTGATGGCCACGCATTCTGCATCCGACCCTTCCGTATCGATAGGGCTGATGCTGCAGTATATTGGCTCGCAACTCGGTTGTGAAAACATTTTTCTCTATGAGCGAATGGATAACGGTGAATTCCTGAGCACTTATCATTGGGCTCCCACATCTACTGAGCATCCCTTGAATCTTTCCCTTCAAGTGGAGTACCCTCAGCACCTTCAAAGCCTATACCGCAACGAAGTTTTGATTTTCAGTGACAGCGATGATCGTTTGCCAACCCCTTCCCAATTTTCGTCACAACAGGATTTTGCAGACATCCATACGCTTGTACTGTCCCCTGTGCTGTCCAAAGACCGAATTATCGCGCTGCTGCGTCTGGATAACCCATCGGTACAGCACATTCGCAAAATATCCGGCACCATCAAGGTCTTATCGCACTTTATGGGTTCCATCTTGGTGCTCCGGGATCTGATGTCTCATTTGGAAGAACTTAGCTACCACGATTCCATGACGCAGCTGCTCAATCGACATGCGCTCAACCAGTATATCAGCAGCGAGGATTATCAAAAGCGAGAAACGCTTGGTTTAATTTATTGCGACCTGATTGGCTTGAAGCGCATCAACGACAACTTGGGTCACAACAACGGAGACCGCCTGATTATGCAGGCCTCTCACATTTTGACCGAGCTATTTTCTTCCAAAAATGTTTACCGCATCGGCGGGGATGAATTTCTGATCATCTGTCAGGATATCTCCCATAAGGGTCTGGAAGAACAGGTGGAACAGCTCCGCGCCCGTGTTGCACAGGATAATTGTGCACTGTCCATTGGATACACTTGGTCGGATTCTCCCGAGGATGACTTTTCCCAACTCATGACGCTGGCTGACGACAGCATGTATCGAGACAAACTGTCCTATTACGAAAACCAAAAAGCGCATGAGCCGCATATCGAGTCCTCCAGATCCACTGCGTTTCAAGCGTTCCTGCAAAACTATTACTTTGACGCCGAAACCTTTTTCCATTCCATTGCCATGCCCGAAGCGCCGTTCTACCTGTATTGCGGTGACGTTCAGCGCAATATTTACTATATCTCCGACAACCTGCGGGACACCTTCAACTTTGACAGCAACCTTGTCTATGATTTTGTCGGCTTGCTGGAACAGCGCATTTATGAACCGGATCGCCAGCTTCATATCAAGGACACTCAAGCCATGTTCCGCGAGAAGCGCACTTCACACAGTATCCGCTACCGTATCTTTGACAAAAACGGTCAGCTCATTTGGATTCATTGCCGAGGGATACTCACTTGGGACGAGAGCAAAACTACGCCTTTGTTTTTCTCCGGCAGTATGATAAGTCTAAAAAACGAATCCGAAGTTGATCCCGTTACCGGCCTTTTGAATCTGTCCTGCGCGCTCAAGGATCTCGCAACGCTTTGCCGTCGGCAGGCCAAGCTTCTGCTTCTGTGCTTCAAGCTGCGGAATTTTTCCGATATCAACCTGTCTCTGGGGCGGAATACCGGAGATTCCATGCTGCGTGAAATCGCCAACCGCATGGAAATGGAGTTGGGTGAGCAGTTTGAATTTTTCCGATTGGATGGCGTGCATTTTCTGGTGTTAACACAACTCGACTATGATGTCCGTGTACTCTCCGACACCATTCGGCAAATCGTTCTTGATATTTATCGACGCAATGGTATTCACATTATGTATCCTTGCGCCATCGGTGTTCTGCACGCCCCTCAGGACGGCACCGCCCCGCAAGAGCTTATCGACAACATCCTGTTGGCGACACAAAATGCCAAGAAGACCTATTCCACAGATTTTGTCGAATTTTCCACCTATATCTCCAAAGGATACCGTGAACAAAGCGACATCAGCATGGCGCTCAATTATAGTGTAAATCATGGTTTTCAGAATTTTCGAATCGTTTTGCAGCCTCAGGTTACGGCAGATACCGGCGAGATTTACGGAGGCGAGATCCTGCTTCGATGGACCTACCATGGTCAGGATATTCCCCCATCTAAATTCATTCCCATTCTTGAACAAGTCGGCCTTATTGTCCCGGTCGGGAAATGGGTAGTCACGCAAATCATGCAAGCCTGCCAGGAAATCTTTCTTCGTGCACCCAATTTGAAAATTTCCTTCAACGTCAGTTATTTACAGATTCTCGACCCCTCCTTTTTTGATTATATTCACAATGCCATGCTTTTATATGGCATTCCCGGACGTAATCTGATGATCGAATTGACAGAAACACATTTCGACGAAATGCCGGATTATCTGGAACATTTTATCGAACAATGTGATAAGGTCGGTATCTCCTTTGTTTTGGATGATTTCGGTACGGCGTATTCCAGTCTGCACATGCTGCTGCAGTATCCTGCCGACCTCATCAAACTGGATCGCACTCTGATGTGTGAGCTCACCTCTTCCCCTGAAAAATTGAATTTTATGATGAGTATCATTTATGCCTGCCATCGTTTTGGTAAAAAAGTATGCGTGGAAGGAGTGGAGACGCAAGAGGAACTTCAAATTGTCCGTCAAACTGAATGCGACTTTATACAAGGCTTTTATTTCTATAAGCCGCTTGAACTTCCGGATTTTTATCGTATCTTGCGCAGTAAAGACAATAAACTCACTCAAAGCTGAATTAGTTCTTTGGAAAGGATTTGAGCCATGCAAGAATATATGGATTCCATGCAGCATTATCTTGGTGCATCATGTGAAGTGCTTAAACTGAATAACAATTTTTTATTTGCCGGTTCGATCCACCAGTATGATGCCGGCGAGGACGAACTAACCGTCTCTATCCGTAATGGCAATGAAACACCGCAGGGAATTATATACCATACACCTGTCAAACTGCATGTGCAGACGAACATCGCAATGAATAAAGTGCTCCTGCTTTACGGTCTGGTATCCCGCTGTGCGGCTGATTTCTGGAAAATTGCTTTGAAACATAGTTTTTCCTGTGCAGAGCGACGCAGCAGCTTCCGTCAACCGGTCACCGCCGAAGCGATTGTTTCTCGTGGCTCTGGCATGGCCTCCTCCGCAGTGGCACCCTGCAAAATGATTGACGTCAGCCTGAGCGGACTTTGCTTCAGCAGTCAGGAACGCTATCTTGAAGGAGAACAAATCTTTATTTCCTCCCTGCAGCTGCGCCGTAACGGCCCCACTCATTCCTTTTCGTGCACTGTGCAGCGGGTACAGCCGCTGGAATCCGGTGCCTTACGATATGGATGCAGCTTTAACGATATCACGGAGCGTCAGGAGGATTTGCTTTTCCAGGATATGTTCTCGCTTCAAGTAAAGGCATTCAATCGGCACTAATGAGTGCTCTGCGCAGGACTCCTATGGGATTTTTATCTAACCCTTACAAAAAGCTGATTTTTCATGCCGCATAGGATGTCAGCAATTCATACGATTTCCCGACATTAGCACCCAAGGGGCGCTGCTTTTGCAGCGTCCCTTTTCTGATGTCCGATAGTCTCTTTTGCAAAGACCACTCCCCCTAAAGCCTCGACTATTATTCTAACATGTCACATATTCAAAAAAATGTAGCAAAATCTACAAATACTGTAAATATGCCTATTTTTGGTATATTTTGTGCGATAAGTATATATCATTTGTATTCTGAATGAGTATTCCGCACGAGATTGCGCACCTCAACCGTTCAAATTGAGCATCCATTCCGGCGGGATTGAGCACCCTTGCCGCTGTCGTTGAGCACCGCGGTAAAATGTAGATATGCGTCAGATTTCTGGCGTAAATATCTATGTGAGGGGCTGCGGACAAAATCTTGGACCATATGGTTATCCTGCGGATAAATTCGGTG
>ERZ791920.644-NODE-644-length-29056-cov-3.598359_pt1 | contig 29056 bp, 21 predicted proteins | sample MGYA00510136_ERZ791920 | MGnify/ENA primary metagenome ERZ791920 (study PRJEB30046, sample SAMN00792066) | human gut metagenome | study: EMG produced TPA metagenomics assembly of the A metagenome-wide association study of gut microbiota in type 2...
TTTATGCGCTGCGCGCGGCCAGATGTGCGGATGGGTCAAGACCCATCCCTACAAATCTTCCGGTAACAGGCTTTTTCTACAAGCAAAGGGATGCCGCGAATGCGGCATCCCTTTTTGCGTTTTGAAAGAGTGCATTGTAGGGGCGAGCATTGCTCGCCCGTGCCCGTTTGTTTTGCAAGAAAACTGTCCCGGGAAATGCGTTGCTGCGCCGAGTCGGCGGGCGACCAAGGGTCGCCCCTACACATGCAACGGGCAAGAGGGTGTAGGGGGGGCCAAGGGGCGGCAGTCCGGGACATCCGTCGCAGGAATGCGGTGCTCAGTTCATCGTCACGGTGATGGTGCCGATTTTGGTGTTGTCGACGGTGGTGCTGCCCAATGCGCCGTTCAGAGACAGTTAGGCCGTGGTTCTGCCGGCCTGCCGCGCCCTGTCGGTGCTGTATTACGGCAGCTACGCGGGCGCGGACGAGGCATTTTTGCGTCTGGGCCGCGAGGTGAAGGAGCGCGGTCTGACACCCGCCGGGGACCCGCGTGTGCTGGGCATTGTTGCGCCCTACACCGGGCGCGAAATCGAAACCAAACGGTATTGCTCCCGCCTGGTGCTGCCGGTGGAGGGCGAAGCCGAACCGTCTTTTCCCGTGTAATAAAAAGTGAACCCCCGGAAGGCGGCTTTACGCACCTTGACGTAATTTTGGGACGAAACAACTAAAATATTGCACAACCCGCACAACGCAAAAATGCGCTGTGCGGGCGTTTTTTGTTTTAGAACCGGTCAGTATGATTATGCAATGTCTATTCGTCCCAGATGTATTGCGCGTTTCCGCAAAAAGTGCTAGAATGACAAAAATAGGGCTATACCATAACAACTTCCGATACAGCAAAGAAAGGGACACTCCATGAGCAAAAAGGAACAGGGCGGCATCGTGCTGCAGAAAAAACACATTGTAATCGGCATTATCGCGGCGGTGGTGATCATTGTGACAGCGGTACTGGCGGGCATGAAGCTTTCCCGCAGCCAACAGCAGGACACCTTCACCCCGGATCTGGAGCAGGGCACCAGCGCATGGTCGGGCGATCAGCTGCCGGACAAATCCGCCGACAGCGGCGAGGCAGTCGGCATCAAGATTCCCGGCTATCCGTCCATCAGCCTGCCGGCCAACCAGCAAACCGTACAGGTGGCGCTGCTGAACCCGGAGGGCAACCCCTGCTACTTCACGTTTGAGCTGGTCCTGTCCGACACGGACGAGGTGCTGTACACCAGCAAGCAGGTACCGCCGGGACAGATGATCGAGGAGATCACCCTGACCCGCCCCTTGGAGGCCGGGCAGTACAACGCCATCCTGCGCATCACCACCGCCAGCCTGCAGGACGGCAGCGCCATGAACGGTGCCAACGTAGAAACCATACCGGAGCCAAAGCTGCCAAGTGAGGCTGTTGTGATGTTTGATCAAGCATTGTGATCCTAAAAATTTATAATTATTATTCAAGCAAGCACTTGATTTATTTTGCGGGGTCTGATATGCTATTATAAGAAGCATTGGATAATGCACAGAAATGGGGGATTGTGTTTTGAGGGAAGAAAAGAAAGCTGAAAAGAGACAGGAGCTTGTAGGCGTCTGCCTTGACTGCTTTGTCGAAAAGGGACTGACCGTTGCCACGACAAAGGACCTCTGTAAGGCGGCAAAACTGCAAAACGGCGGCATCTACTATTACTTCTCCACCAAAGAGGAAATCGTTCTTGCCTGCGCCGAGGAAGCGATCAGTCGAATTGAAAAAGCTGCGTTTGCCATCGTGTTTGAAGATATTAGTGACATCAAAAGCATGATGGATCATCTCGGTGAGCTGGCGGATAAAATGTCGCCTACCATGCGCTTTCTGGTCAGCGTATGTGTGTCGCGCGAATACGGAGAAAAGGTAAAGCCTTCCCTTGTGCGGCTTGCGGCAAGATACCCTTATTACACGGGCAGGATTGCGGAGATCCTCGGCTGCACCGACGAAGAGGTTGCGCCGTTCGTTCATCTGTCGATCCTTGCCATCAACAATTATATGATCTTTGCCGAGCGAGCGCTGTTTGACCCACAAATCGAAGCGGTCAAAAAAGAACTTTCAAGGCTTGCGGAAAGAAAGGGGCGGAATAATCGATAGTTTACCATAAAGAGAAAATCACAAACGACTTCATAGTAAATCCATACGCACAAACCGTTCCGTGGAGATAACCAAAGCAGAAAAGAATCATAGGAGGACAACATGAAAAAGATACTTGCAATTCTACTATCGCTGCTTACGCTGCTTTCCTGCGGGCTCCTTTCCGCCTGCTCTGCCAAAAAAACGCAGCCGGATACACCGGATACTGAAACCGTGTGGGAAACGGTCAGCGAGGCATACATCTATGCGTTCCCGCTGGTGCTGACCGACGCAACCAAAACATTATCGACCAATACGGACGGGACCATGATTGGCCGTGCGCCCATCAATCAGTTCAACCATGTAAAAAAGCTGGCGGACGCCTCTTTCCGCACCGTCGTGACGCCGAACGTCGATACCGTCTATTCGCAGGCATGGCTTGACATCAGCACAGAGCCTATGGTCTACGTCCTGCCGGAAACGGATCGCTTCTGCAATGTGCAGCTTCTGGATGCGTGGACGAACACCGCCGCCGTGCTGGACAAGGCGGGTGCTTATGCCATCGCGCTTCCCGGCTGGGAGGGCGAGCTGCCCGACGGTGTGACGCGCGTGGACGTGCCCACCGCAACGGTGTGGTCGATCACCCGCACGGTGCTGTCCGGGAACGAGGATCTGCCCAATGTCTATGCCATTCAGGAGCAGATGCAGCTCCTGCCGCTTTCGGCTTATGTACAGGGAGGCGAGTATGCCGCACCGCAGGGAGCTTATAAAGAGGAAAATGACTTTGTTCCCATAAACAAAGTGCTTTCCATGACGCCAGCAGAGTTTTTCAATACGGCGAATGCTCTGATGCAGGTCAACCCACCCGCCGATGCGGATGAGGAATTGCTGAAGAAACTTTCCGCTATCAACGTGGGCGCGGGCAAGACCTTCGACGCCGCCCTCTTGGGCGAAGGAGCTGCCGAGCGCTGGACGCAGATGCTTCAGGGGCTTCGCGCCACGCTTGCCGCCGACGGCGCGAAGTATGCGCAGAAACTCGGTCAGTGGATCTATTACGGCAAGCCCATCGGCGACTTCGGCACGGAGTACACCTACCGCGCGATGGTAGCGCTGGTGGGGCTTGGCGCCAACACCGTGGACGTGGCGATCTATCCCAAGACAGCGGTGGATGAAACCGGCGCAGCGCTGACCGGAGAAAAGACGTATACGATCCATTTTGAAACCCTTCCTCCCACGCTGGAGGGCGGCTTCTGGTCCGTGACCGCCTACGGAGAGGATGATTTCCTCATTGACAATTCCATCGACCGCTACTGCATCAACGACCGCTCCGACTTCAAGCTGAATGCGGACGGCACATTGGATATTATCCTGTCCAAGGATGCACCGGAAGACACCTCTAACTGGCTGCCTGTTTCCGACGGGGAATTTCATCTGTTCATGCGGATCTATGTACCGGATATGACAGCACTGGATAGCTGGCAGCCACCCGTTATCCGCGAACAATAAGGAGATGGAAAAAGAACGGCTATGAAACGTATTGCAGCAATGCTTCTTACATCGGTACTGTTGCTGTCCTGCGTCGGCTGTGCGCAGTATGGGCGCAAAGAGCCGGGCGCGGAAAAGGCAGACCTGGGTCTGACCGCCGAGGTCAAGCCCGCCACAGACTTTACGGCAAAGGCAAATGCCGCCGTCTACGATGAACTTGACTTCGATGATAAGCGGGAATATGAATTCGCCACCCGCGGACTGATCGACGCGCCGGAAACACTGGAACTGAAGGACGAGGATGGGACAATCCTCTGGAGTCAGGAAGCCTATGCGTTCCTGGACGATTATGAAAAAGCGCCTGACAGCGTAAATCCCAGCCTCTGGGAGAACACAAAGAACAACCATGCCTATGGCCTTTTTGAAGTGACGGATGGCATCTATCAGGTCCGCGGCTATGACATGGCAAACCTCACCGTTGTCAAGGGCGATACCGGCTGGATCGTCTTTGACACGCTGATGAGCGTGGAGTGCAGCCAGGCTGCCATGCAGCTGATCGAAAAGAATCTTGGTAAATTCCCGGTCAAGGCCGTCATCATCTCTCATTCCCACGCCGACCATTTTGGCGGCATCGCCGGCGTGATGGCGAAAGAGGATAAGGCGGACGAGACACTTTCTATTGAAGATCAGCTCGCCAGCGGCAAGATCCCCGTGATCACGCCTGTGGGCTTCACGGAGCATTCCGTGAAGGAAAATGTCTACGCCGGTAAGGGTATGGGCCGCCGCAGCAATTATCAGTATGGCATCCTTCTGACACCCGGCGTGACCGGCAAGCTGGCGCAGGGCATCGGCATGGGACAGTCCACCGGAACGGTCTCGTTCATGACGCCCAGTTATGAAATCACACAGTCCGGTGAAAAGCTGACGATCGACGGTGTGGAGCTGGAGTTCCAGCTCACGCCGGGTACGGAAGCACCCTCCGAAATGAACACATGGCTGCCCCAGTACAAGGCACTGTGGATGGCGGAAAACTGCACCGGCACACTCCACAATCTCTACACACTGCGCGGCGCGGAGGTGCGCGACGGCGCGGCATGGGCAAGCTATATCACCGAGGCCATCTCCCTTTACGGCAAGGAGGCGGAGGTCACCTTCCAGTCCCACAACTGGCCGCACTGGGGCAATGACGTGGTGAACGACTACATGGTCAACACAGCTGCCGTGTATAAGTACATCAACGACCAGACCCTGACCTATATCAATCAGGGCTACACCAGCGACGAGATCTCCAACATGATCGAGTTGCCGGAAGCACTCAACAAGATCTGGTACACCCGCCAGTACTACGGGACGGTTGCCCACAACGCCAAGGCGGTCTACCAGAAGTTCATGGGCTGGTATGATAGCAACCCTGTCAACCTGAACCCCCTCATGCCCAGCGACAGCGCAAAAAAATGGGTGGAGTACCTGGGGGATGTTGACAAGGTCCTGCAAATGGCAAAGGCGGATTTTGACAAGGGTGAATATCAGTGGGTCGCCGAGGTCACAAACACCATCGTCTTTGCCGATCCGACGAACACCGATGCGCGGCTTCTGTGCGCCGATGCACTGGAGCAGCTGGGGTATCAGGCGGAGTCCGGCCCGTGGCGCAACGAATATCTGACCGCCGCACAGGAGCTGCGCCATGGAAACGCCAATTTTACCGCCTCCACCAAGTCTACCGGCGACATGGTCAAAGCTCTCTCCGCACCCATGCTGTTTGACTACATGGCCATTGTCATGGACAAGCAGGCGCTGGCTGACTGCGACTTCACCATGAACGTGATCCTGCCTGACGTGGGCGAACAGCACATGCTCCGCGTGAAGAACGGTGTGTTGCTGGTCTATGCAGATACCCTGTCTGATGATGCGGACGTGTCCATCACCTGCCCGAAGAATGCGCTCTTTGCGATCCTGACCAACAATCAGGAAACGGTTGCAAAGGCCGTCAAGGTCGAGGGCAGCGCAGAGCTGCTGACGCTGATGATGGAGAATATGAACCAGCTCCCGATCACCGGGACCAACCCCTTCAACATCATCGAGCCGTAACGGCTTCGCGGGGCGGTCCGTGGGAAGACCGCCCTGCTCGAGAGAAAACAGCAAGATGCTTTCAACGCAAATCAAAAGCTGTCTGTTTCTGTTGGAAACAGACAGCTTTTGCAACCTTAGGTTATGTAGGCAGTACCGGTGACAGCACCGGCAACCACCTGCATTTTGAGGTAATGCAGAATGGCGTGCGTGTGAATCCTATGGATATGGTTTCCGTGCGCTGATATAGGCCGGTACCAATTTTTTTACTTGCGATTGTCTTTCCTGCGCAGTACGAAAAGTGCCGCCAGTGCGGAGCCGCTGACAATCAGCAGCGCAAACCACAATGCGGGGTTGGCGGTGTCGCCGGTGCGCGGAAACGGGGAAACAGGCTGCACCGTCGGCTGCGGCGTGGGCTGCGGTGTCACAGTGGGCTGCGGGGTTGCCGTTTCAGCCGGCTTTGCCTTGACGGTGAACTTAGCCGTAGCCGTACCGCTTTGAGAAACGATTGCAAGCGTATGCTCACCCACGGAAAGTGTAGCAACAAAATCACGGTTCAGCGTGATTATCGTGCTGCCCTCCTTCTTCGTATAGTTCTTTTCGTCCAGCGTAGTGCCATCAAGCTCTACACGAAGGAAATCGGCGAAGGATGCGTCAGAAGTGAAAGACAGCTCCTTTTTCTCGCCCTGTGTGATCGTTGCACCATCACCGGCTGTGATTTTCGGGGGCAGCTTTGCCGTCACGGTGGCAGCCTTGGTGATTTCCTTGGTTGCCGCAGCATCGGAGAAATACTTCTTGCAGCCGTCGCAGTACCAATACGCAATGTTGCCTTCTTCTGCAGCGGTAGCGCCCTTTGCGTCAATGTGTTTCAGGTCGGTGTGGTTGTTCGGGTCAGGGCTGCCGTAGCTTTCTTTGCAAATCTCACAGACCGCCTTAGCTATGCAGGTTGCTTTGCCGCCGGAGTGGTCGCTGATTTTCTTGTTGCAGTAGTCGCAGATGTGATTGTTATCTGCATCCTTGTGTTCGGAAGTGGTCTTGCCGCAAATATCGCAGATATGGTTTTTATCTGCATCTTCATGCAGGCACACATATCCGCACTCGCTGCACACGCCGTCTGCCCACTCGTGGTTCTCGCTCGGTATGTTTACGGTACCGCAGCAGCTCCATTTTTTCTCGTGGGTAGTGGCTGTCTGTGTCCACTGTTCCGTGCCGGTATGATTGGCGGAGTCGATAGCACCGTATTTGACACCGCAAACGGTGCATTTTGCCTTTTCAGTGCAGGTCGCTTTGCCGCCGGAGTGCTCCGCGTAGCCGTACTTTCCCGCGTTATCCGTCACATCGCAGCTTTCATTGGCACATTCATGCCAGTGATGCGTTGCGTCGGACGTCCAATCGGACTTCCAGCTGTGGCCCGTGGCTGGAATCGGCTCTGTTTTTGTTGCGCCGCACTTGGTGCAGCTATATGTCTCTTCGCCCGCTTTTGTGCAGGTATGCGCTGTTGTTATCGTACCGTTGTCCCAAGTATGAGGGCCTACGTCATCCTTTTTATCGCAACGGGAACACTGCTTCCAGTGCTCGTTATCATCATGTGTCCAACTGGTAGTAAAATCATGTCCCAGAACATCGCCATATTCCGCACCGCAAACTGCGCATTTTGCTTTTTCGGTGCAGGTGGCCGTGCCGCCGGAGCAGTTTTGTGTTTCCACGACATTGCAGGTGCAGCGGCGGCTGTGTTTGCCGTTGCCGTTCGATGTCCAGTTCCCATTGTGGGTATGTTCATCGCCCTGTCCCTTGAACACGGGCAGGGTTATTTTTGCCGCAGCCACATACTGGCAGCTGTCCCATGGAGAATCGTTGCGGCCAGCCTTAAGCTCATCCAGCACGTCACCGTTGGCAAATTCCGCGGCGGTTTTGGCGGTTCCATTGAGATCTGTGTCCGTGTCGCTCAGATAGTAGCAGTTGGTGGGTCTGCTATCATTATAGGCGGAGACTGCGATTTTACTAACATATCCGCTACCAGTGATTTCGCCGACATTATAGCAGTTGGAAATCTTTCCGTTCATATAAAATCCGCAGATACCTCCGGCGTCGCCACTGCCGTTGTCGCTTCTGCCGGTGATTTTTCCGATGTTATAGCAATCGCGGATTATTAGCGTACGACTATTATAGTCGACCAATCCGACAATTCCACCGACTCTGGCATCTATGCCTGTGCAGGAGACCGTGCAGAGGCTGGCGCAGTTTTCGATGGTTTCGTCCATAGCATAGCCCGCAATGCCGCCACACCACCCCTGGTTAGCAGTACATGACACCGAGCCTGCCACCGTCAGTTTCCGGATGGTGCCGTCTTTTACGCAACCGAACAGACCGGCGCGGTTGAAATTGCCAGTTACGCTCAGATTCCTGACAGTGTGTCCCTGCCCGTCAAAGGTACCGGTATAGGCACTGTCTCTGTCCGGACCGATGGGCGTCCACGCTTCGTTATTCAAATCAATGTCCGCAGTCAGCACAGCCCACGCGCCACGGTTCGGCGTCTGGCCGCCCGCACCGTTGACAATATCCCGGAACAGCTTCAACTGGTCGGCGGTGCTGATTTGATAGGGAGAGACTGCGGTGCCGAGGCCGTCCATGTAAACGGGTTCATTGCCGACAGTGTAGGGCATCGTAATGCTGCCATCCACCGTGCCGCCGGTCATGGTAAATTTGCTGTTGCCTCCGGTGAAAACGAACACACTGTCACCGCCATTTACCGCTGTGCAACTTTCGATACTGCCGCCGGACATTTCAAAGCTGCCGCTGCTTACATGTACGCCACCGCCGGTCACATTGGGAAAGTCAACCCCGTCTCTCTTGACCGTGCGGCAGTTCTTGATTTTTGCACTGCCGGACAGGGAGACTTTTCCACCGCTCGTCGAGACAAATATACCGCCGCCGTTCAGTGCCGTGCAGTCCGTAATGCTACTGCTGCCTTCCATGATGAAAACAGGCGGATCGCTTTCCGTGGCATTTCCGCGGGCGGATACACCGCCACCGGCGATGCTGTTGCAGCCGGTGACGGACGCGTTTTCGGACATGGTAAGAGTGGCGTCATTAAGATAGACGCCGCCGCCATGCTGTGCTGTGCAGTTTTGAATCACGGCATTTCCCGACAGGGCGACCAACGCGTAGAGGTCCGCACCGATACCGCCGCCGCCACAAGAACCGCCATCTGTGCTTATGCAATCCGCAATGAGAGCGTTGCCACCCATGGCAAAGGATGCACTATTGGTGAGGCAAACGCCGCCGCCGGCCGCAGCCGCGCAGCCCCGGATACTGCCGCCGGTCATGGTGAAATAGGCATAAAAGCCCGCGAACACACCGCCGCCGGCCGCAGCCGCGCAGCCAACGATGTTGCCGCCCGTCATGATAAGGTGGGCACAGTAGGCTTCGGCAGGCTTCTGCGTCAAATGCGGATCGTGAACACCTTCCACCCAGATGCCTATTTCTTTGCTGCCAGTGATGACACCGCCGTTGACAGTCTTTGTGCCGTTTTCCTCGTTCAACACCCACAGGCCATCGGCGTTAGGCGTGAACTTATGCGCAGTATTGGGGGCGCTGTCGATCAGCGTCAGATTGCCGATGCCAACACCGCTGGAGTTTTTCTTCACTTCAATCACCGGGTCTCTATCGTTGCCGGTCATTTGCAGGACATGGCCGTTCAAGTCCAGCGTCACGGTGCGGGTAACGGTCAGGGAACTGCTGATGCTAATGTCCCCTGTCAGCTTGACGGTGTCGACAGCAGAATCAACAGCCGCAGTCAGCTCATCCGCGGTGCTGACCTCTGTTACCGCTCCGCTCGCGGCGGGTGTCTCGCCCGCGCCGCTCAACGCTGTCAAGGCCGTCTCCGGCTGGGGGGCGGACACTTCCCCCTCCGGCTGGGCTGCCGCATCGTCTGCGGGCTGGGCGCACTCTGCACAGTTCTCCGGCAAAGCGCCCTCCGCGCCGCAGACGGGGCAATCCGTATTCATACTTTCCGCCGTGCAGGCTGTTTCACAGCTGCACACGGGCGGGGTTTCCGTGCTGCCTTCCGCAAAAGCCGTTGTTGGCATAAGGCACAGCAGCATACACAGGGCAAGCAGGGTGCTGAATATGCGTTTTTTCATTTTGCTTCCTCCGTTTCGCCGTCTCTTGACAGCTTAAAATCATATTTCATTTCCAGCATGGCAAACAGCTTATACATAACCTCTGTGGCAATCGCCTTGATATCCAGTGTCTGAATAAAGGCAAGCACTTTGGCCTGCTCCTCCTCCGGCACCTTGTACACTCTCAGTTCCGCCGTCAGAAAGCGGCTGATTTTTCGCTCCAGCGGGAAATGAATGTCACATTTGCGTGCCATATAGCTGCGCATCAGCCCCGCCGTGCCGATGTCCATTTCATAAAAATCGCTGTCGGTGTAATCGGGGAAATTCCCGCCGAAAATCTCTTTTAATTCCGCCGTGGTATGCACATAGATATATTCCGCCGTATCCGGGGCGGTATAGGCTTCGATATAAATCTCCCGCAGATTCTCGTTCAACTCGGTGAGGGTGAGCTGAAGTGCCGTATCCACCGCATAGGCATACACCGACGGCAGCTTGCTGTCCGCAATGCTCCGTGCCACACCGAACTGCCCGTCGAACATCGTTTCGGTCAAATCCAGCAAAATTTTATCCTTGGTCGGAAACAGATTCAAATAGCTTCCTCTTGCAACGCCCGCTTCGTCAACGATCTGACTGACCGAGGTGTTTTTATACCCCTGCTCCAAAAAAAGACGAACGCAGGCGGTCAGGATTTTCTTCCTTGTTTCGCTGCTGCTTCTCCGCAAATAAATCACCTCTACAAAAGTGTTGGTATCCATACTAATAATATCATCTCGAGAATGAAAAGGCAAGTGGTATTTGAGGTTTTCTGCGTTGAATTGTGACATTTTCGCAAACGCTGCCTTCTTCCATTACTCACAAAACTTTAACCGCAGCGGAGCGCCCCCAGAGGCGGGAGAGGTGGCGTGGAACACATACCTCAAGCGAAGGGTCAGCAATCATGATACACACCGTGGCGATGCTCTCAAGGCGTCGGCGGTACTGCCAACAATGTGGTACAGGAAGTGGGAGTTGTTTCCAGCAGCCGGGCCGGTGGTTCGCCCTTTATATCCGGGAAGTAGTGTCGAATAGGGTATAAAATTTGATTTCAGATTATGGCGGCCACAAGTTTTCAACAAGTGACCGCCATGCTTGTGGAATTAAATCCGCAAATTTTCAAAAAAGAGGTGTTTTGTATAAGCAGCAAAGGATTTAACCAGCGCGATGCCTACCGTGTGATGCTGCGCAAGTAGGGCTGAAATGGGCTGCTGTAGACTTTGAGCAGAACACCCTTGAAATCTGCCACACGGTCATAACGGTTCGGCTGGATGGAAAAGAAGTTCTTGTAGAATCCAATGGCACAAAAACAAAATCCAGCAAGCGCACCTTGCCGCTTGTGCCGGTTTTCCGGGAAAGGCTGCTTGCCTTGCAGGAGGAACAGAAAGAAAACCGCAAGCTGTGCGGTAGGTGCTACAACAAAAAATACGCAGACTACATCTGCGTAGACGCAATGGGCAATCTGCTCAAGCCGGATTATCTCTCCAATTCGTTCCAGATTATCTTGCAAAATTATCATCTGCGGCGCATCCGCTTTCACGATTTGCGCCACTCTTGCGCCAGTTTGCTTTTGGCAAACGGTGTCCCGATGAAGATGATTCAGGAGTGGCTGGGACACAGCGATTTCTCTACCACCGCGAATATTTATTCGCATTTGGACTACGCTTCCAAGGTTTCTTCGGCAGAAGCGATGCTGAACGGGCTTGGAATGGGTTCAAATCCGGAAAATGATACTTAAAAAAGTGTGATTTCTCTCCAAAACAGGGCGTTTTCTCTCCTGTTATGAAATTGTCAAACTCAAAAATTCCGTTTTTTGCATAAAAAAACGGTACAAAGTGCTTAAAAAAGCACGTTGTACCGTTGATTGACGGAGCATCAGAGATTTGAACTCTGGCGGCGCTACAAACGCCCTATCGCATTTCGAGTTAATCTTTGAAAAGGCAATATGGTGATAACCAAGGCGGATGCAGGCTGGTTTGTCCGCTGATTTTGGGCGATGTGTGGAGAGAAAATGCGGCCAAGAAAGCAAAAAACAATGTAGGTACGAAAAGAAGCAAAAACGCCCGTTTTGGGGCAAAAATGGCAACTTTTTGGGAGAAATGCAAGATAAGATGCAAGATAAGCCCTGTCCCAAAAGCCGGATAATAGTGCGGTCTTGCGGACACGAATGAGAAAAAATACAGGAAACAGAAAAATGAAGTAGTGGTTTTTCGGGGTTTCACTTTACAAACAAGGAGAACCCGAAATGAAGAAAAAAACTGTAAGCAACGACTCTTTGAAAGAAAAAATTGAAGAAATCCTAACGCCCTATCCGGACCCGATGAGCCGCAACGATTTCCGCATCGTATGCCATATCGGAACGCGCACTTCGCTTTATCTCCTGCAAAGCGGGCTTGTTCCCTGCAAAAACAACGGAAAGAAAACGCGATGCTATAAAATCGCCAAGAAAGATGTTGCCGAGTATCTCTACCGCCGAGAGTCCGACCCGATGCGCTACACCCCGCCCAGCGGGTGGTATTACAACTACCCCAAACACAAGAAACCTGCCGCAGCGTTAGAGCGTAAGCTGAACTATAAGGGCGAAGAACGGCTGCTGGCCAAGGAATGGTACGAGCAGCAACTGGCAAATTACCCGGATGTACTGACCGTTGCGCAAGTCTGCGAGGTGACAGGCTATCAACGCCACACAATTCTGAAATGGTGCAGCAAGGGCTTGCTGAAAACCATCTTACAGACACCCAAGTACATGATTCCCAAAGTATGGCTGCTGGAATTTGTGACATCCGATTTTTTCAACGAGATCAGCCGAAAATGTGGAAAACACTATGCCGCCATCAAGGAAATCGGTGGTTCACGCAAAGCCCGATAAGATGACTATTCGACCTCATGTGAACGCCAACACTTTAAGACTGCTTCCATCGGTCTGATATGGTTCCCATTTCAATTTTCCAGTCACGGACTGGAAAATTGGATATCTGAGATATGCAAGCCCCAAAATCTAGTTAGACAAATCTCCCAAGGCATATTCAGCTTTTACGCAGAACTCAATTTGCCAGACATTGTCTGGTAAATTAGCTAGCCAAATACAACAGGCTTATATTTTATAAATCAGCATATTATGGTCAAAGCTGTCAAACAGGGGTATCCACATTCAAAAGAGAAAGGCCCAAAGTTGGACGCAAAGAATAAGGGACAGAAATAATTGAAATAGAATGTAATTCGTACAAGACTGATATCCTTGAAGCTGTAAATATTTTAATTTGTTGACATTTTCCCTAAATCACGATATAGTAATAGTAGAAAATGACTTGGGAGGGATACTGGATGCCGAGCGATTACCAAAAGCAAATAAAAGAAATTTTTGGCACATCTGATTTGGATGAATTGCGAGAACTTGCAAAGATGCTGAAAATCAATCATCCAAATCCGCGCAACGCAGGTCGCAAGGCACAACTTACCCCCGACCAGATCGTAGAGGTTTTGGAACTGCATAGAAAAGGCATCGGCAACACCGAGATTGCGAAACAGTTCGGCGTGTCGCGCCAGACCATATATAAGTATATCTATAACGCCGAGCATTTCAGCAAGAACCCGGATTTCACCATGCGGATGAACTTCATGAATGGTCAGCAGCTATGTACGGTCATTGACGTTGATTTCAAGCACGAAGTTGTCCGCATGAAGAACTACACTGACCGAATCCCTTTGCGGGCGTTTGGCGTTGTAGAAAATCCGTCCTGGGCCGATTTCGAGGAATTCTTGAAAGAAAGATGTCTGCCCGCCAGCCGAGCCGGTCTGAAAGGCATTCTCCGAGAGATGGATGTTCCTTTCTTTGATCCGCTGCTGATTATTGAAAAGACCAATGGGCGCATAGCTGGGGACAACCAGTGGGTGCAGGTGATCCGTAACATCGCTGCGTAAGGAGGGCTCTATGGAAACAATTGATTTGAGCAAATTTGAACCGCAAGAAATGCTGAACCATACATCCAAGGGAAATCAGTTAAAATGGAAATGCGATGGATACTGGTACAAGGCTGACCATATGGGGTATGAGGGGCTGGCGGAAACAATTGTTTCCGCACTGTTAGGCAAGTCAACCGTTAAGTACCCCTTTGTGGCTTATGAGTACTCGCAAATCAAATACAAAGACCGAGTTTACAGTGGCTGTAAAAGCGCTGATTTTCTCGCGGACGGCTATGACCTTATTCCATTGGAAAAGTTGTATCGAAAATTTACCGGCGGGAGCCTTGCAGTAGATACAGCTCATCAAGGGGAAATCAAGAACCAGATAAAATTTCTGGTAAACTTTGTCGAGCAGACAACCGGGCTACAAAACTTTGGGCAATATCTGACCTCGATGCTGGAGATTGATGCATTTTTCCTAAACGAAGATCGACATACCAACAATATTGCTGTTCAATACAACGCCGCAGACGATACCTATGCACTGTGCCCATTATTTGATAATGGCTTTTCGCTTTTGGCGGATACCAATATGGATTTTCCCTTGGAAAGAAGCTTAGAGGATTGCCTAAAAACTGTTGAAGCCAAGCCTTTTTCGAGATATTTTGACGAACAGTTAGATGCTGCTGAGGAATTATACGGCATACAGCTTCACTTCAACTTTAGCACAAACGATGTAAAGGCGCTCATCGATAGCTATCGAACCGCTTATAGCCAAGAAATTTGCGACCGCTGTGAAGCCCTTATCCGCCGCCAGATGCGCCATTATGGGTATCTTGTTAAATAGACTTGGGCATAAGCTTCGGGGCAAGCCGCAGGACAAGATACGGTATGAGTTAGACAAAGCCCACAGGTTGGATATAAAATCCAGCATGTGGGCTTTACCTTTTTACTGCTATTCTGCTTTTATGCGAACATTGAGTCTAGTTCTTTATCTGTAAATATTTTAGACTGCTTCAGCAATCTTTTGGCGCATTCCCGAAAGGCTTCTTTGCTTACAGATTTCAGCCCCGTGTCTTCATATACCAGTGCAATAATGCAGTGCAGCTGTTGAACAAGGTCTGCAGCGGAGAGTTGTGCATATGTATATCCATCTATACGCTGTATCTGGACTCCTCGAAAACGTGCCCAATCCTGTCCGTACCGAGAAATATACTGTTGGATTGTATTCCGCATAACATCCATGTTGCCTGATTCCAACGCTGCCCATGCCTGCCCGCATTTTTTCTCTGCCGTGTCAGCAAGTGAGTGCGCCGCTTTTGCGGCTTTGATAATGCACTTTTCCAATTGCTCTAACTTATCAACATGTTGCGATTGAATTTTAATGTACTGCAATTGGGTATTGTCCATAGTACAGCCCTCCTTTCAATTTAATAGTATTATACCACGAGCCTCCAATATTTTCCACTCGACCTTCTCGACAGGCTCTCTAACAATTCGATGTCTGTCAATTTAAACTTTTTGTTTACGCAAAAATGAAGCGTACAGTTATAAGTTCTGCATTCTCATTTTCATCTAACAAACAGTTTTATTCAATTATGGAAAATGACTATCAATGCCTAAATTCTCACCGGACACATTCGCCTATAGAAATTGTTTACCAGAGTGATTGCTCAGCTAAAGCTCTGTTTCATTCGGATTCTCGACCAAATATCTAGCCGTTTCTTTAAGAAAGTTAATATAGTATTCATAGTAGTAGGGACTATTACGTGTTCGTTCCAGTTTATATTCAATCAAGAATTTTGCAGGGGTTATATCATCCGGAAGTCGTCCTATTTTTCCTTGTACAAGATTTTCAAATTTTTGTTTTGCATCTTTTGACGCATGAGCTAATGCATTGCGAATTCTTTTCAGAGCATTTAGAGGCTCCTGCATTTGTGATAATTTGGAAAAAGGTTTGCCATTTTTAAAAAAATTTTTTGCACAAGTTTGTATAGTATTGATATTTGACCATTCTGGATACTGATTGATTCCCTTGACCATTCGATAGGCATGATCTTCATCAACAGGAGATACATACCGCTCACAAGGATTTCCGGTATTACTAGAATTTCCGAGCATATAGGCTATAAATATGTCCTCAAGAAACTTTTCCCAAAGACTAAAAATATTGAGAATTACATAGCCGACAACCATGTCTCTTAATTCACCTGTGAATTTCTCTGGCTCATCGTCTGTGAGTTGAATAGCTTGGCTAATTGCATTCAAACCAGCATCACATGCTCCACAGAAACTCATGAGACTACTATCAAGGAAATTTGCATTTTCTTCACCCACAATAGTGCCTCACAATGCTGCGTAAATTCTATTTGCAATAAACATACACCGTGTGTTTCTAGCAGGGACATCCGTTGTTGCATCTTTGGTGGATGCAATAAACTCCGAATAAACCGTGTTTTTTTCTTCTAATATATGTTCGATCTCATCCAGACAATTTGAAATTCTTGCGTAATCTTCTACATTAAATGTTTTTCGTGGAGCAGGAAAGTTTGGAACGCCATATTGCATATGATATAGCGCTACAAAAAGTCCATAAAAGTTTGGCGCAGAGCGAAATTCAGAAGTCACTAATCTATCTTCAAAAATGTTTCCAATAGTGTTGATGATTTTTCTTACTCGTTTTTCTACAATTTCACGATTTTCAAATTCTTCATCATATAATTTGTAGTATTTTTCAGCATTTTTCTTCGATTGAATGCCGTCTACTGCAACAATCATTAAATCTGTTATTAATTCTGCTTCTTTCATACGTGAAATTCCGCGAGAAGTAAAAACATTATTTTTCAACCAAAAAGTATAAAAATCACCGCTCAATCTATAAACAAGTTGCTTGAAATATCCAAAATACTTTGCATTTAGCAATTCCTGCTTATTCAAAGAGATTGAATACGTATTTAACCTTGCGAATATATCAAGGACGTCCCGGTCTTCCAAATCTTGAAGCAGATCAACGCTTAATTCGTATTTCAAAAATTTCGATTGGACTTCTTCCGGAAGATGGGAATATCGAAAACCACCATATGTTTCACTGTGAATTTTACTAACTGTAAAGCCATCCTCGGCGAAGGAAAGAATTGCACGAATTCGTTGCTGTCCATCAACCACTTCCCGCTTAGTAATGCGAGTTTTGGGGTCAGTAGATACTCGAATAAATATCTTGGGCAATGGTTTGTCTTGCAAAATTGTAGCGATAAGATATGATTTCGCCTGCGGTGACCAAACAGATCTACGTTGAAAATTAGGTGATATTTCAAGTTGCTTTCGATCATTCCATTCAAGAAAATCATTGATACTATAAATGCGCGATTGGAAATTTTCCATGAAAAACACACTCCATTATAACTGAATAAACCTACTGCATCACTTTAATTGTACGCTTTTTGCTATTTATAATAGCACACCTTTCGTGTCTTTTGAATGTATTATAAAAAAGCCATTTCTTCATATTCACCCACTGCCTTTTTATCATGACCGCCATTCTATTTTATTCAGCAATATCATTGCAAAGCTTTTCGAGGCGTTCTTTCTGAGAAGTCTTTTTCAACTCACATTCCCAAACAATTAACACTTTCCACCCCATATCTGTCAGCTTTTTTTGATTTTCGATGTCTCGTTCTACATTTCGGTTAATTTTAGGTATCCAATATTCGATATTTGAAGAAGGCCATACGAACCGACCACAATTATGTTTGTGCCAGAAACAGCCATTCACAAAAATGACTGTATGATACTTAGGCAAAACAATATCGGGGCATCCAGGCAAGTTGCGTACATTTTTCCTGTATCGAAAGCCCCTAGAAAACAGGTGCTTTCTGACAAGTTCTTCAGGCTTTGTGTTTGTGCTCCGAATATGTGACATGTTTTTGCTGCGTATTTCTTTTGAATGATTATCAGCCATTTTATCTTTCAAACCGTTTTTCTATCTGCTCAAGCTGATCTGCAAGCTTTTCTGCAATCGCTTTAGCCATAATAGGTGGAACAGCATTGCCAACCTGCTGATACTGTTTATCCTTAGAGCCGCAGAAAATGAAACTGTCTGGAAATGTCTGCAGCCGTGCTGCTTCTCGAATGCTTATTGCTCGATTAAGCTCTGGATGAATCCACATGGATTTACGCACGTTAACTACTGTACCGCTTGGTTGATTATATGCAAGTCTCAAGTATATAGTATTCTGTGTGCGATTTGCATCTGTATATGTGTTGGTTTTTAAAGAGTCATTTAGAGAATGAAAGTTCTCGCCTTGTTTTATTGCCTTAAACCGCTCCATAGCGGTTTCTCTTGTCTTGGTAATGATATGGTTAAACAGCGTGTCAGTATCACGAAGCGATTTTCCAAGTTCGCTTATATCATCAGCCTTTTTTAGTGGTGTTCCAATATCTTCTGCAACATCGGTTACAGTTGGAACATTCTGCAAATCACCAATTGCATCTTGTACCGTCCGATAGTCCTTTTCAGAAAAAATCCCTATTGGCAATTGCACAGTATCCGTCAATGATTTTTTTATGCCGATCACAATAAAACGTTTTCTTTTTTGAGGTGCACCAAAATCAGCCGCACAAAGAACATCTTGATTTATTTCATATCCGTTTGAATCTGTACCAAGAAGTGCCTTTAAGTAATCAAATACCGCGTATGACTTGATATATGCAACTAAATCTCCATTTTCTGCGTAATCGCACTTATCTACAACAAGATGATTGTCAAATATTTCTTTCGACTTGCTTAGCATTCGTTGAATCATAATGGCAGGTTCAATCACATCTTTTAAGTTATCAGCTTCTAATTTTTCATCAAAAAATTGCTTTATTGCGCTAAAAGCCTCATAGGAACGAAGCGCTATATCGTTGCTTTCTATATCGCTTTTTTTCCCTTCATCTGCATATATATCAGCATATTCCAGCAATTTTTTCTTGTGCTTTTTCAATGTCTTGAGAAGTTTTTGATGATTTTTTGACATTTTATAAACCACATTTAGAGAAACATAACAATCCTCAGGCCAAATATTTGCAGTAATTGCTGATGAAGATCTTGCAATAGTTTTTGCACAATCGAACATATAAGCTTTATCTAAAAGGACAAGTTTTGTGCTCTGCATATGAATCTCATATTTTTCTTGGCCAAACAATTCATTGTCCGCTTCATCCAAATAAAAGCGATGCACATCAGATCGCAACATGCTGACGTTTTCCATAACAAAAGCCTTGGGGCTCAGTTCACGAATTGCTCTAATATACTGTTTTACCAACATGTTATTTTGGCTTATCGCATGGTTCTTCTGCCGATTTGCATTTGAAAATCCTTGACACGGAGGCCCGCCAATAACGACATCAATCTTACCGTATTTTTTTTGAATGTCATTATAATCAGCTAAGCATACGTCATCTTGTACATCGACACCCATATGATTCTTCTTATATGTTTTCTGCATAGCTGGATTATTTTCAAATGCTACTTTTATATCGTACTTTTTTGTTTGCATAAAGCCCAAACTTAGGCCGCCGGCTCCTGCAAACAAGTCAACAACCTTGTACATGGACCTTACCTCTGCATATATTCATTTTCATAACGCGCTTGCAAAAGCTCCCAACATTCTTCTTTTTTACACCACTGGCCTACATTTACTCCCGGAACTGTAGGATTCTGGAAGTGATTCCATACGAAGAAAGCTAATTCCTCTATGGTCTTCGCCATTTCTGCACTAATCATCTGGCTGTTCCAGATTTCCTGAGGATGGAATAAATCTGAATAATATTTCCCGATAAGAGCAATAGTGTAATAATCCTGCTGAGCTTTAAAGCCGCCAAATTTTAGATTTTTGATGATTTTATCGCAGCTATTGAACAATATCACCTTGGCAATCATCTCAGTATAGCTCTGCTCTGATGGTTCCGGGAATGTACCGTCTGAGACCATATCTGAAAAATAGATGAAATTCGTCTCCAGACCTTTACTTACAATATCTGGGTGACCTTGATATGCCATCATGCACTTTGCTGCTACAGTTTTAGAAATGCAACGACTTTTGGGACAGCGGTTTTTAAACTCTTTTTTTGCTGTCGCAGAAGGCTGGCGATTCAGTTCAACCAAATATTGTCCGCGAGCTCTCTCGTAGAACCAATAATCTGTCGACTTTCCTTTTGCAACGGGAATAGGAGTTGCTCTGGATAGGCGCTCCATCTTCACGTGATATGCATCATTCGCGTTAAAGTCAGACATGTTAATCTTGTTTTGGCTATTGGCATATTTGGAAATATTGTGAATAATATCCTCTGCCCGATCTTTCTGCTTGATAACAGACAGCTTGATTTGCACATTCACTTGATCCAACGGAAGTTTTGCCCTGTACGCGTTGTAAATTGACGCTGTGGTCTGCCCGCCATTTACGATTTGCCACCCGGTAATTTCTGTAATAGTCGAAATATCTCCATTACATTGGCTCTCATCAACAGCAATGCTTTCTGCGATTGTTGAAATGCCATTGTTGTATGCCATAAACATTTCAGGCTCGTTAGCTAACGATGCTTTGATTCCTTTATTAACATTGCCTGTTGCCTGCAAAAAAGAGCGTACATTTTTCTGAATTAGATCTTGGCCCTCGGCTTCATAAATTTGTGCTAAAAGTCTTCCAGAGATAACCCCAATATAACAATCATAAATCGCGTTATCTCCTTTTACCTTAATCAGCGGCAGTGAAGTACCATATTTTTTCTTTAATTTTACAACAAGCTGGCGTTCAACAGCAGCGCCGCCAAGGACGGTTTGATATAGCCGTTCTATATCCCAAACATCAAAACGGATAGTTACTTTTCCGTTATGTGTATCATTCGGAGTATACTGAACTGTTTCATCGTTAGTTAACAGGATTATATTAACCGTTTCGATTTCATTCTTATGCGCTTTGACAAACTCATACGCTTGATAACCATCGCTGGATTCTTCCAAGGCTTCAAAGGCATCAGTGCCGCAAGTCTTATAAAACTTTAAAACTTTTCTTGAAAGTTTATCAATCTCTGTTTTCTTTATCTTTTCCGGCTGAGGTTTGGCCTGATACTTGCTTACGAGTAGCGTAAGTGAATGAAAATATTCGCTGAACGCGTATCCGTCCAGTTTCATATTCTCTCCATCTTTTTTAAAGTCCACTAGAGCACAATCCGAAACAAGAGTTTCTCCTGCTTCCGTAAGGTATGATAAAAATAAAGTTTTGAAAGCTATATTAGTAGATATTGGACTATTCTCTTTCACATAATTAAGGACTTCATCTTGAAATTCTCTGTAGAATTCAAGGATTTTTTCGTTTAGCACAGCAGTTTCCGCCTTTCAAAACCTTAAATACCGACTCTATACTTTGGGCGTAAGGAATACAAAGCGCGATGCTTATTCTGTATGTAAGATTTGAGACACCCTGCGGCAAGTTACTTTTTGTGATTTTGGGAAAGCCATCCTCAACAGAAAAGCAATAATTATCGCGCTGGTAATAACCGATGGTATAACTATCGGTCGCTTCATCAAAGTAGCCATACTTCTTCAATTTTTCATCAAACTTCTGTAGCTCAGATAAATTCTCATGCAGCCTGCTGCGAAGCATTGCAACCCGTTCCGGAAGTGTCTCTCCTCCGCTTTGGCTTGTACGAAGTGCATAAAAACGCAGAAATAACTTTCCAGGAAGATCGCTGTTGTCCATTTGATATTCGCTGCTGATACTGGCAAAATACGGGGCCTGCATAGATGTAGTTTTCACTTCAACTGCATGTGAGCCAAAATAGAAGTCATGCGTTTCATCCTCACTGCCTGCCCAGTGTGACACAGACTCAAGACCATACGAGTCCAAACACTCACTTAAAAATAACAATTCGCCGTAAAGTCCTTGCTGTCGCTTTTCAGTCATCACGAGTTCTTTATTAGAGGCAAAGAAATTCTTCCATTTTGCCAGAACATTGATAATAACAGGCAAAGAGTCTGCATTACATTTCGCCGCTTTCAGCTGACGTCTCAAATCTTCAACTACGATTTCAAAGATATCATCGGCACTATTTGGAAGCTGGAATAATGCTACAAAAGGTGTATTACTTCCATACGCAGGCAATGTGGCTGTTTCAATTTCGACACCTTTCCAGTGCGGAAATTTGCATTTGGAAATCACTGAAGTCACAGATAAAAAGGCCGACCGCATTTTTGTGGCAACATTTATTGCAAACACTACTACAATACCATTGTTAAATGCTGTCCGCCGCATCGCAAATGGCTGCGTCTGATTTGTTCCCGCAGATATATCAAACAATATTTCCTTGTAAATATCAGCCGTAAAGCTCATCGTTGTCTTTCTCCAATGCAATATCATTCATACGATAGGATTTTAGATTGCCTTTTCCATTGCGATCAGGAAATACAGCTGCAAAACCAAAGGGTGGTTTGTGATTTCCCTTCAATGCGGTCAGTTGTCCGGCATCTCCGATGGGATACAGAATCAAAAGACCATTTGAAAACGCTCTAGTTTCTCTCCGGATAATTTCATTAACTTTTGTTGTTGCAGAATCGTTTTTGTACTTTTCTCTCAGCTGCAGAACTTTGTCATATGCTTGCTTGTCATAATCGAGATACTCATGCCCAGCAGATGTCATTGCGTGAATGGAACATATGGCAACGTCCGCATACGAATCCACGCCATGTCCTTCTTCTCTGTAAATGCCGCCACCTATATTTTTGAGATCTGCAATGTCAAAATTTTCCCCGTGACCACTGACATTAATTAGGCAAACCGTCCATGATTTAACACCGCCAATTCCATCCGCATTCATGGTCCTAATGTAATCTGCCATGTACTTGCTGTTTGCTCTGGTAGCAGTTTTGGACGTTTCATAATTCTCAAGAAAATTTGCGACATCGTGTGCCGATACGCCCTGATAAAAGATGTGTTCGCCGGGAGCCTTACGATTATGTGTTTTTTGATACTGCTCTGTTGTTATACGGCAGCCTTTAATTGCGTACAAGAAATCTTCAACGGCTTCAAAGTTTCTGTCATACTGCTCTCCATCAATATCAAAAACACGCGTTTGGCTTAGTTTACAGCTAAAGTCGCGCTTGAATTCTTGACCCGTTCTCATTTTATTGCGGCTGGTAATTTCAAGCGTTGGGTGAGATGCAACACGCAATCCGAAGTCTCTTGGAGTTTGAACCACACTATTCATAAAATCGAATTGCGCCGCAAGATCTTCCGTTGCCATAGAAATATGGGAAAAACTTGCGTACAAAGAATCCGTAGTAAATAATCTGCAGGCATCCAAATATCCGGGGCGGAAGCCAAACCAACGGCCCATTTGCATCAAGGTGTCATATGTATTGGAACTTCGGGTAAAATAGCTTATCGTCAGCCCCTCAAGCGTTAAACCTCTGGAAAGTTTATCTCCTCCTATTACAATAACATTGAAAGGGGCTCCCTCGTGGTTTTTATAAAGGAGAACATCTTCGCTCTTTCCGTTGACGCTGTATACACTGATTTCCTTGTCAGCGATTAGCCTTTTGATTTCAGCCCATATACTGCTCCAATCGACATCAACGCATTCAGCCATATATTTTCTGAACTGTACGCGCATTTTTTCTGTAGTCGGAAGATAGTCTTCTTCCCAAATGGATTTGAACTCACTTTCGATTGATGGATCCCCAAATCGAATATAATTTTCGATTTCATCTTTAAAATATTTGATTATTCTCTGTTTGATTTTATTTTGCTGGCCAACGAATCGAACAATATGAACCAACATTGTGTTAGGTTTGTTCCGCTGGCCTCTGCAGTTTCTAAGCGCTGTAGAAAGAAGAAAATATTTCACAGCCAGTTTGAGTTCTTTGGGAAGCTCACCAACTGCATCGGTAGATTTAGTTCCTTTACCGAGATAGCCTGCGCCATCCGTAATTTTTCGATAAAGCGGCATTGCGGGAATGTCTTCACCGCCCAATCCAAAGAATTCCCTTGCGCCAATATATTGATCTGCTCTGGGAGCTCTATAGATAAAATCTCTGGGGAACAAATCGGTTCCATATCTTTCGTCGTCGATATGCGGAGGAATAAAGATGTTTGCAAAAGGGGTCGCTGTGTACCCAACATAGGATCTGCATTCAAATATGTTCAGCAGTTCCCGAATCAGACCATTAATTGTTGTAGGATTATAGTCATCCAAAATGTTGCCTTGGTCATCATAGCTTGCTCTTGTATTGATAGAAGCCTGATCTGCTTCGTCATCAATAATGAGTGCAGGATATTTTGCAGGAATTTTCTTTTTTCCTCCAATAATTTCCGCACAGTAATTTTTTCGAAAGAAACGGAGAATCTTGCGCAAGACGGATGCATTCTTTTTTGTGACAACCATAAGGGGCGGCATCATCGAAACGCCCTCGGTCTTTTTGTTGACATCACCTTTTTCATCGCGCGTTGTAATAGATTGAACAGGCGTTTCAACTTGGTTATAGGGGCCTATACCAACGCCAATTGCATTACGCTCCCGCGTCATATCTCCGATACTTTCTAGGCTTGTTTCATATCCAAGCACTTCCTCATCAATACGCGACTGAGTCTGACTGCGAAGACTATTGTGAATACCAGATAGAACAATCACAATACGATACCCTGCATCATAAGCCTTATTGATCATTCCGATGTAGTGCGCTGTTTTGCCGGACTGAACATAGCCAAATACCATTCCCATGCGTTCACCTGCCATGCCCTTCCGCGGATTTGTCAAAGAATTCATAATTTCATCGGTGGAAGAATTGATATTTTCGACCGCTGTAATGCTCCAAGAAGGTTTCTTTAACAAATAATCATAGTAACGGCTCCAATATTCTGGCTTGAAACTCGGTGTATGCTTAAGTTCATTCCACCAATTTTTGTCACTCAAACTCGGATCACTAACGCCAATGGATGGCTCTGTATAGGCAGTCACTTCACGAAACAGGAACTCTTTAAAGCAGTCCATATCAGATATCATTTTCAAGGCACCATATCTCTCTGCCGTATTCTCGACTGCTTTGGCAATTGCCATATGTTTCACTTTTACAAGGCTTTCACAGTAGCTGTATCCGCTTTTATATATACCAACTTCGATATCACTTAAATCTTTCGGTATATTAATCATTGTGCTTCCTCCACAAGTCTGATGATGTCATCGCGGAGATGCCTATAGTTAGCCATATCCAGCAGTGTTGATTGTATTTCATCCTTTGTGAATCCTTGGGACATGAAAATTTTAATCATATCCTCTAATTCTTTGATTTGAATCTGATACTCCAGAGACGTTTTATCAAAGGTAGCATTATTCTTTCCCTTCTGCAAAGAATCTGTAACTCCAGACATCATGAAAGGTGCAAAATTTTCAACTAAAGAAAGATATGCGAATAGTGTTTTCTTTCCCTGCTCATCCAGTTGCTTTTTTATAGTGTTCAGCAAAGAATGCTTTCGGTTGATATAAAAAGAATATCTACCATCCTTTTTTCGTTGTTCCCACACATAATCCAGATTGGGAGTGCTAACATTTGACTTCGAATAGTTTCCGCGAGAATTGTATACACGAGCCGATGCCTCAGTGCAGAGATCGATTTCCCGCTCGACAGCTTCTCTAACATAACTAGGCAGAGATGCTGTGGATTTTTTGATGTCGATTTTCCAATCCTCATCACTGGCTGATGATATATCAATTTTTATGCGAGCAAGGTTGTATGCAGGTTCTTTTTTGATGTAGTCAAACCATGTTCCGCAAATAATCAATCGTTTGTTTCTATAGACATAGATGCCTTGGTGATAGTTCCAGCCTTTAGGCCCGCCTGCCAGCTGATAGTCATCGTCCGATGCGAATTTTGTTTTATGCGGCAAGACATAGGGCTGAATTATGGCCTTTATGCACCCATTGTCCGAGAGAACTGATTCTTCTGGCAACTCCTGCGTGGCACTGTTTTCCACAATGAACGGATTCCATGCCTTAATTGGAATATCATTAAGTTCAAGAATCAGACAGTCTTCTTCGATAAAGCGATGAAATGTAAGCGCCAGATGTTTTTCAGTTCTGTTTGCAATCCTGTAAAATTTGTTTTTTGCTTTCTTTTCATCATCAGTATCAATCACACGATCTAAGTTTTCAATAATAACAACCGTTCCCTGCTCATCTATCTGAGATGAAAATTCGGAGATTTCGCTTTCATCCCGGATGATTAAGTTCCATCCAATACTCGGAATTTGTTCCAAATCCCAAGAGGCATTGCTCACAGTCGAATTAGACTTCGTTACGACTGTCAATTTTTTTCCAAGCGAGAAGGCGGCTGTTTTCATTCCCATGCCAAATCGTCCTAGATCCCTTTCATCTCGAACTTGGTTAGGATCTGAGGAACCTATGCGCATATTCTCAATTAAGTCCTTTGAGCTCATGCCTAGCCCATCATCAGAAATCACAATTCGTTTCTTTTCCCAGTCAAATTGGATTTTGATTTCATGTGCCTTAGCGGAAATGCAGTTATCTATAATATCTGCAATCGCTGTTTCCTCGTTATATCCCACGGAGCGCAGCGATTCCAGAAGCAGTCTTGCCTCAGGAATAGATTGAATCTTCTTCGTCATGCTGTACCTCCATTATGGATTAAGCTTTGTTCTGCACTTCGTGAAACCGCCCAACACATGAGGGGCTTTTCTTGATAAAACTATACAAATATATTATATGTCAAAATCAGAGTGAAATCAATTTGCTGAACGCAAACAATAGTACAAAATTTTTATTCATTGCCTATACAAATGGCATACGACCGGAGCCAACATCAAAGAACACCTTTGCTGAATATTGCTGATATATGACAAAGCAGAAGCACGGTATCTGAAACTTAGCTGTTTTATACAGAAATAAGTTCCAACACCGTGCTTTTGCAGAAAACCCATAAAAATTCAAGAAGAATTTTTCTTAGCCACATCTAACAAAATATATCCGAATTGAACCTTGCGGCGGTATATCATATAGTCTTTCTCCACGGTCTTTTGGGCTCACGTTTTCCAGCCATATCGGAGGATGCCGGCCATTGGAGCAACCATTCGAGATACTCGGATTTTGTGATAGTGCCGGAGGCAAGTTCCTGCTTTCGGGTAAGCCACTCCCGCATGAGGTCATTGACGAGTGGAACATTCATCCATAGTACTGTTGCGGGTGCTGGTGCGATTGAGTCGCCCCATGTGGTGCAGGCGTTGCCGCGCAGTTCGATTGTTTTACTTTCTATCGGCGCAATCGAAGCATCAAGCGTGGTTTCAGCCAGTTTGAAAGATCTTCTATGTTCAAAATCATACCACATAATTGTCCGCAGAATATCCGGAAGAAACTTGTCGCTCACGAAAAATGTTTCTTCTTTGACATCCAAAACTTTTGCGATTTCTTTTAGTAGAGATGGCTTGGGAACACGGTATCCTATTTCATATTGTGCGATTCGATTTGCGCCGCCGTCCCCAAGATTGAGAAGGTCACCCAGTTGTTTTTGCGTCAGACCTCTATGAAGTCGTACTAGTTTGATTTTTTGACCTACTTCCATAAAAAAGTCCTCCCATAAATTTTCTCTATTGTAACACACTATAACATGAAAGCGCAAGTAAAAAATCGAAAAATGAATTTTTTGTGACTTCTATTGACATTCGCTCGTGGGCGAAGTATCTTATATGTATACTTCGCTTGCAGGCGAAGGAGAAATACTGATATAAGGATGGTGATCGAATGGATTGTAAAGAAATCAGAGAAATGTACAAGCTCATGTTTGCGGAGTACCCGGACATTGTAACGGTCAAGGATCTGCAAGCCATGCTGGGCATCAGCCGCCACGCGGCCTATGACCTGCTGGGGGAGGGCGAAATCAGCTGCATCCGGCTGGCAAACGCTTACAAAATCCCCAAAATCAATGTGATCAATTACGTTCTGAAAAGTCCGTGCGGTCAGACCCGCGTGAGCGCGTAGGAGCTGCCTTGATTTTGGCAAGAGCACCTCCCCGTTTTAAATAGATTCGGCACCTTGAAAACTGCATATCCGACAAGCAAGGTACATTCACCGCATTGCCGTCAACTTACGAGTACGGCAGCGCAGACAGAGTACGCGCCATGACTGCCACCGGGCACGAGCGATTCAATCTCTGATAAACACCCCGTGGCGGAGTGGAGCGCAATGACAGATGTGGTCGTAAAGATACTTCCGTCCAGTCACAGTTCACACAATGAGGGCGGCAGGCAGAGAACCTGGCTGGGGTAAAAATACCCATGATGCCGTTGCAGCCGAACGGCAGCCTTGCGAATCGTCCCCACAGCTGGGGCAAAGTGGACAAATGCAGCTGTAAATCGAAAAGTTATCCCGAAAGTATGCGGAACCGATTCACGTTTTCCAGTCTAATAAAAGTAGGGAATCAGAACCGTATACTTTCGGGAAATTTATTGGGAGTGAATCAGATTTGATTCACTTTCCAGAGCGTAAGACATAAAAGTGAATCAGTTCTGATTCACTCGCAGTAACCGCCCAAATCCGCCCGGTGTGGGGCAGATGCCACACGCAGCACACGGATACGAAACAGCCAGAACACCCGCCGTTTGGCGCGCTTGTGGGGCTGCGGGGCGGCGTAAGCCGTACAACTTAACACTGGAGAGTAAAACTTACTACACACAAAAAGACGATAGTATGAGATAATAGATATATACCAAAACAGAAAGGACGATGCGAATGAATTATGAAAAACTTCCGAAAACAATCTCCGCCGAAGAACTCCTCTCCACGCCGCTGCCGCCGGTCAAGTGGATCATTCCCGATTTGCTCCCAGCCGGTCTTGCGCTGTTTGCCGGCCCCAGCAAAGCGGGCAAAAGCTGGCTGACCCTGTGGCTGTGCTTGCAGGTGGCGCAGGGAAAGCCTATGTGGGGGCGCAAAATAGAGCCGCACACCGTGCTTTATCTCTCTATCTCTCGCTGGAGGACACCTTCAACCGCCTGCAAAAGCGCCTTCTCCAGCTTGTGGGCAGCGAAGAAGCCCCCGAACGGCTGGTCATGCAGACGGAATGCAGCAGCATCGGGCAGGGGCTGGAGGAACAGCTTACAAGTTTCCTCTATCAGCACCCGGACACCGGGCTGATCGTCATCGACACCTTACAAAAGGTGCGTTCCAGCGACCAGAACAACAGTATGTATGCCAGCGATTACAAGGAGATCAGCGCGTTGAAAGCATTGGCGGACAAGTATAATGTCTGCATTTTGCTGATCCACCATCTGCGCAAACAAGCC
>ERZ791920.662-NODE-662-length-28396-cov-35.677605_pt1 | contig 28396 bp, 27 predicted proteins | sample MGYA00510136_ERZ791920 | MGnify/ENA primary metagenome ERZ791920 (study PRJEB30046, sample SAMN00792066) | human gut metagenome | study: EMG produced TPA metagenomics assembly of the A metagenome-wide association study of gut microbiota in type 2...
TCGGATTTTTGAAATTTTCTTCAAAAATCACTTGACTTTTTATTAGCAGGCTTTCGTTGTATAAATTTGTCATTGATTTTCGTTTTTATTATACTGTAGTTTCGCAAAACGCTCTACTTCTTCGGTACGAAACGACACATTCTCTGCAATTTTGGCATAAATTTTTCTTTTCATACACGTATTTTTGTATTAAAATTTTCAAAGTGATATAATATATAGAAATTATTTTAATAGGAAGACGGATGAAACATGCGTATTTTAATCTGTGATGACGATCCTCTGATGGTCGAACAATTACATAATTATATTCAATTCTATTTTGAACATCACCATATCAAATGCCCGGAAATCGTATCTTTTTCCTGTGGAGAAGATTTACTTGCCGACAACGGTGAGAAAGATCTTGTTTTTCTGGATATCGAAATGCCTGGTGTAAACGGTATTTATGTAGGAAATGAATTAAAAAAGCAAAACAAAAACATTCTCATTTTTGTGGTAACCTCATACGCGGAATATCTGGATGATGCCATGCGTTTTCATGTATTTCGTTATCTTTCCAAACCACTTGATCTCAGCCGTTTTTTTCGGAATATGAAAGATGCTCTGGTTTATTTTAATGCCATAACTGTCAAAATTCCGATTGAAACCAAACAAATGACCTATATTTTTCCTGCCTCACAAATTATTGCAGTAGAAGCGCAGGGACGAAAGGTCATTGTTCATACCACCTCTCAGAATTTTGTTTCTGTTCAGAATATGAATTACTGGGTAGAACTGCTTCCCAAAAACTGTTTTTTCCAGACACACCGCAGCTTCATCGTTAATTTTAAGCATGTAACTGATTTTGACCATACAACGGTGCATCTGACCGACCAACAGCTCACTGCCTATCTGACGCGAAGAAAATACAGTGCATTTAAAAATGCTTATTTTTTATATCTTGAAAGTACGAGGTAAAACACATGGAACATATTCTAATCTTATTTTTCAGTTTTTTTATTGAGTCTATGATCACATGGCTGTATACTGGAAATCTTTTTCTTTCCAAACGTTCTGCCCTCTCACGGGTTCTGATGCTTGGTACCTTATATTTTCTCCTGTTTTTGTTTTCTTTATTGCAGCAGCCGTATCTGAATCTGCTCCTTTTTTGTGTGGCAAACATCCTTTTTCTTTTTATACAATTTAAACTTACACTCCCACTGGCATTTTTTCATGCCCTTATACTGACTGCAATTATGGCGATGTCAGAACTGGCTCCTACTGGTCTCATTGTAAAATTATTCCCTCATTTTCCCGGGGCGGACGCTCTTGGTCTTGTCTTTTACGGCATCATCAGCAAAGGGATGTTTTTTTCCATCGTGTATATTTTAACGGCTTTTTTAAAATCAAAAAGCACAAAACAGGAAACCTTTGACCGTTCGTGTCTATTCCTGCTATTAATCCCAATTTCTTCGATTTTTGTGATGTTTACTTTTTTAGTCATTGAAGAGACAATTTCTTTGGTTTTTCCGGCTACAATTATGGTAACGTTCTGTGCTGTTTTGCTTCTATTAAGCAACCTGCTGGTGTTTGGAATTGATCAGTACAATCAGAAAAAAAGTCGGGAATTTACAGAAATGCAATTGATGCTTCAAAAAGAAGCAGATACTGCAGAATATTATGAAATGCTGTTGTCTCAATATGAGAACCAGAATATTCTCATTCATGATTTAAAAAAACATTTACAATCCATTGAACTTTTAAACGAAAAAGGAAAAAATGAAAAAATAACTGCCTATATTCAAAGTCTTATGAACGGTTCTGACTTAAAGGAAACCTCCCGTATCTGTGACGATGCAATGCTGAATGCAATTCTCGGTCGTTATCAGCGGCAATGTAAAGAAAAAGGTATTGATTTTCACGCGGACATCCGAAGCAACGCGTTTGTACATCTGCACCAGAATGACCTGACTTCTCTTTTCTGCAATTTACTGGACAATGCAGTAGAAGCGGCAGAGCACATTCCTGATTCCTTTATAGAACTTACAGCACAAAAAAAAGAAAACCTGCCTTTTGTTGTGCTTGTTTTGATCAACTCCTGCCGAATCATGCCCAAATGTGATCCCGATGGTTATCCGATTTCAAATAAACCGGATAAAACCAGACACGGCTTTGGAATCAAAAGTATCCGAAAAGTAGTGAAACAATATCAGGGGGACATGCAAATGTACTATGATACGGATTCCGCTACTTTTCACACAATCATAACCTTAAAACAATAATCAGACTTCTTTTAGAGCAGCTTCCGCAGCCCCTTCGGGTAATGATTCTTCATCACAGAACCCGCAAGTTTGCCCCAGCCGAGGCTGTATCCATCTACCGTGATCAGATACCAGCCCTTCTCCCCTTCTGCCGGAAACGTCTGCCCGGCCAGATACGCGCGTGCTTCATCCACAGACAGATTCCAGCTGTGACATGCTTCCTGCGGAGAAATTGCAAGCGCCAGTGCGTGTGCCGGTTCCAGCCGGTTCTTTTTAACTGTGCCAAGATGCAGACCCGGACGCAGCACATGCAGCCGTCTGGTTGCCGGCATATGTTCCGGCATCAGATACAGCTGCTCTCCAAAAAGAAGCAGCCGCCCGGCATCATCTGCCGGTATCTTTCCAAGAAACTCCTGTAATCCTGCAAGATATGCTTTTGCTTCTCCCTTTGCCAGCGGTTTTTCTTCTCCATTCGCACAATATCCCCGGTAATTTTGCGAAACGGTTCCCTCTTTTTCCAGAACCGCAACGAAATGTCCCTCTCCGTGCAGATGATGCGGAAATAACCGGATCGTATCGCCAATCTCCGCTGCCGGATGTTTTGTCCATGCCGCTACACCGTCTGCCATTCCCGGATATTTTTTCACCGGCACAATATGAAACTGCGGATGCTGTTCCAGGAAACGGCTGATCGTTCCCTCGTTTTCCTCCGGTGCAAAGGTACAGGTAGAGTAAACCATACGTCCTCCCGGCCGGAGCATGGTGGCCGCACATGCAAGAATTTCCTGCTGCCGCGCCGCACAGACCTGAACATTTTCAGGACTCCACTCCTCACATGCCTGCTCATTTTTACGAAACATTCCCTCCCCGGAACACGGGGCATCTACCATGATCCGGTCAAAATATTCCGTAAACATTCCCGCAAGTGTCTGCGGACTCTCGTTTGTCACCATCACATTTTTTACACCCATCCGTTCCATATTCTCGGAAAGAATCTTTGCCCGCGCCGGATGAATCTCATTACTGACAAGGAGCCCTTTTCCCTGCATCGCTGCCGCAATCTGTGTACTTTTGCCCCCCGGTGCCGCACATAAATCCAGAACTTTTTCGCCCGGCTGTGCATCCAGATATGCAGCCGGTGCCATGGCACTCGGCTCCTGAATATAGTACACGCCCGCCTCGTGATACGGATGTTTTCCCGGCTGATCTTCCTTTTCGTAATAAAACCCGTTCGCTTCCCACGGCACCGGCTGCAGATGAAAGGAAGTTTCCTCTATAAGCCGGTCTGTGTCGGTTTTTGACGGATTGATCCGCAGTGCCTGATAACGCGCATCTTCGTAACTGTTTAGAAATGCCGGGTATTCTTCCTCCAGCATTTGTTTCATTCGATCTAAAAAAAGTTGTGGAAGCATATCATTTCTCCTAAATTTCTCCTAAAGTTTTCCAAAAAAACTTGGAAAAATATCCAACAAATAGTAAAATATAAATATGATAAAACGAAAGTACATGAGAACAAGACAATTAAAACCGGGCATGAAGCTCGATCATCCGGTCGTTGACCGTCTGGGACGTAATCTCGTTGCCAGAGGTGCCGAACTGGATGATTATATGATTGATTCCCTGTTGAAACTGGGTATTATGTCTGTTTACATCCAGGAGGGGGAAGAAGAGGAAAACCCAGAACAGGTTCCTGCTTCTCCAAAAGCAGAAAAAAATATCGAACGGCTCCGTACCGAAGACCGCGCAAAAGTTACTCTTTCTGCCAGTATCCGTGAACGTGTCTCTACCGGTATTCAGTTTATCTACAACAATACAACCTCCGAGGAAATGGTTGCCACCACAGAGAGCATTGCCGATGACCTGATGCGTTCCATTAAAAGCAATGATGCCATCGCAATTGATATCTCCACACTCAAAACCAGTGACGAATACACATTCAAACACAGCGTGGATGTAGCAACCATTTCCATGATCGTTGCCAAGCAGCAGGGACTCTCTCCCGAAGAAGTACGGGAAATCGGTGTCTGTGGTTTGCTGCACGACATTGGAAAAACCAAAATTCCAAATGCTATCTTAAACAAGCCGGGCAAACTCAATGATGACGAATTTGCCATTATGCGGCAGCACTCGACATACAGTTACAACATGATCAAGGATCGTGCGGAATTTTCTCCGGCTGTCTGCCTTGGTGTTTTGCAACACCATGAAAAGATCAATGGAAGCGGATACCCGATGGGTGTGTCTGCGGAGAAAATCTGCCCCTATGCCAAGATTCTGTCCGTAGCGGATATCTATGATGCCCTGGTTACCGAACGCCCCTATAAAAAAGCCTATTCCCAGAGAGATGCCGTGGAAATGATTATGTCCATGACCATGGAACTCGACATAACTGCCATGAAGAGCTTCCTTGAAAGCATGATTCTATATCCGGTAGACAGCATCGTGGAACTGAGTAACGGCGAACAGGCGCGTGTGGTCAAAAATATTCCGCACTATATTCTCCGTCCTGTGGTTGTCGGGCTTACCAGCGGTAATGTTTACAACCTTGGAGAAGATATCAATTGTGCCAATATCATCATTCTTTAAACAACAGGGAACAGCTTTCGCTGTTCCTTTTTTATTGTGTTATCTCTTCACTTTCAAAAGGCTGTGCCGTCTCCGGCAGAAACGCATCGTAAATATCCACATGATCATAGATACAGCGCCAGCTGCTGGTGGACCCTGCAGTCACACAGATATACTCTTTTCCATCCGGTGTCTGTGCCATACTTGCCGCACAGCTTCCGGACTGATTCACAAAGCCAGTCTTTGCCCCGATAATTTCACTGTGTGTATCCTTATCTTCAATTCTCCGCAAAAACCAGTTGGATATTGTAATCCCATCTGGATGTGGTTTGGATTTTGATGTCGTATAGGTTCGCGTTCCAAGAACTTCCCTGCACAGATCATTGTCCATTGCGGCTTTTAAAATCATTGCCATATCATACGGCGTACTGTAATGGTCATCATTGTATATGCCGACACAGTTGGTAAAATGTGTGGTCTCCGACAATCCCATTTTTTCCAGTTCCTGATTCATCATATCCACAAATGCTTCCTGTGAACCGGCCACATAAGTTGCCAGAGAAACCGCAGAATCTGCCCCTGATGGCAAAATGGTTCCATAAAACAGATCCCTTACCGTTACCTGCTCATCCACTTCGTATCCGGTATTGCTGCAGTCATTACTATAACTGAAATCTGTGGCATCAATACTGATGGTAACCAGCTCGTCCAGCTGCTCTGGCTTAATATTTTCCGCTGCTACCAGCACGGTAAAGATTTTGGTCATAGATGCTGGAATCATACGTTTTAATGCATCTTTTCCAGCCAGAATCGTTCCGGCATCCACATCAATGAGAATTCCCTGCTTGCTGACAACGGACTTCGGAAGCGATTTTGTCTCTGCGGTCTCCGTAGCGGAATAATCAAATACTTCCTCTGTTTCCGTCGGTATTTCCGATGCCTGCTCCTGCTGCGTCGGCTCAATCATCTTTTGATCTTTTTTGTTCTTTCCCTTTTTCCCCGGCACAACTGCCAATACCAGAACAACTGCTAAAATTATAACTGCTGCAACGGCTATGTACCATCTGTTTTTTCGTTTCTGCATTTTCTTATCTCCTGTCCTGCCTGAATTGCTCTTTTGTATCATAGCACTTTTCGGCTATAAATTGCAATCCATCAGATACAAACGAGACGCAAAATCCGGAAAATACCGTACGTTCTCATTATACCCGGTGCCTCCGAATGCCGGGTGCAAATGTACACCTCCATACATCAGGGCATCCCCGTATGCACAGAAATCCTCCTTTTCCCCATCCATCTTTACAAATTTTGCCAGCAGATGATGTGTCACAGAATCCGGGCGGATATGTACCGGAGCAACCGTGTTGACCAGATCCCCAAACTCCAGAATACTGTACGTTAACGCGCGGTTGGTAAAATGGTACCGTTTCTCTTTTGCAAGTCCTTTGGGATAATACGCATGAAACTGTGTATTCGGTTCCGCAAGTTTCTGCATCAGCATGCCGACTGCCTGTGTCTGATCTTCTGAAACACAGGTCCATTCTGTGAGATTTCCGTCAGCAAATGTCCGCCCACGATAAAATGTGCCCTGCTGCAATACACTACGCCACTTCCTGTACAGTGCAATCTGAGCCCTGATCTCCTCAAGTTCCTCTCTGGTACAGTCACAGAAATTACATTCATACCCCAGCACTGCGAATGCGGCAACTGCAAAGCGGGTCGTAAGCGGTGTCCGGCGCAGCGTCTGATGGTTCGGACACGCAGATACATGTGCACTCACCGTCGAGAGCGGATACCCGTAACTGTAATTTGTCTGTATGTCCGCCCTGCAACAGGCATCTGTGTCATCGCTTCCCCAGATCTGCGGAAAATAGCACAAAATGCCGGGATCAAAACGGTTTCCGCCTGCTGCACACCCTTCAAATAAAATTTCCGGAAAACGACGGGTCAGTTCCTCCATGCACCGGTACAGTCCCAGCACATAACGATGTGCCACCTCTCCCTGCTGTGCGGCCGGCAGGCTCTGTGAATAATAATCGGAAAACGTCCGGTTCATATCCCACTTCACATAAGAAACCGGTGCCGAAGAAAAGACCTTTGTCATACTGGCAATGATATACTCCTGTACCTCTCTCCTGCCAAGATCCAGAATTCTCTGGTTTCGTCCTTCTGCATGCGGTTTTCCGGGAATTTCAATGGTCCAGTCCGGATGCTTCCGGTAAAGGTCACTGTCCACACTGACCATCTCCGGCTCTACCCAGATTCCAAAAGAAAGCCCCAGATCTGTAATTTTTTTGGCAAGGCGCGATAAGCCGCCGGGCAGTTTTTTTGTATTCGGCACCCAGTCTCCCAATGAAGAAGTGTCATCGTTTCGTCTGCCAAACCAGCCGTCATCCACCACAAACAATTCGATTCCGGCATCTTTTCCCGCCTTTGCCAGCTTTAAGAGCCTGCTCTCACTGATATCAAAATAGCAGGCCTCCCAGCTGTTTAAAAGTACCGGGCGCGGCCTGTTTTTCCAATATCCGCGCACGATATGCTCCCGGATAAACGCATGCATCCGCCGGCTCATGCCTCCCCATCCATCCGGTGCATAGGTCATAAAGGCCTCCGGTGCCTGAAACTGTGCTCCCGGCTCCAGTTTCCACGAAAATTCCCGTGGATTGATCCCCGTAAGAAGCCGGAGTTTTCCAAAACTGCTGACCTCCGCAGTCTCACAGTGATTTCCACTGTAGATCAGATGAAATCCGTAACAGTCTCCCTGATCTTCTCCCGTTTTCGGACGGCTCAGCATCACAAACGAATTTGCCCGGCTCGACGTGGTTCCGGTAAAAGAATCATTGACAATTCTGCCACCGGTCAGCGTCTGGTCACAGCGGTGCATCTCCCGCGCCCATGCGCCGCGAAATGTCGTAAAAATATAATCACTGTCATCAAAATCCAGCTGCAGACTCATCAGACGGGTAAGCTGTACATCCTGACTGCTGGCATTGACAATCTTCGCACTCCGTCCGATCACATCTGCCGCCTCATAGACATAGTAGTAGAGCAACAGCTTCAGATCATACTGCCGATCCACCATTGTCACACACAGCTGCTGCACTTCTCCCGCACTTCCATAGGAACCCGGAAGTCCGTCCAGCGCATCTTTTTCCCCGGTAATAACGGCATCTTCATAGCGGAAATCCAGAGTCTTTGCCCCATCATAAAGAATAGCCTCAACAAACGGCTCACGGATATCGCCCTTTCCGTACGAAGACATTTCCAGCCGCACATCCTCCAGCGAAAAACCGGCATGCTCTTTTTCACAGATATTCACATTTCCCGGTGCAAACACATGCTTTTCCACAAGAATTTCAAGATCATCCGGATGCTCGATATGAATAGTTCTCCCGTAATACAGATGCTCCGGATGTCCCCCCGGCAGAATGGAAAATGCATATGTTGTATGTGCCGTATCCAGTACGAATGCCTGTCCAATTTTACGAATCATAGCTGTCATCCTTTCTTTTAGCAGTTCTCCTGATTTTTAATTGCTGCATTAATCTCCTGCAGCTTTTTCTCTGTCAAAATATATTTTTTCCGAAATACCAATACCGCGATGAAAAGACCGATCATCGGAATTCCCGCCATCGTCAGCCGCAGTCCCAGCACCGAAGAATCCGCTGCACGCGCAACAATCGCCGCACTTGTATCCTGCTTGAGGTTACAGAGAGACAGACAGACCGCTGCGATCAGCACGGCAACTCCCGAAGCCAGTTTCACAACAAACGTCTGCATGGAAAAAATCACACTTTCATCACGGCGGTGATTTTTCATTTCCCCATAATCTACCGTATTTGCCAGAAATACTGTGGTAAGCACGGTCAGCATGCCAAATGCCGCAAAGATCAAAAATCCCGGCACCACCAGGGCTCCAAGCGCAGTATGACCGCCAATCATCAGCACAAGCAGAATCGCATACCCTGCGATTGCCATTCCAAAACTCAGGTAGAACACACGGATACTGCTCATAAACTTCCGCAGCAGCGGAAACAATACCATCATGGACAAAATCTGTACCGCTCCGCCAAATGTACTGAAAAGTGTATAGCTGTTATACCAGCTCTCCCCACTCACATCATACTTGAAAAAATACAGCAGCAGATTGGACGTAATATACAAAGAGCAGTTAATCAGTACAATGGTGATGACAACCGTCATTGCCTGATCGTTGTGAATCAGCGCCGAAAACATCTGCCGTACGGTCGGCGTTTCCATATGAACCGTGGATTTTTCCCGGATCGTCAGACAGGTGATCGTAATAAACAGCACAAACAATACCGCAACAATAAGTGCAAACCAGCGGAAACCCGTGCGCTCATTTCCCTGTCCCAGCATATACACACATTTCATCGTAATAATCGTAACGAGAGCGGAACCGACACCCGAACAGGAACGCGCCATAGTTGTTAAATTTTCGCGCTCTTTTCCGCCTTCTGTAAATGCCGGAATCATCGACCAGAAAGGAATGTCCATCATGGTATAGGTGACTCCCCACACAATATAGGTAATGGCTGCATATGCCACAATCCCACTTCCATTCCATGCCGGCGGTGCGGCAAACATCAGATACAGCACGATCGCATTGCACAGGGTTCCAACCAGAAGCCATGGACGGAATTTTCCCCAGCGTGTTCTGGTTTTTGCAACAATCACTCCCATAATCGGATCGTTAAATGCATCAAACACCCGCGCTGCCATGAGAATAATTCCCATTGCCATCGCACTTACTCCGAGAACATCCTGGTAATAATACAGAATATAGCTCGCCGAAAGCATATATACCATATCTTTTCCGACCGCCCCCAGGCCGAATGCCGTTTTTTCTTTTGCTGATAATTTCATTGTATTTCCCCCTTACTCTTCCCGTGCCACCTGAAAATGTTCACAGATTTTCCCCGTCTGCGCATTTTCAATTGTCAAAATTCCTTCTCCTGCCTGTCCGGTCGTCTTTACATAAGTACCGCCCATACCTCCCTGTAAACATATAGTCTTTGGGCCGATCAGTTCCAGAACACCTTTCACTTCAAACTGCACCGGTTCATTGAAAAATCCCAGCACATTTCCATTTTCATCCAGTGCCCGGATACGAACCGCCGCCATATCATAGGTTCTGCCTTCGGTCAGGTTATGTGCACTTACCTTCACCTCCAGATGTGCCTGCTGCATCGGCTCCTTGATCACGGTCTTTACCACTTTTCCGTCCCTGACAGCCTCAAACTTATAGACCGTGGAAGTCGTCCCCCAGTCCCCGACATAACGTGTGTAAAGCGCAACCGCATCCTTTGGTTTCATGTGATAGCAGACCATCAGCCGCAAAGCCAGAAGGTAGAACTTTGCCGGAAGATTGTTCAGCCCGTAATATGCCGTCATGTTAAGCAGCTGCCCCATCAGTCTGGCCTGTTTCGGTTTCATTGGCTCATTTTCGACAATCGCATTTCCGATAAAGTCATTCACAGGAATCGGTCCATGCGCCAGTGCACGATATGGGGAGTCCTCCCGATGATACTCTTTGATTAATTTTGAGTTTTTGTACATCCGCACGGCATCCGCATTTGTAATCATCCAGTTTCCGCTGCGGTTTCCGCCCGGATGCTCTCCGATATCCATCGAAGAACTCAGTTCTAAAACCGGTGTATCTTCCTGCTGACTGCTATACACCGCCGCTGCAAGTTTCGGGTTGCGGAACATATCCATCACGCCATGGTAACAGATCCGGTCACCGCTGCCAAAATCCTTGTGCGTATTATAGTCAAACATACACCAGCCAAAACTTCCTGCAATATCCGGCTCCTGTGCCACCGCATTTAATACATTTGCATGACGGATTGCATGCTCCGTCCGGTGTTCCTCATCGTCAAACGGCTTGGTCGGAAACATATGCCCGTTATACTCACTGATCAGATACGGTTTTTTCATATCCGGTGTAACTTTTCGTTTCGGATTACACCCCGGATGTCTGCCATCGTGAAGAAAATCGTTGTACGTATAAACATCCTCCAGAAGATGGCTTTTCTTTAGCATCCGCACTCCGCCGGTTGCACGTGTATCGTCCAGTTCATGTGCCACCCGGTTTGTTTCCCTGTAAAAAACATCGTCATCCTGCGACTCATTAATCCGCACACCCCAGAGAATAATGGAAGGATGATTGCGGTACTGCACGATCATTTCCTTTAAATTCTGCACCGCCTGCCGCTTCCATTCTTCACCCCCGATGTGCTGCCACCCCGGAAACTCGGTAAACACAAGCAGACCGATTTCATCACAACGACGGATAAAATCCTGCGACTGCGGATAATGGGAAGTGCGCACAGCATTCACGCCAAGTTCTTTTTTGAGAATATCGGCATCGAAAATCTGCATGGATGCCGGCGCTGCATATCCCACATACGGATAACTCTGATGACGGTTTAACCCACGAAGCCGCAGTTTCTTTCCGTTCAGATAAAAACCATCTTTTCGGAATCCGGCCTCCCGAAACCCTGTGATATCCACACGCGCATCTATCATTTCCCCATTTTTCCACAAACTCGTACGGATTTCATACAAATATGGATTTTCCGGCTCCCACAAACGGATCTCCTGCACCGGAAAAACGGTTTGCACATTTGTCTGTTTTACCGGCTTTTTTCCCAGGGGACTATATGCACCCTCGCCTTTTTTGCGGATTTCCTGCTGCAACGTTATCCCATCCGAAATATTCTGTACCGTAATCTCTGTAGTCACCTGCAGAGGATGTATCTGTGGCTTGATAAATACATCTGCGAGATGTGTCTTATTTCTCACCTGCACATAAACCTCACGATACATCCCGCCAAAAGTCATGTAATCTATGGCATATCCGAACGGCGGAATATTCAAATTTTCCCGGCTGTCGACACGCACCGCAAGTACATTGTCCTCCCCATATTTCAGGTATTTTGCAATTTCCACAAAAAATGCCGTATAACCGCAATGGTGCGCTTTCACTTCTGTCCCATTGACATAAACAACCGCATCATGCGCCACTCCCTCAAAGGTCAGTTCCACACTTTTCCCCTGCCACGCTTCCGGCGCCATAAAATGTCTGCGATATCCACACAGCATCTGATACGCATGCTCATCAAAGTAATGATACGGAAGCTCTTTGCAGGTATGCGGCAGCCGCACATCCTCCATCTCATTTTCCGGATATACTGCCTCTTTCATGGCTTCTTCCCATGTTTCGGCAAATTTCCAGTCATTGTTCCAATACAACCTCTCCATGCTTCTTTATGCTCCCCTTTCGTTTTACCTCTCCGAAGCAATTCCATACATCAGAATCCCGACAACCTCCTGCAATGCCTGCGCATAAGTAATTTCATTCTGCAGCAGGATATCGCGCTGGAAAAACTGCTCTAACGATGCTTCCAGCATCATCTTTAAAATCGGAATCCGGACCGGACGGATCACACCTTCCTGCATGCCCTGTTCCAACAGGGCAATGGTCGTTTCCCAGCCTGTTTCGAGCCGTACTTCCACCTGATGATAAATCTCCGGATATTTTTCTTTTAACTGATATAACTGTCGAAAATCCACATCCTGATAACATTCCGGCATCACACCAAGGATTGTGTGAATCTTTTGCAGGGTGTCCATCTCCGGATTCTCTACGATCTTCTGCTCACTGTCCTTGATCCGGTCAAACAAATAGTCCACCGTTTCCAGAAACAAAGCCTCCTTATCACGAAACACCTGATAAATCGTTTTTTTACTGATCCCTAAAATCTTTGCAATATCATCCATCGTAAATTTCAAACCCTTTTGATTGAATGCCTGCAAAGTTCCCTGCATAATGTTCTCTTTCAGTTCTTTATTCATTCTTTTCATCCTTTCTGCCGGAAGGAAACTATTTTCTTCATTTCAGTTTCCATTATAGTAGCATGTTCTCTCTCTTCCTTCAAGAAACTAAATGCCCAAAAATCGTTTCCGATTTTTGGGCACATTTTTTACGCTGCGTTTTATCCCCGCATCAATTCCCTGCGCACCGTTTTTCTCACAAAATAAAAACAGATGACCTGCATCACAATCGTGATGATCCAGGATGCCGGATAAGAAATAAACAGGAAGTACAACGATCTGTGATGTGGGAAAAATCCAAAAATCCAGAGAATTCTCGTTCCGACCGTACCGATCACCGACAGGATCATCGGCACTGCCGAATGTCCCATCCCCCGCAGTGCTCCTGGAAACAAATCCATAATGCCACACAGAAAATACGGCACTGTTGTAATGGCAAGAATCTCCATGCCGCTCTCGATCACATCCTTTTCTCTCGTATATATACTAAGTACCTGCGGTCCGAAAAACCATGCGCCACATCCCAGCAGCAGGGAAACACTGACCGTAAGAATCAGACAGTCGATCAGCACACGATCCATACGTTTATATTTTCCCACACCATAATTCTGACTCGTAAAACTCATACATGCCTGTGTAATGGAATTTACCGACATATACAAAAATCCCAAAATATTATTTGCCGCTGTATACCCCGCCATCGCCGTATCTCCGAAGGAATTCACGGAAGACTGCAGCAGCGCGTTTGAAAAGTTAATAACCGTACTTTGAATCCCGGCAGGAATTCCCACCTGAAAAATCTGCAGCAGATAAACCTTTTTTATTTTCAGCTTCGAAAAGCGCAACTGATAGCAGCTGTCGGTGCGGTACAGGCATAACAAAACCAGAATGCAGGAGATCATCTGTGCCGTAATCGTCGCAGTAGCTACGCCTGCCACCCCCAGATGAAAACCGATCACAAGAATCAGATCCAGCAGTGCATTGGCACATCCGGAAATCACCAGAAACAACAACGGCCGCTTGGTATCTCCCACCGCACGCAGAATCGCTGCCCCATAATTATAGAGCATAAAAAACGGCATCCCCAGAAAATAAATCCGCATGTAAAGGGTTGACTGTGCAATGACATTGTCCGGCGTTCCCATAAGAAGCAGCGCACCTTTTGCACTGATTACCCCGATTCCTGCCATGAGAATTCCGCTGATCAGTGCCAGCAGAATGGCGGTATGTACCGTGTCTGACATTTCTTTTTCCCTGCCGGACGCAAAAAAACGTGCCGCAAGCACGTTAGCCCCCAGCGAAATTCCGATAAACAGATTGGTGAACACGTTGATGAGTGCCGTGGTCGATCCCACTGCCGCCAGTGCCTGTTTTCCCGTAAAATGCCCCACAACAATGATATCCACCGCATTGAACATCAGCTGTAAAATTCCAGACAGCATGAGTGGGAGTGCAAACGAGATCAGTTTATCCATGATCGAACCATTGCACATATCTATTTCATATTTGTTTGTTTTCAAATTTTCTCTACCCCCTTTTCGGTTCTATTATCCCTCTGAGCCATAAAATACGCCGCTACTGGCGGCGTATTTGTTTGTCCTTATACATTCTCTGATCTGCGATCTCGATCAGTTCCATTATATTTTCATATTTTCCCACGGCATATCCCACGGAGGCAGATACCGGAATCTCACTGTTTTTCTGAATCGGCTTCATCACCTGCCTCCACTTTTCAATGACATCTTCTGCAATCCCCTGTGTCCCATCCGGAATAATCATAAGAAATTCATCCCCACCGTAACGGTAAGCATTGGTTTCCTCACTCGTCACTGCTGCCCGAATGGATCCCGCAATTTTGGCAATCAGCTGGTCTCCGTACAAATGGCCAAACGTATCGTTTACATATTTCAACTGGTTGACATCCCAATAAATAACCGCAACCGGGCGTTCTTTTGGCTCCATATGTTCCACTGTTTCAAGCAGTTTATTTTTGCTGTAAAGTCCCGTCATATCATCCATGGAAGCCGCCTGTACCATACGCATTGCATTTTCCATGGACTTGCGCACAATACTGTTTACACTGTTACTTACATAATAAAATGCAACCGCCATCAGCGATCGCGGCATCACATAATAAAGTGCCAGCGTAACCATAGGATTTTCGTTTACTTTATTGAGCAAAAACACACCATCCTTCTGCAGATGATCCAGTGATGTCACCGTCAGCAGTGCCATGTTTGCATCACATACCCCAAAATAATAGCCCACATAAGTACTGATCGTAATCACAACCACTGTAAATATAAAGGCATAAACCGACAGTCTCTTTGAAGTATACATACTTGAAATGATAATCGGGATCATCATAATAATGATCATATGGTAGGTAAGGGATGCACTCGCGACCATGACAATCAGCCCGATGGCCGTAACGCTGAGATACTTGGTAAATGGGTGCTCAAGCCCCACCTTCACAAGCAGCAATCCATAAATCAACGCCAGCACACATGCCACCACATAGCCTCTGATAAAAATCGCCTGATCCACGATAAAAATATGCAGGCTGTTCAGAATCATCACAAACGAATAGAATAAAATGCAGATTCCCACCACACGGAACGCAAAAATATTCTGTGTCACATCCTTCTGCTCGTAAAAAGCATTTTTATTTGTAATTTTAGATAACAGTGCCTTGCAGGTGCTCATCCATATATCCTCCAGCTTTGTCTGCCTTTAGTATAACATATTCCTGCATGAGTTTCACTACTTTGATGAACTTATAAATTCATCAGGAAAATTTTCCATAACTTTTTGTCAGTGTTCTGCCATTTTTTCTATCGTGCCATGCATAACGGAATCAGCCCCTGCAAATGAAACTTCGTCTATGATTTTACATACCACATCAATAACCTTTGTAAGACTTACTTCTTCATCACGACGTAATTTTGTCATCGTGTTAGGAGCAATTTCTGCCTTTTTACGCAAATCAGATTTGCTCATTTTTTTATCCACTAATAATTTCCATAATTTGTTATATGATACAGCCATAGTATTCGCTCCTACCTATTCACATAAATCTTTTTCTGCTTCATATCTACCTTTGCAACAGCACCATACTGTAACGCACATCGTGGCATAGCATGTCCGAAATTCACATTATAAACAATCGGAAGTTTCTCATTGTCTATCACTCTAATAAGAATATCTTTATATTCCTGATAATAAGCTTCATCCTGTGGTTTTCCAACTAATACACCATTTACCACGTCGAATACTCCCTTTTCTTTCAGTAATAACACTTCTCTTTCAAACAATTCAGGAGTCGGTTTTTCTTCGCAGGTTTCTATAAATAGAATTTTCCCAATCCACTCTTCCTTATTTGGAAACAGATCATATCTTTCACAAACTTCCTTTTCATCTTCATATCTGCTATTGGTCAATACATCATAAAGGCTTTCCAAACATCCGCCTAATAATCCTCCTTGGAAAATTTCACTTCCCTGGAGAAATTCAAACCCACGTTCTTCCTTATGAGCTTTTCTTTCTGTCCCTATTGCGGCTCTTGAAAAATCTTCTCTTTCTTCATACCAAATATCACTGGATATAATTTCATCAGATTCATTACCTTCCAAATAACTCTCAAATGCCCTTTTGGTATATGGTAACATCTCATCTGCAATTTCTCCCAAATCACAAATAAAGTTTGGTCCGTAATAAGTAGACAAGCCCAGTTTATAAAACATCAAATGATTGATCGTAGTATCTGAGAATCCTGTAAATAATTTTGGATGCTCCTCTACCGCTTTTATAAACTCTTCATCTTCCATCAGATAAGGCAAAAGTCTGTATGTATCATCACCACCAATTGCACAAATAATCCCTGCAATAGAATTATCCAGAAATGCATCTTTTAGGTCTTTCGCCCTTGCTTGCGGGTGAGTTTGCAAATATTCAATACCCTTCAAAGCATTTGGCATAAATACCGGCTCCAAACCATATTCTTTTAATCTCTTTACGCCAATCTCAATATTATGACTGCAGAATTCTTCACCAAGCATTCCACTTGACAAACTTACAATCGCTACTTTGTCACCTTTTCTTAATTTTCTTGCATATTGCATAACTACAATCCTTCCTTAGATAAAACAATATTAATTTTTATCCGCACGCTGCTTCCCCTTAAATTCCTTCTCTATATAACAATGTTCCTGTTTGGCAATCAACTTAAAACTGTAAATTGGACATTCAGATTCCAGTTCGTTACAGCTGCTTTCAAAGTCCAGTTCGATAATATATGGCATCCAATCTATAATTCGCAGAAAATCTTCACAGCCAAAATTACTATCATAAAAATTCAATATCGTACTAAGGGCAGTACCATGGGTTCCTATAACAATATCTTTATCCGTATTATCTGATAAAATCTCATTCAGTGCCTCTATGTTACGATTTTGCACCATAGCAATGGACTCTCCACCCTCTTCATGATAATTATGATCAGCCCATCGTTTCTGGAACATTCCGTGATTGTTTCCATCAGGTCCTTTTTTGCGCTCCCTCAATCTCTCATCTGTTATAATCTCTTTTGTGAAAAAATCTGCTGCCTCTGCAATGGTATCCATACTACGTTTATACGGACTACAATAAAACGCATCTATTTTCTTGTCCTTCAAAAATTCCAGCACAATTGCAGAATCTTTCTTACCCTCTTCCGTCAAAGGTCTTGTCCTGTCTTCTTCCCATTCGTGTTCCGGCTGTGCGTGACGCACGAAATAAACTCTTGTCATTTTATCAGCTCCATTTCATCTTCCATTTTTACAAATCCATACATTTCATATAACGGTCGTCCCATCTCTGTCGCTTCCAACGCAATCTGTAACACACCCTGTTTTTTCGCATCCTTAACCAGTAAATCTAACATATGAAGCGCGATTCTTTGTCTGCGATATTCAGGTGCCGTATACATATTCATAATGTAAGCCTTTTTACCTGTTGGATTATGGTAGGTGGGCATTACCTGATAAAAACTGACACCACCTGCACCGATAAATGCCCCGTTATCATACACCAGATACGCAATATGCTCACCGGTTTCTAATGCGTTCTTATAATACTCATAGGATTCTTTTTCCACCAATGACATATCCACATCATTCGATAGTTTATTGGCAGTACGAAGGACGATAATTCTAGTCCTTACAAGTTCATCAATGTCTGCTATGGTTGCTTTTTTATATTCATAGTTTTTCGCCATCACATACTACTCCTCTAAATCTGTTAAACTTTTCGTAAAACAAATAATTCTATTTGCTTCCGCAAACCCCATTTTCAAATGAAACTTAAGACTATCTTCATTATCCAACTCACAGTCACTCGCAAACTCAAGACACCCCTGATCCTTTGCCCAATTCTGACATTCTCCTAACAATTCTTTCGCATAACCTCTTTTTTTATATTCTTCTAAAACAAAAATGCCTTCCAAATATCCTACCGGACTAGAATCAGTTCCCTCTACATAGTCAAACCTTAATCCGCATTGTGCAAATCCAACTATATGTTCCTCTGATATAGCAAGAAAAATAATATTTTTACCTTTTCTTATATGTTCGCAAAAAATCTTTGTTAAATCTTCAACTGTGTGTGATTTCCACATTTGAATTGCCAAGCTCACAAGTTGGGGAACATCCTCTAAAGTAGCTTTTCGAATCAATTTTACCACCTATCCTTAACTCTTTCTGAAATATTTGTAAGATACAATAAACCACTTACTCTATCTGGTTACAAAATTCTATAATTTCTTCTTTCCTACAGTCCAAATCTTCCTTATATTCCACCGAACACAAACCAAGACTATCACAACATTCAATTTCCATATGTCCATAAAAATGTTCTATGGTTGCAATAATCCTCTCACATTCCCTCATTCCCGGTCCAGTTCTTAATGCGATAACATATCCCATCTTACCACTACTTATCTTGACATGCGGTTCATGTGTGTTACACCACGGAGTGCATCTATCAATAAAAGATTTAAATTGTCCTGGTACATCTGCCCAATACGACGGAGACACAGATATAACTATATCAGCCCATTCATATTGCTCAATTATCCTATCAACATCGTCATTCTGAACACACTTTGCTGTATTATGACAAGTTCTACATCCTTTGCAAAATTTTATATCATAATCATCAATACATATGTTTTTAACATCATGTTTCTTTTCCAGACAAACAGTAACTATATTAACAATTTCTGCTGTTGCTCCATTTCTTACAGGACTACAATTCATAACTAATACTTTCATTGAGACCTCCACTTTTATCTACTTATATTGAATAATACAATCCCCCCTTCACCTCAACAACAATCGCAACTTATTGCGATTGTTTCTCAATCAATCATAGATTATATTAATAATCAAAGTTACAAAAGTCACCTTCCTCTGCCCCTATTCCACATCTTATCTTCCACCTTATCTTTACCAGCATTTCTAATAATGCTCTCTTACTTTCCATTTCTTCCTTTAAATTTTCATACTGCAATACCACATTTTCATTGACATTAAGATATTCCCAGAAATGAATATAATTCTTTCACTCAGTTCCGTTCCATTTTACAATATGAATATGATGTGTTCTGATATCCGCCTCCATATCACCCATTACATAGAGCAATTGACATTCTACATCTGAACCTCGATAAAATATTCCTCTTGTTACTTCTGATTTATCTATTCTGGCCATCCCTTATAAATGGTTTCTTGATTTCTTTACTTAACAACTGACTGTATGCTTCTACCTTACAAAATGTGTATCCTAACATTTCCTGATTCCTATATTCTCTAATAGCTTCCATATCAAACTCTGCATATAAAATCCCCTCTGTTTTATCGTCAGCCAGCAAAACTGCGTTATCAACACATTTTCCATTTATCTCCCAGCAAATTGGACTAAATGCGCAGGAACATCCGGTCTTATCTCCATTTGGATTTGCCATGGCAACTGCGACCATATTTTCAAATGCTCTTGTAGAAAGTGCTCTTACTCCCTGACTCAATATTTCTTTCATCTGCGAAATCACATAATACTTTCAATATTCTTATCTATTTGTGCATGAATGACACATTTTTGTAATATTGCAACCTTAAATATTTTTATTTCCTACTATGCTAATTCTCAACACACATTTTTTTTTATTACTCCGCCCACAAATAGAGCCAAACTAGAGCCATTTGATAAAAGCTTTTTTTGTTGCTGTCGTAGAATAATCGTTTTTGCCTTTTTCAGAAAAATTGTGGTTGCCCCGTGACATAATCCGTTATTCAAACTCTAGACATACAGTAACAATTATAAATAAATATCATTGATTTTAAGACATTTTCACAAAAAGTGTGTACAGTCATATACAGACTTCTAAAAATTATTCTTGTATCTCCAATCTAAACATATTATAATTTGTTGTAATTATTTACTTTATTGCAATCGGGAGGTACCTATGAATTATATATTATTAACAGCTCAACAAACTGTAACTCAAGCAGCGAACGCAACTCAAGAAGTTGCACCCAAATCTCCGTCAAACGATATCATAGGAATTGGAGGGATAATAGCAACTTTATTAGTAGGTATAGTTACTTGCTTAGTTACATGGAAATTAACAATGAAAAGTATTAAACAACTAAAAATATCATATAATATACAAGTTTTTCCTATTCTTTCTAACTCTGTAACCCAAAATACAGATATTAACTTAGACGATCTACAAATACAATACAAAGGCAAAAACTTGCTAAACCCTTGTTTACTAGCTTTAGAAATTGTAAACATTGGCAATGAAGCAATAAACGAACCACCCATTAAAATACGAACTGATGAAGATATAGAAATAATCCCCGGTTATTTCGAAGATATTCCAGCAGGATATGAGGACTTATGGAGTTTTGACAAAACTAATTCCAATTCCTGTAATATTTTGTTGAAACACATCAACCCAAAACAAGTTGTTAAAACAAGATTTTTCTTGGATAACTTACCTCAAAAAAAAATTATCTTTGAATGTCCTATGCAAAATGTACAAACACAAGAAACTGCTTATAACAACACTAATACTCCGAACAAAATAACAGTATCTTCTAAATCAAATATTATACTAATGGCTATTACTGCATTATTATTTGTTTCAATTCCACAATGGAGTTATTACATCAAGCAATTTATTTTTTTTACTGATATTCATTTATCTACGGTAATGGTTATTACTTTTATGATGGTATTATTACTTCTCGCTATTATTATGAATGTATATGGTATTCCTTTTGTTGATAAATATATTAAATCACACCCAAAACAATGTCCACTTATTAAATTAGTAATGGCTGTTGTGAGTATTATTTTACTGTTGCTAATTATATTTGATTATATAATTATTGGTTTTATTCCGCAAATAACTACTGCAACTATTGTTATCATATTATTGTCACTACTTATACATTTTTCATTTATATCCAAAAACAGATAGTAACCATATAGGTAACTACGTTTTTATAAATAAAAACATAGCAAAACAGAAGCAAACATCACTACAGCGTATATTCCTGTCAACTTTGTTTGCTTCTGTTTTAGAATAATAATTTTACTTTTCAAGATAATCAATCCCTGTGACATACTCCCATTTCGCATAAATAATATTGTTCCTTATTATGTTATAAACAATCTACAAAATCATATCTTACATACTACCATAAAACCTTTATCCTGGTATATATTGCATTATAAATTCTTGTAATTTTTGCAGGTTATCATATAATGTTGGAATACCATTCGCAATAGTAAGCATTGGGGCAATTAATTTCAAACAATTACTCAATCGACTTACCCTTGGCTCTGGTTTACTTAGCTCCTGTTTTACCATTTCAGCTATATCCGTAATTTGATCAGCATCATTCTTGTTTAATTCATTCACATTATCCATAATACCTTTTATAATTTTTTCCAACTCAGTTCCTGATGTACCATTATTTTGGACTGCATTTAAGGTAGAACTATCTTTAGAAATATTAAACTGTCCCCCGCTTATATTTAAAGTCACATTATTTTTTCTATCCATAATATCTTGTTTCCTTTCTTTCAATTCTCTACACTCTCTTTCAATATCGGGTGGCATTAACTCAAGATAACGTTCTATATCTATATGCAAAAATTCTTTAACATATATGGTTTTTCCTTATATAATGAATAAATCACATGTAAATCCAAGAAATCCCAATCTTCAAATAAAAAATCAAGATAGTTATCTACATTATTTATGTATTCATATCTATCTACACCATATTCATCAATACAATATTTCTTTGGAACCTCATCTAAAACAATATCATCTGCCACATCAATCCACCATAAAATAGTATAATATAATATCCATTCATAAAATGGATCTAAATATTCTCTATCATAATCATCTTGTGTCATGTTATATAACTCTTTTATTGTTTTTACGCATTTTTCATATTTTGACTCTAATATTCCAGATGGATATATAGCATCTAATATTTCAGCATAACTTAAGTCTTCACATGTACATTTTAACATATCAAACATATATCCAACATTTGCATTAATTATTTTTTTCACTTCATATTTAACATCGAAATAAACTGGCAACATTTATTATCCTCTTATATATCAAGCTTTATAACAAGAAAATTCGACACGAACAGGAACTCCACCTTCACTTGTTTCCCAAGCTCTTATTTTCTTTTTCCATATTAATGTACATTTCATCAAATATGCTGCATGCGGTATGAATTTGTATCCAAATAATTCTAAAGGTTGAAAATTTTTTCCATCATTGATTAAAATTTCATCCATCTTGATAGATTTTCTAAATAATTCCTTTTCCAATGGCATTGCTGGAAATATACAAGTTTGCTTTTTATTTATTGCATTATAAATAGTCTCTATAGCATCATAATCTTTTTCTTTTGCTTTTTTAGGCAAATAAAATTTAATGTCATAAAATTTTTCAATTGTATCAATCATTTCCATTTGTTCCACCCAATATTTTGTTAATTCAATTTGTTGTTCACGCTCATCTCCCAACATATTCATATCAATATCTATTTTTTTATTAATGTCGTTCAATAAAAAACTGATTTTATCGGCGTTATTTATTTTAACAACCTTACCAAATCCATACAATCTTTCTGTTACATCTGAAAAAATCAATGTATATCCATATTCAATATAAGCAAGTTGTTCCTTATAAAGAATAAATGTCATCTGATAATACTTATTTTTCACTACGTACTTTTGATATGCATCCCAAAAATATTCCTCAAGCTCTACATAGTCAAATGGCATTTTACCATCATCTAAGTAAACATACGCTTTTCTATTCCCTCTAGGAATATAGCAAAACATTGGCATTACCCCATATCTTTTTCCTGTTTTTAGCGTATTCTCTATTTCTCTTAATAGCATACAAATTATTTTTAGATTATTTTCTGTTCCATTAAGCCTTGGTCCTAACTGATACTTATAACATTCCATAATTTCATCTGGAAAATCTTTTACATCATCTTCACACGCAGAGATATATTCTTCTTTTCCATTTTCATATATTTTATGTATATATTCTTCATTATTTATTACTTCTAAAAAAGAATTAACTATATCATTTTCTTGTTGCACACTATTATTTTGAATTGCATTTATGTTTGACTCATCCATTGCTAAATTAAGCTGTCCGCCTTCATGGATATGTATTTCTAGCTTATTTTCAGTTTGTGTCATATACTCTTTCTCCGCTTAAGTGAAATCAATATATTTTATTATATCATATAAAGTCATTTAAAAACATATATTCTAGCAGTACAATAAAACATTTGTTTTCGTGTACAGTTACGCCAAACACATTTTCACATTATTTTCCTGATAAAGAGACCGTTTTTAATGTAAATTCTGTATACGAAAAGAGATGACCTTTTTGTAGTCACCTCTAAAATACTGCCTGCTCTATATTATATTCTTTTTTATGTCGGATCTACATTAACAATAGAATTTGATTTCATCAGTTACAAATGCCTGTTTCCATTTTGAACAAATCATGAAAAACTGTGCTGATATAAAATCCATCAACTCATTTAGCTCTTTATCTGATATTTTACTGCCGTTTCCTGCCAAAATACATCCGCCAGACCGCGTAAGCCATATCTTGGTCGCATTAGGGGTAGGTTTGCCTTTTGCTACATGAACATGAATAGGCTCACCATTTTCATTTGACCAGAAGTATACAGTATATCCACTTACCATAAATAATTTAGGCAATCTGAATTCCTCCATTCGCAGCATATCTGTATAATAGATGCGCGTTGCTGTGTAAAAGTTTTTCAAACATAGATATCTCTTCGTCTGAATATCCAATTCGCTCTGTCCACTTATAGTCAGGCAACTCACATCTTGCTGAGTCAAATCCGTTTTCTGTCGGACGCTCAAAATTGACAATAACTTTCTTGATACCATCTTTCTCTATAATTTGAGAATGCACAATTTCTGTTTCATCTGCCAGTATCATATACGGATACATCATATTCTTCACCACCCATTTTAACATTTATTAACAGCTATCTCATCTAAAGCAAGAAATTTCTCTTGCATTTACTGTCTATATTATAATCTTTATTCAGCTTTCCCACAACCATATTTATCTGCCATGATTATTTAAAGCTTACTTACTTTATAGATTTATTTCCAGTTCAAGGCAATTCCATTCTTCTCCCATTACAGTATACTTTTCTATTTCATCTTGAGATACATCCTCAAAACCTATCGCCTTATAGCAATAATAAGCTGATTCATTATTCTCAAAAACACCTAATGAAACTTTATTAGCACCAAATATTTCTTTAGCATATTTTAAGCCTAATTTCAGCATATTTTTTCCATATTCCCGCCCACGTTTTCTCGAATCAACGATTACAAAGCCAAACCGTAATTCATTAAAAAATTCATTTGGTCTTCTCATGGTAAAAAATCCCACTACATCGTTATCATCTATAGCAGTAAATGCCATAAGATTACTTACTGTATTGAATTGCTCCTCAGAAATTGGATATTCGCCTAAAACTCCTGCTGTCCATTTATAAAAAGCGCTCTCATCTTTTATCCATGACATAATTATTTCTGCATCATTTTTATTGTATGGCCTTAATCTTAACATACTTGCCTCCTTTTTCATTTGCCTAAAATTTTGTTTATCATATTCTGTTTGCCATTCGTGTATGCAACCCTGTCATCTGCATACTTACTTTCAAGTTCTTCCTTTAATTTTTCATACTGCAATGCCACATTCTCATTGGCATTAAGATAATCCCTGAAATGAATATAATTCTTTCACTCAGTTCCGTTCCATTTTACAATATGAATATGATGTGTTCTGATATCCGCCTCCATATCACCCATTACATAGAGCAATTGACATTCTACATCTGAACCTCGATAAAATATTCCTCTTGTTACTTCTGATTTATCTATTCTGGCCATCCCTTATAAATGGTTTCTTGATTTCTTTACTTAACAACTGACTGTATGCTTCTACCTTACGAAATGTATTTCCTAACATTTCCCGATTCCTGTATTCTCTAATAGCTTCCATATCAAACTCCGCATAAAAAATTCCCTCAGTTTTATCATCAGCCAGCAAAACTGTGTTATCAACACATTTTCCATTTCTATCCCAGCAAATTGGACTATATGCGCAGGAACATCCAGCATTATCTCCATTCGGATTTGCCATAGCAACTGCAACCATATTTTCATAAGCTCTTGTAGAAAGTGCCATGATTCTTGGTTGCATAGAACCGCAATCATTTGGGACAAGAATAACCTCAGCTCCTTTTAACATCAGTATTCTTGCACTTTCTGGGAACTCTCTGTCATAACAAATCATAATACCTAATTGTATTCCTTCAAAATCACACACCTTAAATTCTTTCCCTGATTCAACATCTCTTTCATCTGCGAAATCACAGGTATGCACCTTAGAGTATTTCATCAATATATTGCCCGATTTATTGATAACAAAGGCTGAGTTCTGTGGCTGCTTACTACCTTTTGTAAACGCAGTAAGTACTACGCCTATTTTATATTTTTTAGCATTCTCACATATTTTGGCAATTCTTATATCATTATCTGCAATGCTTTTTTCATATGACATAGGCAAATCATATCCTGTAATAAAACATTCTGGCAACAATAGAATATCTGCATGGTTTTCCGAAGCCTCTTCCATTGCCATAATGATAGTTTCAATATTCTTATCTATTTGTTCATTAATAGAACGTTTTTGTAGTATAGCAACCTTGAACATTCACTTTCCCTCCTATAGATAATTCAAAATGTCAGATAAGCTATTAACTTCAATATCGGCTTTTTCACTCTCGTCCATTACAGTCCACAAACTTCCAAATCCCTGTTTTATCCATATCGTTTTCATTCCTAACTGTTTTGCTGGTACAATATCATTATCAATGCGGTCACCAATCATTACAGCATTTTCCGGCTTACAGCCACTTCTTTCCAAAGCAATTTCAAATATACGTCTGTCCGGTTTTGAAACACCTTCTTCTGCTGATGCAATGACTAAATCAATATATTTTCGCACTCCGAGATTTTCTAATCTTTCAGAAGTTCCTAATGGTTGGTTTGCAATTATACCAATTTCATAATTTCTGCTTAACCTTTTCAGGCAATTTTCAGAATCTGTATACAGCTTTTCATATTGTGATTCCCATTTAGGTAGTTCTATCCCCAATTGTTTTGCTATCTCTAAATCACCTTTTTTATTTCTCCTGTATAATGATATCGCATGTTCATAAATTTGTTGCGGAGTTATACCAGATAATTCAGCTATTTTTTTCATTCTATCTTCATAAACTCTACTTTCATCAACCAGCGTCGAACCAACATCAAAAAATAACCATTTTATTTCATCCTTCTTAGGCAAAAATCCTCTTTGTCTCGCTTCTTCTAGCAGTCTTGGTTGAATTTCCGGATATGTCCAATTAAGCGGTAGTTCATTCATAATTGCTATTTTCTCTATCTCACTATGTAAATCTTTTTCAAACGTATGTATCTCCGCGAAAAATAACTTTCCAAAGGTTTCTTTCCCCTTAAAGTTGTCTGGCACCGTCACAGAATAAATACATATCGGATTTATCTCAAAATTAATGGCTCCTGTTTCCTCATACAATTCTCTCTTTGCTGTTTCAAGAATATCCTCACCTTGTTCTCTATGTCCTCCTGGCACTTCCCATGTACTTCTTTCTCTATGCTTACAGAATACCCATTTTCCATTATGTTTTGCAATAATAACTGCAAACTTTAGCATTGAATCATCAATGCTATCATAAAAATTCACTTTGGTCATATAATGCTCCTTATTAAATTTCTTCTATTTATCATTTATTGTTCCCACAAATAGAGCCAAACTAGAGCCTTTTGATAAAACAAATGCCGGAAACCCGCATAAATACAGGCTTTCGGCATTTTAATCCGTTATTCAAACTCTTTTTCGGGTTCAATTTTTCACATAAATCTGCTGTTATTATATTGCAAAACCATATCATTTTGATACGGTTTTGTATGTTATTTATATAGTTGCATTTCTGGTGTACCCAAATTGTACCCACGCTATTTCTGTACACTATTCTTCATTATCAAAGGTGTCATTTTTTCCATGAGTGCATCTGCGATACGTCTGCTTTTGTCATCAAGAATTTTCTTCTGTTCATGCGCCCACTCTACAGCCTTAAGCTGATCTTCTAATTTTTCACTTAACAAAACATGATCTTCATCATTCATATGTCTTATTCTCCTGTTACATCTTTAAACAACTTTGCTGACACAATATCCTCAATTTTTTCTCTGAACTGCTTAAGCATTGCTGTATCTCCAACAATAATTTCATCAAAGAATAAACTTCCAGTTGTTTTTCTTAGAATCAAATCTACAGTCCCCGGATTCTTCAATTCATTTCCTTTTATCAAGGACTTCGGACGTGCTTTCTTTGATTCTGAAAAACCTAATGTGCAGTTTCCATCCGCTGTTGCCAGCGAACACACTACCCGATTTTTCCGAAAGCCTTCTTCTACTTGAACATCCGATTTCATTAGTGTCATCATATCCGGCAAAACCTGTATTTTTCTTCTTACTGTACCTTTTGCCGACTTCTCATTGTGTCCTGCTTTTGCGAAATCAAAATCCACTTCCGTCAATGTTCCATCGTAACATTTATGAAAAAATGTCTTAGCATCTATATTGGAATGTACACCTGTTAAATGTTGGAAATTATCTTCCTCTGCTGCAATTATATAATAATCATTTTTTTCAAATGCTATCGAACAGATTAGATACTCATAATCAACATAAATGTCTTTATACTGTTTTGCAGCTTTTATCATCTCCTGTCGGGCACGTTCCTTAAAACTTTCCTCTGCCATTTTATCTCCCTGGTTAAAGAAAGACGGATGACCGAAGCCATCCGCCTTTGATTTTTAGCAGTTTACTCTGTAATGGGAATGAGTTTTAGGTCTTCATCCCGACCACTGGAAACGGGTTTTAAGTCTCCGTTCCGACTGTAGTATCTTCTCTTTGTAATTTAAATATACACTATCGTATGGGCATGCGGACATTTTTTTAGACCGCTATGCCTATACTCCTTCTATAATCTA
>ERZ791920.663-NODE-663-length-28365-cov-6.503992_pt1 | contig 28365 bp, 24 predicted proteins | sample MGYA00510136_ERZ791920 | MGnify/ENA primary metagenome ERZ791920 (study PRJEB30046, sample SAMN00792066) | human gut metagenome | study: EMG produced TPA metagenomics assembly of the A metagenome-wide association study of gut microbiota in type 2...
CAAAAAAAGCCGCAGTTGAGCACATTTGTAAGTGTACTCGCTTGCGGCTATTTTTATTTTTAATTGGATAGTAGACTACTTTATTCGTTAAAGTCTCTATAATGAGCTTATTTGACCTTAGTAAGCATCATTTCATATACTTCATTCATCGAGTTTTCTAATAAACTATGTTCAATCGTCACAATCCCAAACTACTGATTTTTGTAACTTTTCGGGATAAATACTTCTAGCTGCTATAAACGGATATTCATTTTCATTGTTTATACACATCTCTATTATCTGTGGCTTTCTTGTCTTTGTACTTATGTTTAAAAATGCTTTTTTAAAATACTCCCAATGTGGTTCTTTTGGAAGTGTTGGAAATTTCATTGGTAAAAGAATATCATTTATATAAACTTCAAACATTAAAGGGGAATATTCCTTAAACCTTACTGCTTTTGCATTATATATATTCCACCAATCAAATATATAAGGAGCACACATTAGAAGCCCGTCACATTCCATTGGATTACCTTTGCTGCTAAATTCATATCTATTCGGTGGTACTACTTCTTTTTCTAAACAATACTTATATATACTATTATATACCCTATCTTCTAATGTACCATTGAGATTAAGTAGAAAGGAATCTTCTAAAATGATATACCCACGTGGTATAGCTCTTATTAATCCTAAATTCTCACACCTACTCAATAAGCTTTTAACTTTCTCCCTGCACATCTTTAACTCTTCTGCTATGGACTTTATATTTGCTTTCTCCTTTCTGCAATTAGGAGTATAAATCTTAGTAGTGCCTATGTCACATAAACAAGCAAGACGAATTAAAAAGCCTTTTATCTCGTTCTCAATATCTGTCCTGTATATAAACTGTGGATTTAAAAAGTAGAATCTTTGTGGTTCATGGAAATAGTATAAATTCTTTTTCCGTTTATCTCCCTCATAAGGTACACCAAGAGCTTTATCAATTTCTTTTTTATCCTCTTCATTATTGGGATTCAAAGTTTTTATGGATAATATTGATTTATATTCTTTCAATTTGCCAATATAGCCCTCAACTGTACTTTCAGATAAATTTAGTTCTTCTTGCATCTTTTTCTCGCCAATAGCGGAAGCACATTCTTTATTGCATTTAGTCCGTATATAATAAAGTAGTAATGCTTCCATATTGGCACTTTTACTTTGAGGAATACGTATCAGGTCTTTGTTTACCGTTATATATTTCATCAGTAGCTATGAAGTCGTGGTTATCAATCAAAACAATCTCCTGTTTTTCTTTTTCTATCTTCCTGTATCGTGAAGTACCAAAAAATATCTTAGCTTCTTTTCTATTCTTAAAAATTATTCCTGTTGGTTTGTGTAGTATCATATATAAAATACGAAAAACGGGGTGTACCCCTATGGATATTAGTATATTTTGTATTAGTATATTATCCTTGAATATCTGACACTTTGAAAAACGGGAATCTGACACTTCATATAAATCTTAATTAAATTGCATTTGGGGTATCGAATAGACCGTGATAACTTTTCCTTGTATCTTTCTTTTGCTTTTAATATAGCCATTTGAGCTAGCCCATAAACCAACTCTAAGCCTGTTATCTGTTACTCCTTGTTTTAGTGCTTTTTCTCTGATTTCTTCATAGGTGAATGTTTGCATGGTACTGTTTTATAATAAAAATGGTGATAAAATAGTGTATCTTTTGTGTCTGTGTTATCTTATATACTATTTGTAATATATTGATACAAAGGTACTAAGTTTTTAGGGAGTGACCTAATACTAGTACCACAAACTGAAAAAATCGACTAGAAGCATTAATAAAGTGTGATTATAGATTGATACTTTATTTTGCTTGATTGTTTTTCGCTTCTAAAGCCTTTTTCCTAGCTCTGTATTCCCTTTGTCTTCTAGCATTATCTTCTTTATGTTCTCTGCAATATTTTACATTATAATAACGGTTTTTCTCTTTGTTCCTTACTGCCTTAAACCTTTCTTCGTAGCATTTAATCTCTTCTGATACTGGCAAAACTTCTATGTCGTCTATAAAAGAATGTTTTTTCCCTATTAAGTGTTGGTGAATATCTTCTGTGACATCTGTAAAGACAGTATTTTTCTTCGTATTCAAAGTGTACTGAAGTGGATGATTCCACAGCTTCGGATATATCGAAATAGTATATTTATACTGTTCAATTCTATCTATAAAAGCACAATCAAAAACTTCGTGAATAATATCATACCTTGTTTTGTCATCCTTTATTTCTGCTACTTTATCTAAGTTTACTACCTTGTCATCTCTACTCACCTCAATTAACAGACCTTGAATAGTAGCCCTATCATTCATCCACTTATTCAATTCTTTTCTTTCTCTATCTATTTTATTATTGAGTTCATTAATAAAAGAATCAGCTTTCGTTATTGATAAAGTGCCCTCCACATAAGCTTTATATTCTATTACTTCCGCTCTTTCCTGCATTGCTTTAATTTGCGATTCAGAAGTTTTAATTTTGCTGTCACATATTGTTAGTTGACAATAATATTGTTTTCTGTTTTCATCATTTCTGTGCATTAGTTTAGTTGCATAAAGCGCAATAGAACTATACCAAAGTATGCTGTCAACTAAATTTATCTGTATCCAAAATCCTTTAGTACATATTTGACAATGATATGTATTATTATTTTTCTTTGCAACCATTATTCCACCACAGTAAGGACATCTCAATAGTCCTTTACCAAAATAATAACTATCATACTGTTTCTTAGGTTTGGTGATATTATCTTTAGCTATTTCTTTACATTTGTTTATCATTTCCAATGTTACTAACTGAGGATATATATTTCCTTCCGTCTTGAGATTATGATGTTTATTGGTAGAAGAGGGTAAACCTGCATAAGCTAAATTGTTTAAAGTTAATGATACAAATTTTCTAGCAGCAAGCAAAGTATAACCTACTAATAGCCCTGTTTGCATTAATTCTTTAGCTAGACTACCATAACTATATTTCCCTGTCAAATATAAAGCAAATATCGTCTTTACTATATTTGCCTGTTTCTCGTCTATTATCAGCTTCTTCGTTGTCTCATCTACCGTATATCCATATAAAATCCAGCCACCAGTATATAGAGATTCTTTGCGTTTAGCATCTTTAGTACGTTTCCACCTGGCTAGTTTAGTACGCATTTCTGATTCTGCCATTTGGGAGAATAAAGTGAATACCATTTCTGCACCTTCATCTATATCTCCATTATCTTTAAATAGCCGTATAGACGGATTCTTGACTACTAGCTGTATTTTATGAGTTGTGAGATAGTCCAATACAGAGAAGTTTATTTTCTTTCTTCTAGCAATTCTTGATACTTCCCAACAGTACACACAATTTATATCGTTATCTTCTTCAATCAATTCTTTCATTTTGTTTAATCCTGCACGCTCTTCTTCTGCTAACTTTATACCGGATTCCTTTTCACATATAGGAATTATACACTCCGGTAAATAGCCGTCTTTGATAGCCATATTGTAAATTTCTCGTTCCTGTTCGTCGAAATCCTGTGCTTTTGTAGAAACTCTTACTAATAGTATTGCCTTCATATTCAGATTATTCTAATAATAATGATGCAAATATAACTATTTTAGTAACAGGATATATAAATTATACTATATAATTGAACCGCCGAAGCATAGGTATCTGCTACGTGGGCGGGCTGGACAAGGAAGGCCGTCCCGCCGACACCCGGACGGAAGCCCAACGCGAAGCGCTCATCCGCCTGGTGGAAGACCTGCGGCTCGTTTACCCCGACATCAGACAAGTGATAGGCCACCGGGACACCAGCCCCGACCGCAACGGTGACGGCATTATCTCGCCCAACGAGTTTATCAAGATGTGCCCCTGCTTCGACGTACGCAACGAGTTCCGATAAACCGCACAATGTATCACTTTTTAAAACTTAATTTATCATGGCACGCATTTCCAAACCCGGATTAGATTATTTCCCCCTAGATGTCAATTTCCTGCAAGACCGGAAAGTGCGCCGCATCTCCTGCCGCCATCACGCGGCAGGAATTGCCGCGCTCACTTCCCTGCTTTGTCTTATTTACAAAGAAAAAGGCTATTATGTCCTTTGGAACAAGGACACACTGTTCGACATCGCTCAGGAAGCCTGTTGCGAGGAGGAGGAAATGCAGGCCATCATCGACGATTGTCTGTCGGTGGGATTGTTCGACACCTATATATATAAGGAGTACGGGGTGCTGACCTCGCAAGCCATCCAAGAGCAGTATCACAAAATCATCATCGACAGCCGGAGGAAATACAAATTGCCTTTGGAAAACTTCTGGATGATCAAGGAGGAGAAAGAAGCGAATGATAACGAGGAGGAGACAAAGGAAACAAAGGAGAGAAAAGAGACAAAGGAGACAAAGGGGGAAAACGGAGAACAGACGAATGAATCCGCAGCAAATCCGAACAAATTCGCAGTAAGTTCGGGCAAATTTGCAGCAGATCCGGGCAAATCCGCAGCAACAATGCCACAAACAAAACAAGAAACGGATACAGATATTAAAAGTAAACAGGAAATGGAGAGGGAAAATGAAAGCAAATCGGAAACCCAAAAAGACAAAGAGACAGAGAGGGAAGGGAAAATGAGAAAGGAGAACGAGAAGCCGCCCGTTCCGCCAAACGGCGTTTCTCAGGCTTCGCCTGTTGCTGTAAGGGGTTTGTCTTTAGAGGATTCGTCCGGAGGGGACTTCGAAGCTATACTACGACTAAATATGGAAGCTATCGGCATCCGGAACGAACAGACCGCCAAAGCCATTTTCGCCCTTGCCCGACGAAAAGAACTGGGAGGAATCAACGGCACGCTATGGAAAATCCTCAGTCCCGGATACCGCCCTACCCTGCTCAAAAAGAACGAACCGGGAGATTACATCCTTTGGGCACTCAATCACCCGGCCGAATTTGAAAGCACTTACAACGGAATGCTACAGAAAATGGTGAGGGGAAGAAGCTGAAATAATAAAAAGTCACCCATTTAGCGGAATCAATGATATTTTATTATCAAAATAAACACTTACAACACTTTCCTTATGACACACCAAATAATCTAAAAGCAAGCAAACAATCCATATGACATTTCAAAATCCCATGTCAATACCGGAATCCACTTTCAATATGACAGTATTTAGTTAAAAACGCATTACTTTTCTTAGTTTATTATAATTTATATTATCTTTGCAGCCTGTTAGAGAGAAATGATGTGTTTTTAGGTTAAAATTAAGAGAGAATTTATGAAAAGAAAATTGATGTTCTTCATGACCTTCCTATTTATAGGCATAGGTCTGGCGACAGCGCAGACATCCAAAGTGACCGGATTGGTAACATCCGAAGAAGATGGACAGCCTGTCGTAGGTGCTTCAGTATTAGTCAATGGCACCACTCTTGGTACAATCACCGATATTGACGGTAAATTTACAATCAGCAACGTACCAAGCTCCTCCAAAACCTTACGTGTTTCTTATGTGGGAATGCTCCCCCAGGAAGTGACAATCAAGGAAGGGATTTTAAAAATCGTGCTGCGTTCGGACGCGAAGGCGCTGGACGAGGTGGTCGTTACCGCCTTAGGTATCAAAAGAAGCGAGAAAATACTAGGTTATGCCGCTTCTACAGTGAAAAATGACGATTTGGTCGCAGCCAAGTCAGGTTCCGTGATGTCCGGACTTTCCGGAAAAATAGCCGGTGTAAACATTTCCAGCTCCGGAACGGCCGGTAGCTCACAGAAAGTAATCGTGCGCGGTTATTCCTCTTTCTCCAGCAACCAGCCGCTATACGTCATCGACGGCGTGCCGATGTCCAACAACACCAGCCTCTCCAACGACCAGGGCAACGGTGTCATTGCCGCCAGCGACGCTATCGACTTCGGTAACGGGGCAAACGACATCAACCCCGACGACGTGGAATCCGTCACCGTGCTGAAAGGCGCCTCAGCCACCGCCCTCTACGGCTCGCGCGCTGCCAACGGTGTAGTGATGATCACCACCAAACGCGCCAAACAAGAGAAACTGACCGTTTCGTACGACGGCTCTTTCATGGCTTCCAACGTGCTCCGCGTGCCGCAGGAACAGGACAAGTTCGGACAAGGATGGGGAACGTGGAACAGAGGCGAGAACGGATCGTGGGGACCGGCATTGGACGGCCGGCTCAACGAATGGGGCTCCAGCAAACTGACTACCCCGATGAAAAAGCACTACTCGTTCGTGAAAGACAATCTCCGCAACTTCTACACCACCGGATTCGAGATGAACAACAACATCAGCGTCCGCACCGGCAACGAAAAGATGGGCTTGATGCTTTCTTACGGCAACACCTCCTCTAACGGCGTGCTGCCCAACAATGCCGACAAATACGAACGTAACACCCTGTCGTTCCGTGGCAACATGAAATTCGGCAAGTTCGCCGCCGACGCCAGCATCACGTATATCCGCAAAGACATGACGAAAGCCGCCGCCGGACAAGGAAACGCGGGAGCCACCATGCAGCAGGAACTGATACAGCACCCGGTGGACATCGACTATTCTGTCATGAAGGATTTCAACGACGAACGGTTCAACGGAGACAACTATTACACGTGGTACGCGCAGAACCCTTACTGGGTACTCGCCAACAATAAGAACAACTATCAGGACGACCGCATCTACGGTAAACTGGAATTGTCTTACGAGGTCATTCCCGGTCTGAAGGCCGTAGGACGTCTCGGAGGTGACTTCACCAACGCCCGCCAGAAGCTGCGCACGGCGAAACTGACGTACGCCGACAATTCCTACAGCAGCATCGGAGGCAAATCCGAAGAAAAGGGTACTTATACCGAACGTACCGATAATTACGACCAGATCGACGCAACCCTCTTCCTGAGCGCCAACTACAATATCGGCACAGACATCACTCTCGGAGGTACGGCAGGATGGAACCTCAACCAACGGAAATCGTCTTATCTGAAGTCGTTTCTCGAAGGGCTGTTCATGGAAGGATGGTACAATCTGCAGAACGGGACCGACAAGCCCGTCAGCACCAATTACAGCGATTTGCGCAGAACAATCGGAGCCTTCGCACAGGTGGAATTCGGGTATAAGAATTTCTGGTTTGTCAACCTTTCCGGACGCAACGACTGGTCGTCTACACTGCCCATCCACCACAACAGTTTCTTCTACGGAGGAATCAACACGTCCGTCATCCTGACCGATATGTTCCCCTCGCTGAAAAACAACGTGATAGACTTCCTGAAAGTGCGCGCCGCATGGGGACAGACGGGTAACGACGCCGACGTGTACAGAACGCTGGCATACTACATCCCCGATCATATTTCATCCGGCTACGGCTATCTGGACACTCCGTTGAACGGGGCGCTGGGACTGACCGAATACAACCGCCAGCCCAACAACAACCTGAAACCGGAGAAGACTTCCGAATGGGAATTGGGCTTGACCGCCAACTTCCTCAGCAACCGCATCGGCATTGACTTCGCCTACTACGACAAGCTGACCAAAAACCAGATCATCGCGGCAGACGTCGCCCCGGAAACACGCTACACCAGTGCCGTGCGCAACGTTGGCGAAATTTCCAACAAAGGTATCGAAATCGCCCTCAACCTGACTCCGATCCGCACCAAAGAGGTGGAATGGGACTTGGGAGTCACCTTCAGCAAGAACTGGAGCAAGGTGAACAAGTTGTGGAACGAGGGGGACAAGCCTGTGACCGAATACGTATTGAAAACGGCTTACAGCGCTAACTTCGTTGCCAAAGTCGGCGAACCGCTCGGAATCTTCCAAGTGCCCGCCCTCGCTACCGTACAGGACGAGAACAGCCCTTACTACGGCAAAGTGATTGTCGACGCCAACGGTATCCCGACTACCAGCAACAGCGAAATGAAGACGATCGGTTCGTCCGCTCCCGACTTCAATATGGGTTTCAACACCCGCGTGAGCTACAAAGGATTCACCCTTTCTGCTGTGGCCGACTGGCGTAAAGGCGGTTATATGTACTCCTACACCGCACAACTGATGCACTTCGTCGGCAACACTACCCGCTCGCTGTTCAACAACCGCGAACCGTTCGTCGTGCCCAACTCCGTAATCGCCCTCAAGGACGGAGGCTACGCCGAAAACAACCGTCCCGTGACCAGCGACAACATGAGCAGTTATTACAGCGACTCTTACTCAGACAGCCAGTTCGAGAACTTCATCATCCCGAAAGGTTATGTGAAACTGAGGGAACTGGTCTTGTCTTACTCATTCCCGAAAGCATGGATTTCCAAACTGGGTATCCAGCAGCTAGACCTGAGCCTGATCGGACGCAACCTCTTTATGTGGACTCCGAAAGCTAACAATTACGTAGACCCGGAAACCACAACTTTCGGTAACGATATCGCTTCCGAACTGGGAGAATTTGCCGCCTTGCCTTCTACGCGCAATATAGGTGGAGGTATTAAAGTTGTATTCTAAAAAAAACGATCGAAGATGAAAAAATTCAAGTATTTATATATAGGTGTATTAAGCGCCATCCTGTCCGGCACGTTCACCTCTTGCGAGGACTATCTGGACGTCAACAAAAATCCGAATTATCCGGACGAATCACAAGTGACGGTAACGACGTTACTGCCGTCCGCATTCACCGGCTCGGCTGCCGCAATGGGGTATTTGTACCAACTCTACGGTTCTATGTGGTCACAGCACTACACGCAGAATCCGTCATCCAGCCAATATATCACGCTGGTCAACTATGCGATGACTTCTTCCAGCGACCTCCGTCTGTGGAGAATTCCGTACGCGGACGTTTTGCCTGATCTCGATCTCGTCATCAAGAAATCGGAAGAGGAAGGTGCGTGGAACTATTGGGTGGTCGGAAAAATCATGACCGCGTTTACTTATCACGTGCTCACCGACGCTTATGGAGATATTCCTTTCACCGAAGCCCTGAAAGGTCAGAACTGCAAATACGACGATAGTAAAACGGTGATTTATCCCGGCATTATCAAAATGCTGGACGACGCAATCGACAAGGAAGCGGAAGCCTCTGCCAAAGGTCTGAAAACCATGAACGTGGAAGATTATATCTATGACGGGGATATCGCGAAATGGATCAGATTTGCCAAAACTTTAAAGTTGAAGTTGCTCATGAGAGACTTTGACACGAACAAGGCGGAGATACAAACAATGCTCGCTGCCGGTGATTTTCTGAAAGACGACGCAACGGTACACTGTTTCGAGGATGTCGTAAATAAGTCCAATCCGTTCTATGAAAATGACCGCCGACAGTTGAATACGACAAATAATGTACGCGCCTGTACGACGTTGTATAACTATCTAGCCGAATATGAAGATCCGCGCATCGGAGACTTTTACGAAAAGACTGCCGCATCTGACAGAACCGAATACAGAGCGATTCCTTATGGAAACAGAACTTCCAGCGCATATAGCATTTCAACAACTTCGCGTGCCGTAATCGGTGCTACCGATCCTGTTTATTATATGTCAGCGGCCGAAGCCGAATACCTGTTGGCGGAATGCTACGCACGGCTGGGAGACAAAGGCAGTGCAAAAACTCACTATGACGATGCCGTTGAACTCTCTTTCGCCAGATGGAACCATGACAATGAAATCGATGAATTTATTGCAGTTGGAAAACCTTACGAATTCCAAGACGCCGACGAAGAAAGTATGCTGAAATGTATCCTTACCCAGAAATGGATTGCCAGCACCCGTTGCCAGGCTTGGGATGCATGGTTCGATATCAACCGCACCGGTATTCCGGAAGTCAGCGAGTATACAACAGACGGTGATCCGAATGATTACGTTTTGGGTACGCTGGCATATAACCCCAACAGTTCGTTAGCTAAGGGTCAGTTTGCTCACCGCTTCATCTACTCAAAAGAGTCGTTGGACTATAATACGAATGCGCCTACGAAAGTTCCGGCAATTACCGAACCTCTGTGGTGGCATAAAAAATAATAAGGATATTGAACAATAGAAAGAAAGGATATATACATGAAACCTATTAATTATTTATTAGTCCTGATGTTCGCAATGGTCACTTTCGTGTCATGCGACACTTATGGAGACTATGAGCAGGAGTTTGCCCCTATATACCCGCTAAGCGGACAATATTACGTCAAAGTGCTGGACGAGAACAATGAGGAACTGCTTATGAGCACAATAGAGGACGATGACGAATCATACAACGTCTACGGAACTTATATGTATCTGTACAATACAGCAGATAATGATAAGGACAAGTTGTGGATCAAGTTGCCGAATACAAGCCTTTTCAAACAAGGTATTCTAGGCAAAATCAGTTGTAATGTGGAAGAACTCACCTTTAACGGGACAGCAGGCAATATGGTTGCCGACGGAACGACTCCCGTAGGGGAATTTACAGTCACTTCCGGAAAAGTCACTTTAGAAAGCGTTACGACTCCGACAAACGGGAAAGCGGACGGCATCGAAGTGAAATATACGCTGGAAGGCAAAACGTACACCATCAAAGGCTTCCGCCGCACCGGATGGGATGACGATGAAACGTGGGTTGAGCCTATTACTACTCCCGACGATACATCCGGCTCTCAGCCATAAGAACTAATTTCTCCCCTCCTCTTTCTCCCCTCCTCAAAAAAGGGGGGGGGATATATCAAAACGCAGATTAACGCAAATTAGCATAGATTATTTAAACAGGCTCCAAGTCTTGACTAATTCATTTCAATTGATATATTAATCAACGACTTATAGAATCTTTTCTATGATAATTTGCGTTAATCTGCGTTTTATTATTCATTTACCACTGCAAGTCGGGCAGATATTTACTTAGTGTACCACGAAGAACCCCTAGCGTAATCGGCTTCACCAGCACTTCCGTAGCTCCCGCCTTCATCGCATTTTCCTTATCCGAACTGAAAGCGTAGGCAGTCTGCATGATAATGGGAATCGTAGTATTGGACTCACGAATAATTTTCGTCGCTTCCAACCCATTCATCAGCGGCATTTTAATGTCCATCAACATCGCTTTGGCATTTTCCCCGTGTGTTTGAAATAAATTTACCATTTCTTCTCCGTTCCGTGCCCACATGATATCACATTTTTTACCTATGATCGCTTTAATCAGTTTAAAGTTGCTGTCGTCGTCTTCAGCCACAAGTATAAGCGGTCTGAATTCAGATGTTTGCGTACTTTCCATATTATTTAGTATATTATTTTCCATCTACATCCTTCTATATACTTAAGTTAATATCCTGTCTCAACAAGTTAATATCTTATTTCAACAAGTTAATATCCTATTTCAGCCCGCAAGATATAAAAAATATTCATATATTTCGCTATCTTTGCGCCTCAATTTAAAAGAATAATATGATTTCTGTAGACGGACTGGCCGTAGAATTTGGCGGCACGACTTTATTTAGTGATATCTCTTTCGTTATTAATGAAAAAGACCGCATCGCCCTGATGGGGAAAAACGGGGCGGGAAAAAGTACACTGCTCAAGATTCTGGCAGGCGTGAGGCAACCTACACGCGGCAAGGTCTCTGCACCGAAAGAGTGCGTGGTGGCCTATCTGCCCCAACACTTGATGACGGAGGACGGACGCACGGTGTTCGACGAAACGGCACAGGCTTTCGCGCATCTGCACGAAATGGAAGCGCAAATCGAGAAACTGAACAAGGAGTTGGAGACACGGACGGACTACGAAAGCGACAGTTATATGGCTCTGATCGAGGAAGTATCCTCCCTGAGCGAGAAGTATTATTCAATCGACGCCACGAACTACGAGGAGGATGTAGAGAAAGCGTTGCTCGGACTCGGTTTCCGCCGGGAAGACTTCGGACGTCAGACGAGTGATTTCAGTGGCGGATGGCGGATGCGCATCGAGTTGGCGAAGTTACTGTTGCAGAAACCGGACGTGCTGCTGCTCGACGAGCCGACGAACCATCTCGACATCGAGTCTATCCAATGGCTGGAAGATTTCCTGATCAATAACGGCAAGGCGGTGATTGTCATCAGCCACGACCGCAAGTTTGTCGACAACATCACGACCCGCACCATCGAAGTGACGATGGGGCGCATCTACGACTACAAAGTAAACTACTCACAATACCTCCAACTGCGCAAGGAACGCCGCGAACAGCAACAGAAGGCGTACGATGAGCAGCAGAAGTTCATCGCCGAGACGAAGGAGTTCATCGAACGTTTCAAGGGGACGTACTCGAAGACCTTGCAGGTACAGAGCCGTGTGAAAATGCTGGAGAAACTGGAACTGCTGGAGGTGGACGAAGAGGACACTTCCGCTTTGCGTCTGAAATTTCCGCCTTCCCCCCGTTCGGGCAGTTATCCGGTCATCATGGAGAATGTTGGGAAAACGTATGGAGAGAAGGTGGTGTTCAAGGGCGCCAATCTGACGATTGAGCGCGGAGACAAGGTGGCGTTCGTCGGCAAGAACGGCGAGGGTAAGTCTACGCTTGTCAAATGTATCATGCGGGAAATAGAGCACGATGGCACGCTGACGCTGGGACATAATGTACAAATCGGGTATTTTGCACAGAATCAGGCTTCACTGATGGACGAGAATCTAACTGTGTTCCAGACGATTGACGACGTAGCGAAAGGGGAAATCCGGAACAAGATCCGCGACTTGCTGGGTGCTTTCATGTTTGGCGGTCCGGAGGAGTCGATGAAGAAAGTGAAAGTGCTTTCGGGTGGAGAACGTACCCGCCTGGCAATGATCAAGCTATTGCTGGAGCCGGTCAACCTTCTCATCCTGGACGAGCCGACGAATCACCTCGACATGAAAACAAAGGACATCCTGAAACAGGCGTTGCTCGATTTTGACGGCACGCTGATTGTCGTTTCGCACGACCGTGATTTCCTCGACGGACTGGTATCAAAGGTTTATGAGTTTGGCAATCAGAAGGTGACGGAACACCTATGCGGTATCTATGAATTCCTCGAAAAGAAAAAGATGGATTCGTTGCAAGAGCTGGAAAAGAAATAATAAATAATAAAAAGAAGGGGTCGGATTCCGGGAGAAGATAAAGAATTTGTATCTTTGCGCAGGATGAAAGGGAAAAAAAGAATCATAGTAACTCTGCTGTTTTTCATCAACATTATCATGTTGGTGGCAGCCGTTATTCCCCATCATCACCACCCTAACGGAATGATTTGCATGAAGCAGGACTTGCCCGTAGAGCAACAATGCCCCAAGCACCATCATCATCCGGAGAGCGACGCCTGTTGCAACAGCGAGTGTCTGACACGCTTTCAGTCGTCCATCCCATCCATACACAGCTATAGCAGTCCGGATTATGTATTTATCGCTACGCTGTTCACCGATGTCATTATCGAACATTTACTACGCCCGCAGGAGAAACGGGTAAAGAACTATTACGTCTTCCGAGACTCTCTGCATAGCACGGATTTCTACCGTGCCACCTCGCTTCGCGCACCTCCCTACTCTGTTTTCGCTTAAAAACGCTCTTGCAAGTCAGTTGCAAAGGCGTTGTAGCTAATCTTTGCAAGCCAGTTGCAAGAACCTTGCCGTATTTTTGCAGTATGAATCTGCAACAACAAAAAGAAAACAAAAAACTTAAGTAGGAAATATCATTTATGAAGAAACTTATTTTTTTCGGAGTGCTGGGTTTATTTATCCTCGCCTCTTGTAATAGTACCGTCACACATACACACAACGAGCATGATCATGAGGCGGAAGGACATAATCATGCCACAGAAGATCACGACCACAGCGCCCACGGGGATGAATCCGGTGAAAGGCACAGTCACGAAACAGCAGGCAGCCACCTCGAAACGGCCGAAGCACATAGTGACGAGATCATCCTTCCGAAAGTGAAAGCCGAAGCAGCCGGAGTAAAGGCTAGTATCATCGAGCCCGCTCCTTTCCAACAGGTCATTAAAACCAGTGGACAAGTACTTGCTGCTCAGGGGGACGAATCGGTTGCCGTAGCTACCGTAGCTGGCGTTGTTTCTTTTCGTGGAAAAGTGACGGAAGGAATGAGCGTCGGCAACGGCACACCGTTGGTCACCATTTCTTCAAACAATATAGCCGACGGTGACCCGGTGCAACGTGCCCGCATCGCCTACGAGGTGTCGAAGAAAGAGTACGAACGGATGAAAGCCCTTGTCAAAAACAAAATCGTATCCGACAAGGAGTTTGCACAGGCGGAGCAGAATTACGAGAACGCCCGCATCAGCTACGAGGCCCTTTCGAAGAACCATTCGGCTATCGGACAAAATATCACAGCTCCCATCGCAGGCTATGTGAAAAGTATACTGGTGAAAGAGGGGGACTACGTGACCATCGGACAACCACTGGTTAGCGTGACGCAGAACCGCCGTCTGTTCCTCCGCGCCGAAGTGTCGGAAAAGTACTACCCGTATCTCCGCACAATCAGCTCCGCCAATTTCCAGACTCCTTATAATAATAAGGTATACGAACTGCAAGCGCTCAACGGCAAACTCCTCTCTTTCGGGAAAACTGCCGGAGACAATTCTTTCTACGTGCCTGTCACCTTCGAGTTCGATAACAAAGGGGAAGTGATTCCCGGCTCATTCGTAGAGGTTTTCCTGCTCTCGTCGCCAATGGAAAACGTAATTTCCCTTCCACGCACCGCATTGACAGAGGAACAAGGGAGCTACTTTGTATATCTGCAACTGGATGAGGAAGGGTACAAGAAACAGGAAGTGACCGTAGGAGCCGACAACGGAAAAAATGTCCAGATCCTGTCCGGCGTGAAAGCGGGCGACCGCGTTGTGACCGAAGGAGCGTACCAGGTAAGACTGGCCAGTGCAAACAATGCCATCCCCGCACACAGCCATGAACACTGATTAAATGAAGAATGAATCTTCATCCTTAATTCCTCATTCATAATTCTTAATTTAAAAAGATGCTTAATAAAATCATACATTATTCCCTGCACAACCGGTTGCTGGTGCTCTGCGCTTCCATTCTTCTGCTCATTGCGGGGAGCTACACTGCCATGCACACGGAAGTAGACGTGTTTCCCGACCTCAACGCGCCTACGGTTGTCATCATGACCGAAGCCAATGGTATGGCCGCCGAAGAGGTTGAACAACTCGTGACTTTCCCTGTGGAAACTGCCGTAAACGGAGCTACCGGCGTACGCCGTGTCCGTTCTTCTTCCACCAATGGTTTTTCTGTTGTCTGGGTGGAATTCGACTGGGGAACAGATATTTATCTTGCCCGGCAGATTGTGAGTGAAAAGCTCGCTGTAGTCAGTGAATCGCTTCCGGTCAACGTTGGAAAACCGACACTCGGCCCGCAATCTTCTATTCTGGGCGAAATGCTCATTGTCGGGCTGACGGCCGACTCTACCTCCATGCTCGACCTCCGTACGATTGCCGACTGGACTATCCGTCCGCGTCTGCTGTCTACCGGAGGAGTGGCGCAAGTAGCGGTGCTCGGAGGAGACATCAAAGAGTACCAGATTCAGCTTGATCCCGAGCGGATGCGTCACTACGGCGTTTCGATGGGTGAGGTGATGGCGGTGACGCAAGACATGAACCTGAACGCCAACGGCGGAGTGCTTTACGAGTTCGGAAATGAATATATAGTGCGAGGCGTGCTTTCCACCACTCAAACGGAACAGCTCGGCAAGGCGGTGGTAAAGACAGTGAACAACTTTCCTGTCACTCTGGAAGATATAGCAGACGTGGCAATAGGCCCCAAAGCACCCAAATTGGGTACGGCTTCGGAACGGGGAAAACCTGCCGTCCTGCTGACTGTGACCAAGCAGCCCGCCACCAGTACACTGGAACTGACGGACAAGCTGGAGGCTTCGCTAAAAGACCTTCAGAAGAACCTGCCACCGGATGTAAAGGTTTCTACGGACATTTTCCGCCAAAGCCGCTTCATCGAAAGTTCTATCGGCAACGTGAAGAAATCGCTCTTTGAAGGAGGTATCTTTGTCGTTATCGTTCTGTTCTTGTTTCTGGCAAATGTGCGCACTACGCTTATTTCGCTGGTGACACTGCCTCTCTCACTGCTCGTTTCGATCCTGACACTGCATTATATGGGACTGACTATCAACACCATGAGTCTCGGAGGTATGGCAATCGCCATCGGTTCGCTGGTGGACGATGCCATCGTTGATGTGGAGAACGTATACAAGCGCTTGCGTGAAAACCGGCTGAAAGCGGAAGCGGAAAGATTGAGCACGCTCGAAGTGGTGTTCAACGCCTCGAAGGAGGTTCGTATGCCGATTTTGAACTCAACTTTAATTATTGTAGTCAGTTTCGTTCCCTTATTTTTCCTGAGTGGCATGGAAGGTCGAATGCTGGTCCCACTGGGTATTGCTTTCATCGTGGCGTTATTCGCCTCGACAGTGGTAGCATTGACACTGACTCCGGTGCTCTGCTCTTATCTGTTGGGAAGCAACAAGACGAACAAGGAACTGAAAGAGTCTTTCGTAGCCCGTTGGATGAAAGGGATTTATGAAAAGGCACTGTCTTGGGTGCTGGCGCACAAACGGGTGACACTGGGTGGAACTATCGCTCTCTTCATCGTGGCGCTCGGTGTGTTCTTCACGCTGGGACGTAGCTTCCTCCCTTCTTTCAACGAAGGTTCGTTCACAATCAATATCAGTTCTCTGCCGGGTATCTCGCTGGAAGAGAGCAACAAAATGGGACAGCGCGCGGAAGAGTTGCTGCTGACCATTCCGGAGATACAAACCGTTGCCCGCAAAACGGGACGTGCCGAACTGGATGAGCACGCATTGGGTGTGAACGTGTCCGAAATTGAGGCTCCGTTTGAACTGGGCGACCGCTCGCGCAGCGAACTGGTGGCGGATGTACGTGAAAAGCTGGGCACAATTACAGGAGCAAACATTGAAATCGGACAGCCGATCAGCCACCGGATTGACGCCATGTTGTCCGGTACGAAAGCAAATATTGCCATCAAGCTATTCGGCGACGACCTGAACAAGATGTTTTCCATCGGCAATCAGATCAAAGAGGCGATCGGCGCAATTCCCGGCATCGCCGACCTGAATGTGGAACAGCAGATCGAACGTCCGCAGTTAAAAATACAGCCCAAACGCGAAATGCTGGCCAAGTTCGGAATCACACTGCCGGAGTTTTCCGAGTACGTGAATGTCGCTCTGGCGGGAAAAGTGATCTCGCAGGTGTACGAACAAGGCAAGAGTTTCGACCTGATTGTGAAGGTGAAGAACGACGCCCGTGACGAGATGGAGAAAATCCGCAACTTGATGGTGGACACGAACGACGGACGCAAAGTCCCCCTAAGCTATGTGGCGGAAGTGACATCGGCTATGGGACCTAACACCATCAACCGTGAGAACGTGAAACGGAAAATCGTGATTTCCGCCAACGTTGCCGACCGCGACTTGCGCAGTGTGGTAAACGACATCCGGAAGCAGATCGATGCATCCGTGCAATTGCCCGAAGGCTACCACATCGAATACGGCGGGCAGTTTGAGAGCGAGCAGGCGGCGAGCAGGACATTAGCGCTGACTTCATTTATCAGTATCGTTGTGATTTTTCTATTGCTTTATCATGAGTTCCGCAGCGTCAAGGAGTCGGGAGTTATCCTGCTGAACCTGCCGCTCGCGTTGATCGGTGGCGTTTTCGCATTGGTACTTACAACGGGGGAAGTTAGCATACCCGCTATCATCGGATTCATCTCTCTGTTCGGAATTGCTACCCGTAACGGTATGCTGCTCATCAGCCATTACAATCATCTCCAACAAGTGGAGGGGCTGAACGTGTACGACAGCGTGATGCAAGGCTCGCTCGACCGTCTGAATCCGATCCTGATGACGGCTTTGTCTTCTGCTCTGGCATTGATTCCGCTGGCTCTGGGAGGTGATCTTCCGGGCAACGAGATTCAGAGTCCGATGGCAAAAGTGATTCTGGGAGGCTTGTTAACTTCTACTTTCCTGAACGGATTCATCGTCCCGATTGTTTATCTGATGATGCACCGCAAGAAGGCTTCAGCAAGTCTGTAATTGCAATTTACAACCAATAAAGAAGATGAAAATGAAACAAATCATAACTATCGGCGCGGCACTTCTGCTCCTGAACGCAGGCAGTGCACAAGCCCAGAACAGCATTGAGCAGGTTTTGAGAAATATCGAAACGAACAACAAGGAGCTGCAGGCTAACAAGCAGCTGATTCAGTCGCAAAAGCTGGAGGCTAGAACGGACAACAATCTGCCCGATCCTACGCTTTCCTATGCACACCTCTGGGGCTCGAAAGATAAAAGTGAAACAATCGGTGAGCTGGTGGTTTCGCAGAGCTTCGACTTCCCCAGCTTATACGCCACGCGCAACAAGCTGAACCGTCTGAAAATCGGAGCTTACGACAGCCAGGCGGATGTCTTCCGGCAGGAGAAGTTATTGCAGGCAAAGGAACTTTGCCTGGACATCATTATGCTTCGCCAGCAGAAGCAGATTTTAGAAGAACGCCTGCGCAATGCGGAAGAACTTGCTAAAATGTACGCCAAACGCCTGCAGACAGGAGATGCCAATGCGCTCGAAACGAACAAGATCAATCTGGAGTTGCTGAATGTCAAGACGGAAGTGTCTCTGAACGAAACGGCGCTGCGCAATAAATTGCAGGAATTGAGTACGTTGAACGGAAATCTTCCAGTTGTTTTCGAGGAGAGCCAATACCCGGCCGTGCCTTTCCCGACTGATTATCAGATACTGAAATCGGAGGTGTTATCGGCAGACCGCACGTTGATGGCGCTTGACAACGAGAGCCTCGTCGCCCGCAAACAAATTGCTGTCAACAAGTCGCAATGGTTGCCGAAACTGGAACTGGGCTACCGCCGGAACACGGAATCGGGTACTCCTTTCAACGGCCTAGTGGTGGGATTCTCTTTCCCTCTTTTTGAAAACCGGAACAAGGTGAAGATTGCCAAAGCACAGGCTCTGAACATCGATCTGCAAAGGGATAATGCCGCCTTGCAGGTAGAATCCGAACTGGCACAGCTTTACCGGGAAGCCAAAACGCTTCATGCTTCTATGGAGGAGTACACGAGGACTTTCCGGTCGCAACAAGATCTTGCCTTGCTCAAACAGGCCTTGACCGGAGGACAAATCAGCATGATTGAGTACTTTGTGGAGGTGTCCGTGCTCTATCAGAGCCACCAGAATTATCTGCAACTGGAAAATCAATACCAGAAGGCAATGGCGCGGATCTACAAGAGCAAATTATAAATATAAAAGGTATTTATCTACTTATGGAGGTATTTATCTACTTATGAAAGTAAACAGGATAAGATTTATCGAGCTGATCTTATCCTGTTTTTTTTAATTGTGCCGAGAAATTTACAGTATCCGAAGTTCCTCCGGCAGATAGCCGCTACGAATGCGCCATTCCTGCGGATAAAGATTGTTAGCCCGGTTGCCGATATTTTTCACGAAGCCCAACGGGACGCCTCTATAAGTAAGCAACACGAACCCGCGAGCCACCGCAGCAGGAAGTACAATAGCTTCTTTGCGCAAATAAGCTATCGCCTGCTCATAGCTAATGTCCTCAACGGCAAAAGCGCCGTCACGCAACAGCACAGGGCACAGTGCCAGCGCATGAGCGGGAACCAAATCTCGCCCTTTCACTTCACCCACCGACACACCGGACTGGATCACTTTCAAATTCTGTCGAAGTGCTTCCAACTCTTCCAGACGAGCATTGGGAAAGGCGTAAACGGTTTCCGCATCGGTCAGAAGAGAATAGTTGCCGATGTCCCTCACCCAACTCCGGGCTACGTCCATCAACTCTTTAGCGACAGACGGGACTCCTTTCCCAGCGTGTTTCCCTTTTTTCTTTGCAGCTCGCGCTATCGTAGATTTTGAGATTGCAGACTTCTGTGAATTGATGGTTTCCCATGCCTTCTTCGTTTCGTTTTCATCTGTTTCTATGCACGGTTTCCGAAGAACAGCCAGAAAGAATCCCTCTCCTTTCGTTTTATGGGGGAAGAAGTGATAGACGGGAGTGCCCTCCAAATGAACGGTCCCGGTCGATTCATCTTTCAACAGATTTCCTGTTATATTCCATTCTTCCCGAACTTCCAACGGCAGCAGTTCCGCCCCGAACTCTTGCTGAATCCAGCGTACGTTTTCTTCATCTTCTTTTGTATTAAAGGTACAGGTACTATATATAAGAATGCCTCCGGGCTTCAGACAAGGCCAAATATCAGCAATAATCCTCCGCTGTCTCTGCCAGCAAATCTCTACATTCTCCGGGGTCCATTCTTCTATCGCCACAGGGTCTTTGCGGAACATTCCTTCACCGGAACAAGGAACGTCGGTGAGAATTACATCAAAAAAAGACGGTAAAGCCGAGAAATCCGCCGGATCATTATTGGTAACCACCACATCCGGATGTCCCCACTTCGCAAGATTTTCCGCCAAAACCTGTGAACGGTTTCGTATGACTTCATTAGCCACCAGCAGGCTTCCTTCGGGCAGCACGCTACGGGCATGGGTAGACTTTCCACCGGGGGCGGCGCAAAGATCCAACATTATTGCCGGTTCTTTGATGTATTGGCGTAATGCCTGCTCTACAAACATCGAGGAGGCCTCCTGAACATAGAAACAACCGGCATGAAACAACGGATCGAATGTAAAAGTCAGGCGTTCGTCCAGATAAACCCCTTCGGACGACCAAGGAACTCGGTCGAAAGGAGAATGGACAGCAGATAACCCTTCATCCTGCACTTTCCATTTTTCATTGTTAAAGCGGATACTGACAGGTGGTTCTTGCTGCAGGGCAACGGCCAGTTTTTCATATTCTTCTTCACCTAATAAAGAGCGGGTATAGTCTACAAAAGAAGCGGGTAATTCCATTTTTCATTTATTAATTTCCGCAAATATCAAAAATATTTCGTCTCTTTGCAACTTTCTAAGTCATTAACTACGTCTAACAAACAAAGAAACAAATTAAAAACGATCTATATGAAAAATTTTCTACTTGCTTTGATGGTTGTATTGACCACTTGCACACTGGCTGTCGCTCAAAATCAGAATCCTGTTGCCCACGACTCCATCAGTCAGGCGGAACCGACTCTGGTAGTTGACACAGACACAACCGACTCTATCGCCAAAGAGAATGTTACTGCTACGGACACAAGTAATCATAGCGTTCTGTACAGCCTATCCAATGCGATGGAGGATGTTCTGATTCCTATCATCGCAATCATTGCAGTCTTCGGTTTTCCGGTGTTTATCCTATTCATCATTTTCTTCTTCCGCTACAAGAACCGGAAAGCCCGCTATCGCCTTGTCGAACAGGCTCTTGCTGCCGGACAACCGCTTCCGGAAGATTTCCTCAAGGAGGACAAGCCGAATGATCCGCGTACGCAAGGCATCAAAAACATCTTTACGGGAATCGGACTTTTCATCTTCCTCTGGGCTATTACCGGTGAATTTTCAATCGGCACTATCGGTCTGCTAATCACTTTCATGGGAATCGGGAAGTGGATCATCGGTAGAAAGAAAGATGAAAATCAAGAGAATGACAGTCAAAGATGAATCAACTCAATGATATATCGCTAGTCGCGCAGGTCGTGGTGTTCAGAAACACTAAGGCCTTCGACCAGTTGGTGAAGAAGTACCAATCACCGGTCCGGCGGTTCTTCCTGAATCTGACTTGCGGAGACAGCGAATTGAGTGACGACCTGGCACAAGACACGTTTATCAAAGCGTATACAAATATTGCTTCTTTCAGAAATTTGTCCAGTTTCTCCACGTGGCTGTATCGAATTGCTTACAATATATTTTATGATTATATTCGCAGCCGCAAAGAAACAGCAGACCTTGACGCCAGAGAAATAGACGCCGCCAACAGTGCCGAACAGGAAAACATCGGTCAAAAGATGGATATCTACCGATCGCTCAAGACGCTTAAAGAAATAGAAAGAACCTGCATCACGCTTTTTTATATGGAAGATTTAAGTATCGAAAAGATTGCGGGAATTACAGGAATACCGACAGGAACGGTGAAAAGCCATCTGTCGCGTGGAAAAGAAAAGTTAGCAACGTATTTAAAACAAAACGGTTATGACAAAAATTGAAAATGACGAGAAGCTTTTGAAGGATTTCTTCACGGCTAACAAACAGGAAATAGCTGATAATGGCTTCAGCCGCCGTGTCATGCATCGCTTGCCCGATCGTAGCAATTGGTTGGCACGCATCTGGAACGCTGCCGTGGTGGTTGCGGGCGCTGTGCTTTTCATTTGGATGGGCGGCTTGGAAGCTGCTTGGGGAACAATCAGAGAAGTGTTCATAAGCATGATTAATCAAGGCACTGCGGAGCTGGATCCGAAATCGATTATTATCGCCTCTGTCGTCCTGGTATTTATGGCAACACGAAAAGTTGCATCGATGGCATAAAAGTTATCAATAGCATAAGAATTATTAATGGCATAAAAGTTATCAACAGCATAAGAGTTATAAAAGCACTTCGTCTGTTAAACAATAATAAATATACCCTTTCTCTCAAACAAGCCCAAACATAGATGTCGTATCTTTGTTGAACTGTAAAACTAAAATAGAGAGAAAAGTTTTGAAATTACGTATATTTATTTTATTCCTGTTCCTGTCTTTATTACACGCTCAGGCAGACATCATAGACAGTCTAAAAACACAACCCAGAGACTCGATCGGACTTGCAAGTGACTCACTTGTATTACGTTTTCTGGAAGAGTCCGGCATACCCATTTCCGACAACAATAAAGTAAAGTTACTGAAAAGCGGACGGGAAAAGTTTATCGATTTATTCGAAGCTATCCGGGAAGCCAAACATCATATTCATCTGGAATACTTTAACTTCCGCAACGATTCCATCGCCAATGCCCTATTCGACTTGCTGGCTCAGAAAGTGAAAGAGGGGGTTGAGGTACGTGCTATGTTCGATGCTTTTGGCAACTGGTCTAACAACAAACCTCTGAAAAAGAAACATCTCAAGAAAATACGTGAGCAGGGCATTGAAATTGTAAAGTTCGATCCGTTCACATTCCCTTATATCAACCACGCTGCCCACCGCGACCATCGGAAAATAGCTGTCATTGATGGGAAAATAGCTTATACGGGAGGCATGAATATAGCAGATTACTATATCAACGGTCTGCCTAAAATAGGGACCTGGCGTGATATGCATATGCGCATAGAGGGAGACGCGGTCAATGACTTACAGGAAATCTTCCTGACAATCTGGAACAAAGAGACCAAACAAAATGTAGGAGGAGCTGCCTACTTTCCACTCCACGAGAGCAAGACGGATAGTACCGACATCATTGTCGCAATCGTTGACCGTACTCCGAAAAAGAACAGCCGAATGCTGAGCCACGCGTATGCGATGAGTATTTATTCGGCACAAAAAAACGTTCACATCGTAAATCCTTACTTCGTGCCGACCTCTTCAATCAAAAAGGCGCTTTACCGGACCATTGATCGGGGGGTGGATGTGACAATCATGGTTTCCTCCGCTTCCGATATTCCATTTACCCCAGACGCCGCACTCTACAAACTTCACAAACTGATGAAAAGAGGGGCAACGGTCTATATGTATAACGGCGGGTTCCATCACTCTAAAATCATGATGGTCGATGATCTGTTTTGCACAGTGGGGACTGCCAATCTGAATAGCCGCAGCCTGCGGTATGACTACGAAACCAATGCTTTTATTTTTGATAAACGGATAACGGGCGAACTGAACACGATGTTTCACGAAGACATCCGGGATTGCACCCAACTGACTCCCGAATTCTGGAAAAAGCGTTCGCCCTGGAAGAAGTTCGTAGGATGGTTTGCTAATTTATTCACTCCATTTTTGTAATTTTGCATAAGCGTATATAGTCTTGAGCGAACGTATATATCATTTTGCGCAAGCGTACGTATAGTATTTGAAATTTATTCATTATGAAACAATATTTGGATTTATTAAATCGTGTATTAACCGAAGGCACAGAGAAAAGTGACCGTACCGGAACCGGAACCATCAGCGTCTTCGGTCATCAAATGCGTTTTAACCTTGAGGACGGTTTCCCTTGCCTGACGACCAAGAAATTGCATTTAAAATCAATTATATATGAATTACTCTGGTTCTTGCAAGGAGATACCAATGTGAAGTATCTGCAAGAGCATGGAGTACGCATCTGGAACGAATGGGCGGATGCAAACGGTGATTTAGGGCATATTTATGGGTATCAGTGGCGTTCGTGGCCTGACTACAACGGGGGATTCATCGACCAAATCAGTGAAACGGTGGAAACGATCAAACACAATCCGGACTCACGCCGTATCATTGTTAGCGCCTGGAATGTAGCGGACTTAGACAACATGAACTTGCCGCCTTGCCACGCCTTTTTCCAATTTTATGTGGCGAATGGCCGATTGAGCCTGCAACTTTATCAACGCAGCGCCGATATTTTTCTAGGTGTTCCTTTCAATATCGCGTCGTATGCATTATTGTTGCAGATGATGGCGCAAGTGACGGGACTGAAAGCAGGAGATTTCATCCATACTTTAGGGGACGCTCATATATACCTGAATCATCTGGAACAAGTGAAACTACAACTTACACGCGAGCCTCGTCCGTTACCGCAAATGAACATCAATCCGGATGTAAAAAGCATTTTCGATTTCAAATTCGAGGACTTTGAGTTAGTAAATTATGACCCGCATCCTCACATAGCGGGTGCAGTAGCTGTATGACAATATGAGTAAAATATCAATAATTGCCGCCCTAGACCGCCGTAGAGCAATAGGTTTCCAAAATAAACTCTTGTTCTGGCTGCCCAACGACTTGAAACGTTTTAAGGCATTGACTACCGGAAATACCATAGTTATGGGACGGAAAACCTTTGAGTCACTTCCGAAAGGTGCATTACCGAATCGCAGAAATGTAGTTATCTCTTCCAATCCGGCAATGCAATGTCCCGGTGCGGAAGTGTTCCCTTCGCTCACCGCCGCTTTGCAGAGTTGCAAAGAAGATGAACACGTATATATTATAGGAGGAGCAAGTATCTATCAACAAGCGTTGCCATTCGCCGACGAACTTTGTCTGACGGAAATAGACAGTACAGCTCCCGAAGCGGATGTGTACTTTCCGGAGGTCTCTCCGGCTGTGTGGCAAGAAAAAAGCAGAGAGACTCACCCTGCGGACGAGAAACATCTCTGCTCGTATGCTTTTGTCGATTACACAAGGAAATAACTGACTTCCGCTTAGCGCAATCCTATCATCTCATCTGTCACTATCGGTTGATGAGATGATTTGACTAATCTTCATCATCATCAAAGTCTATATCTATCGGCATCTGTCGCTTGATGGCTTCATGGAAAGATATTAATGTTTCAGTACGAGCCAGACCAAGCGGCTGTAATTTATCATGAATAATGCTCAACAGGTGATGATTGTTTTTAGCGTAAATCTTGATAAACATATCATATTTTCCGGTAGTGAAATGACACTCGACTACTTCGGGTATAGCTTCCAAAGCCTTCGTCACCGAATCAAAAGATTCAGGATCTTTCAGATATATACCGATGTAGGCGCAAGTCTCATACCCTACTTTCTCAGGATCAATAATATATTCTGAACCTTTCAGGATTCCAAGATTTGTCAACTTCTGAATACGTTGATGAATGGCAGCACCGGAAACACTACACGCTCTTGCTACTTCAAGAAAAGGAATACGCGCATTTCCTGCAATCAGTTTCAGGATTTGCTCATCCAAAATATCTATTTGATGATGTCCCATTTTCAAATCAAATTGTTTAAAACGATGAATCTTTTGTGCAAAGTTAGCGATTTTTCGGCAACAAATACTATAAACTATTACTTTTATTTATAGGAGGCGGATAAGTCGCCAATAGTTTGTACCTTTGTAAAAACATAAATATACTATTTATATGAAACAAATTTGCTGTACCATCCTACTATTCTTCGCTTTTGCAGGAAGCCATGCGCAAGATTTTGCGGATTACTTTCAGAACAAAACTTTACGAGTAGATTATATCTTTACCGGAAATGCGGAAAGACAAAATATTTACCTGGATGAATTATCGCAACTACCGTCTTGGGCAGGACGGCAACACCACCTTTCGGAACTTCCATTGGAGGGCAACGGACAAATCATCGTTAAAGATCTCGCTACTCAACAAACTATTTATAAGACTTCTTTCTCTTCACTGTTCCATGAATGGCTGAGCACAGACGAAGCAAAAGAGACTGCTAAGGGCTTCGAAAATACATTTCTCCTGCCATTTCCCAAACAGCCTGCTGAAGTGGAGATTTCTTTGTATTCTCCCCGCAAAGAGGTTATGGCACGCTACAAACACCTTGTCCGTCCGGATGATATACTGATTCATCAACGAGGCGTGTCCCACGTCACTCCGCACCGGTATCTGCTCCGGAACGGAAACGAGAAAGACTGCATTGACGTTGCCATACTTGCTGAAGGCTATACGGATAAAGAGATGGATCTGTTTTACCAAGATGCGGAAAATGCCTGCGAAAGCCTGTTTTCGCATGAGCCGTTCCGCTCAATGAAGGACAAATTCAATATTGTTGCCGTAGCCAGCCCGTCCACCGATAGCGGTGTTAGTGTTCCTCGCGAGAATCAATGGAAACAGACGGCTGTCCACTCACACTTCGACACTTTCTATTCAGACCGCTATCTGACTACCAGCCGAATAAAGTCTATCCATAACGCTTTGGCGGGTATCCCCTACGAGCACATTATTATCCTTGCCAACACGGACGTCTACGGCGGAGGAGGAATCTATAACTCCTACACACTGACCACCGCCCATCATCCCATGTTTAAACCAGTGGTAGTCCATGAGTTCGGTCACAGTTTTGCCGGGTTGGCTGATGAATATTTTTACGAAAACGATACCATGACGGATACTTATCCATTGGATGTCGAACCGTGGGAGCAAAATATATCAACACGAGTGGATTTTTCCTCCAAATGGGAAGATTTGCTTCCGGCAGGCACTCCGATACCTACTCCTGCCAACAAATGGGAGAAGTTCCCTATCGGGGTATACGAAGGTGGAGGTTACTCTGCCAAAGGTATTTATCGCCCTGCCCATAATTGCCGCATGAAAACAAACGAATACAAGGAATTTTGTCCGGTTTGCCAACGTGCCATCCGGCGTATAATCGAATTCTACGTTCCTTGATGTAAGGATAAGAATGAAATTGTAAAACAGAAATATTATCTAATTTTAAAACCAGAAGCTCATGATCAGACTTCAACCAATCAGTACATCTGACCTGCAACATTACAAATTTATGGAAGAACTGCTGGTAGATTCTTTTCCACCGGAAGAGTACCGGCAATTAGAACAGTTACGTGAATTCACTGACCGGACAGGCAATTTCCATAATAACATTATTTTTGATGACGACTTGCCGATAGGCTTCATCACCTATTGGGACTTCGGTAACTTCTATTACGTAGAGCACTTTGCAACCAATCCCGCTTTGCGCAACGGAGGGTACGGCAAACGTACGCTGGAATATCTATGCGACTACTTAAAACTCCCCATTGTACTCGAAGTGGAGCGTCCGGTAGAAGAGATGGCAAAGAGACGTATCGGCTTCTACCAACGTCAAGGATTTGTCTTATGGAAGAAAGACTACCGCCAGCCTCCTTACAAGCCCGGTGATCACTTCCTCCCAATGTATCTGATGGTACACGGCAACCTTGATCCGGAAAAAGACTACGAAGATATAAAACATAAACTGCACACGGTCGTCTACGGAGCAAAAGAGTGAAGTAGAAATAAAACAGAACAAAGAAAAGGCTTCCAAAATGATTTGGAAGCCTTTTCTTTATATAATAGAATTAACTAATTATTTCTCACCACGTTTAGTAGCAGAATAGTTAATCTTCAAAGCATAAGATTTTCTGAGAGCATTTTTTACGTCAGTAACAATACCCATCTTTGTCTTTTGGTCTACTTTCAGAGACACAGTCATCTTAGCGGCGTCCCCTTCACTCATACTAGCGCGTTCCTGGAAAATGAAGTCCTGCACCTCGCCCACTTCAGCATAGCTGTCGTTGAGCTGAATACGACTTTCAGTACCCATTTTCGCACGGTATTCTTGTGTAGGTTCACCTACATAAATGAATGTCACCAATGATTTCTTCTCCAGTTTTTCGAGCTCAGTACCTTGCGGAAGCGTAAACTGCACCTTTAATGTTACCTCACGCATTGTTGTTACAATCATAAAGAAGAACAACAAGGTAAAGATAAGGTCAGGCAACGAAGAAGTATTCAATGCCGGCATTTCACGTTTACCAGTCTTATTAAATTTTCCCATTACTTAC